>Ga0114129_10000275_pt1 | contig 58684 bp, 51 predicted proteins | sample RhiMetdeltSRZDD1_FD_80071 | JGI IMG/M metagenome (GOLD analysis project Ga0114129, IMG submission 80071) | Populus rhizosphere microbial communities from Tennessee, USA - Rhizosphere MetaG P. deltoides SRZDD1 (version 2) (version 2) | ecosystem: Host-associated > Plants > Roots > Rhizosphere >...
CTCGTCCTTCAGCAGCTGCACCGCGTCCGACGGCACGAGTCTGAATTCCGCAGGCAAGCGCGTCGCCACAGAAAAGAATTCAAGGCAGCAATGCCAGGCAGTCGCTGGTGCAGAGACCGTCTTTTCAGCGACAGCGTGCAGCAGCGACTGTGCCGGCGCACTCTGCGGGCCGAAATCGATAAGGCCTGCGAGCAGGACGCTCGTGTCGAGAAAGACGGCTACGGCCACCGATTGCGCTCTTCCTCGACGAGGGCCGCAACGTCGAGCGATGGTCGGTGGTTGTTCGCCGCGGTCGGCCGCGCAACCTGCCGCCGACCGACCTTGACGATTCGTGGACCTGGAGCGACGCGCTCCAGGCGGACACCCAGTTCGTCAACGGTGATCTCGAGCTCTGTTCCGGCTGTCAGCCCGGCCCGGTCCCGGATTGCCGCTGGAATTACCACTCGGCCTGCCTTGTCGATGGTGCTTCGCATGGCATGAGTCTACCACTTTCACCGCCCCCGGTCCTTGGCCCAGGCCCGATTACTCCCATCGAAACACTCGTGACGAGATTGCAACGCAGACGCCAAAAACGACCAGCAGACCGGCGATGTCGACCGCGTGAGCGGACCAGGGATCGCCGCGCCACATGCCCTTCAGGAGCGATACCGCATACGTTGTCGGCATCACCTTCGACGCAATCTGCAGCGGCGTCGGCAGGGTGTCGATCTGTACGAACAGGCCTGAGAGCCCGATCATCGGGTACAGAATCAGCGTCCCGATCGGCTGCGCGAAACGCGCCGTGGGCACGAGGCTGGCGATCACGAACCCAATCGACAGAATGCTGAAGGTGCTGACCAGCAGCGCGATCGCGAAGCCGAAGACGGACGCGTCGCCGATTGAAAGGTAGTAACGCCGGCCTGCGATGAACATCGCCGCCAGCGTCAGCGCCGTGAACAGGAGCTTCACGATCACGTGTGCGGCGAGGATCGTGTGCGGGCGGAGGGGCGTCGCGCGGAGCCGCTTCAGAATCCCGCCCTCGCGATAGATGGAAACGATCGTCACAAGCGAGAGGACCGCGCTGAGCGCGATGAGAACGGCGGCAAATACCGGCATCTCCAGCCTCATGAAGCTGCGCAGCCTGGGCGAGCCCGTCTGGAGCTGCCCGCCGAAGATGCGCCCCATCAGCACGAAGAGCAGCACGGGAATGCCGATCGTACCAACGACACCCATTGGCTCGCGCACGAAGATCTTGATTTCCAGCCAGGTGAGCTTCCAGAGTCCTCGCAGCATTCAATCAATCCCGGATGGAATGGCCTGTTACTTTCAGGAACACGTCTTCGAGCGTCGGGAGGACGATCCGAAAATCCGTGACCGTGATCTGGTTGTCCAGTAGGCATTGCATGACCTGGCGAATGAAATCGTCCCCGTGTCCCGTGATCGTGAACTCGAATCCGTCGCCGGCGACGGTTTCGACGGAGGAGAGCCTTCGAAACCGCGCGGCTGCGCCTGCGTCTGCCGTCGCGAGGACGATGCTTCGCTCGGGGCAGTGCCGGCTGACGAGCGCGTCAGGTGCGCCGATGTCGACGATCCGTCCGTGATCGATGATGGCAACGCGGTCGCACAGACGTTCGGCTTCTTCCATCAGGTGTGTCGTCAGGAAGACCGTCTTTCCGCGCTCGCGAATGCCCCGGACGAGATCCCAGATGGCTCTCCGCGCCTGCGGGTCGAGACCGGTCGTCAGCTCGTCGAGGAAGACAATTTCCGGATCGTTGATGAGTGCAAGGGCGATGAAGAGCCGCTGCTTCTGACCGCCTGACAGGGTCATGAACCACCCGTTGCGCTTGTCGGCGAGGCCGAGCTGCTCCAGCAGGCGGTCGCCATTCACGGCGGTCCGATATAGCGATGCCCAGAGGTCGACGGCTTCCCAGACCTTGATCCGTTTCTGCAATTGCGCCGCCTGGAGCTGGACGCCGATTCGTCGCTGCAGTTCGTACACGTCGCGGATCGGATCGAGCCCCAGTACCGAAATCGTTCCACGGTCCGGTCTCCGCAAGCCTTCGACGCACTCCATCGTCGTCGTCTTTCCTGCGCCGTTGGGTCCGATGAGGCCGAAGATCTCACCCTGGTGAACATCGAATGACAAGTCATCGACCGCCAGCGCGCGGCCGTAGGCCTTGCTGATGGCGGAGACCTGGATTGCGCGAGCAGCGGTCAGGAGATCCTCTTTCGATCAGTATTGCGGGAACCGTTCCGGGCCGATTGTCAGGTGGCGTGTCGTCCCGTTCGACGGCTTGCGCGGGCTGTTGCCGGTCGCGGTAACGGTGACGTCGACGCTGCTTCCGGCGGGAACGTCGGCGGGCACACTCACCGAGACGTTGACGACGCCAACGGCGCCGCTGTCGACGGCGATTACCTGCGGTTCGACGTGTTTGACGAACTGCCGACCGTCCACGGCGACGATCTGAAAGCTCGCCCGAGGACCGACGTTGCGAACGGCGAACGTCAGAGTGGCTGTCGTTCCGGGCGCGATGGCGTCGACAATTCCCGTTGGTGTGACCTCGACCGATTCGGCATGAAAGAGTCCCGCGTGCATCCGCTGGAAGGACAGTCCGGAGGCGTCGAGACCGCTTACTGCGACACGAAACGGCTGCTGCGGGAGATCGACCCGGCCGACGAACTCCTCGTCGCCCGATGCGGTGAGGTCGATGTGCCGCAACTCACGTCCGTCCTGCGCGTGCAGCGCAAAGGTCACGCGCTTCAGTGTGTCGGCGTCGGTGACCCTGGCGCGCAGCGTTGCCGGTTCTCCCGCAACTGGCTGGCCGGCGATTCGGAACAGGCCTTCGTGTCCAGGACGGCCGCCGAGGCGGACGAATTCAGCGCTCAGCAACGAGAGCTCGCTTCGCGCGTGGACGACGAGCCAGAAGCGGCCGGTGGCAGAGAGCCGGGCCTGCCACGTTCCACTCGCAGGGGCCTCGACTGTGACAACGCGGCTGCAGCTCGAGATTGTGTCCTCGGTTCGATCGTCGCGTCCGCTGGCCATGCCCTTCGGGCCGAGAATCGTCAGGTCGCCCCCCTTGACGTCGAACGAAGCGGAAAAGGTCAACCGAACGATCGTCGAATCAACCGGCACGGCGAACTCGCGCGCTTCATTGGGCGTCGTGCTGCTTGCCCACAGCACCATCTCGCTGTTGCTGTGCGACGTCTCGCGTATGATGTGCGCGGAATCGGCGACTTCGAGCGGATTCATGAAAAACGGCTGGCCACCGGTCTCGTTCGCCATCTGAATGTAAACGGGATCGACCGGTCCACATTGGCCCGGACCAAACGATCGCGACCGGTTCTGCTGCGGCGCCTGCACCAAAGCGTCGAACGCGGGTCCGGCAGGCCACGAGCTCGCGAGCGAGCACGCGACGGCGACAGCGAGAAGAAGATTCAGACCGAAACGAATAAATGGCACCGGTGTCTCCAATATAGCCGAGACCCGCGAACCACCGAACCACCGAACCACCGAGCGACCTTTCTCAATGCGCGTGGGGCCCCACCCCCACGCGCTGCGGCTCGACTCGCTTTCGCTCGCTCGCCGCGGCCGCAGGCGCTGCTACCGAACTGTTTCAGAGCTTCTTCGTCATCACAACGAAGTGACACGGTTTCTTCGCGCGTTCGGGCTGATTGAACGGCCGCGTTCCGTTCTCCACGTACCCGAGACGGTGATAGAACGGCGGTAGCTCGGTGCGAAGATTCACGATCTCGATCTCCATCTCGCGACAACCCGCTGTGCGGCAGTGGTCCTCGGCGGCGGTGACCAGCGCTCTGCCCAGACCCTGATGCTGCCGTCCGGGATCCGTCGAGAGCATCCCGAAGTAGCCGCGGTCACCGCGAGTTTCGACGTAGACACAGCCTGCGAGCGCGCCCGGTTCGGATGAACGCGGGTCAGCGGGACCATCTTCGATCAACAGGAAAGAACCCCGCTGCATGCGGGCGCGCACTACGTCCGCGTTCGTTCGATCGCCATCGACGAAAAAAGCCTCGACCTGAAACGCCATGCTAATGAGCGCTGCTACGCGCTCCGCATCCCCGAGCACGGCCGTTCGCAGGATCATTCAGAACTCTCGAAGCACGTTGCGGCGACGAAAATCATGATAACGCCGAGCGATCAGACCAATCCTCGGGGGTCTTTGCGATATTCCGGTGTGATATAAACGCCCGGGAGTGATAACAGGAGAACGAGAGAAGAGGAATAACAGGCTGTTGTTTTCTCTTCTCCCGTTCACCTGTTGTTCCTCCCGCGCTCTCTCAGGAGATCCACTCATGCGTTCCCGCACAGTGCTGCTCGTGGTGACCTTTGGTGTGCTTGCATTCTCCGATCCTCGTGCCCAGACCGCAGAAAGGCAGCCACCGTTGACAAGTGCGCGGCCGAGCACGATGGCGGTCGTCGATCCCGCTCTGCTGAAAGGGCTGAAGTACCGTCTCGTCGGACCCTCGCGCGGCGGGCGCGTGACAACCGTGACGGGCGTGCCTTCGCAGCCGCGCACGTTCTACATGGGCGTGGCAAGCGGTGGACTGTTCAGGACGACTGATGGCGGCGCCACGTGGACGCCAATCAGCGACGGCAAGATTCCCCTGGGATCGATCGGCTCGATAGCCGTCGCCGACTCGGATCCGAACATCATTTATGTCGGCACCGGGTCCGACGGCGTCCGGAGCAACGTGTCGACCGGGCGCGGCGTCTACAAGACGATCGACGGCGGTGAGACGTGGCGGTTCGTTGGTTTGTACAACGCCGGCCAGATCGGTGCGGTCCGTATTCACCCCACGAATCCAAACATTGTCTGGGTCTCCGCAATGGGTGATGCGTTCAAGCCGAACGCGGAGCGAGGGATCTTCAAGACCGATGACGGAGGAAAGACCTGGCGGAAGACGCTGTTCACCTCCGACGGCGTCGGCGCAATGGATGTCGAGCTCCAGCCCGGGAATCCGAACGTCGTGTACGCCTGGATGTCGCATCTCGAACGAAAACCCTGGACCATCATCAGCGGCTCGAAGGAGGGCGGGTTCTACAAGAGCATCGACGGCGGCGAGAAGTTTACCAAAATCACGAACGGCCTTCCCGCCGAGCTGATCGGCAAGGCCAATTTGGCCGTAACAGCGGCGAAGCCGGATCGCCTCTACGCGCTGGTCGAGGCGAAGCCGGGCGGCGGGTTCTACCGATCCGACGATGCCGGACAGTCGTGGACGCTCGTGAACTCACAGGGTGCGTTGATCCAGCGGCCCTTCTACTACACGACGCTTGGCGCAGATCCGACGAACAGTGATGTCGTCTACGCCGGCGCCGAGGGCTTCTTCAAGTCCACGGATGCGGGCAAGACGTTCACCGCGATGCGGACGCCCCACGGCGACAATCACGACATCTGGATCAACCCGAAGGACGGGAACACGATGATCCAGTCGAACGACGGGGGCGCCAATGTTTCGTTCGACGGCGGGCGAACCTGGTCGTCGCAGATGAACCAGCCGACGTCGGAGATTTACGGCGTGTGGGTCGACAACGAGTTTCCGTACAACTTGTACGGCGCACAACAGGACAACACCACGCTCATCATCACGAGCCAGGCCGACCCGTATGCACGCGAGGACTGGCAGACGGGTCCAGGCTGCGAGACGGGGCCAATCATCCCCCACCCGAAAGATCCGAGCATCGTCTACGGGTCGTGCAAGGGGCAGTACAGCGTCATGAACCGGAAGACCGCACAGTCGAAGAATTACTGGATCGGTGCGCAGTCACTTTATGGCAACCCGGCGAGCGATCTGATTTACCGGATGCAGCGCGTGTCGCCGATGGCGACCTCGCCGCACGATCCCGATGTGCTCTATTACGGATCGCAGTACGTTCACCGCACGCGCGACAAGGGTGTGACGTGGGAAACGATTTCGCCGGACCTCACCGCGCATCCCAAGTGCTGCCAGGGCATCAGCGGCGAACCGATCACGCGGGATATCACGGGCGAGGAGTTCTACAGCACGTTGTACGCGATCACTGAATCACCAGTGGAAAAGGGAGTCATCTGGACCGGCGCGAACGACGGGCCGTTCCATGTCACCCGCGACAACGGCAAGACCTGGACGAACGTGACGCCGAAGGATCTCGAGTCGGGCGGACGGGTCCAGTGGATCGAAGCGTCGCCACACCGGAAGGGATCCGCGTACTTCGCCGTGTACCGGTATCTGCTCGGTGATTACCGCCCGTATCTGTACCTTACCGGCGATTACGGCAAGACGTGGAAGCGGCTGACCGACGGCAAGAACGGCATCCCGGCGGACTGGCCAGCGCGCGTCGTCCGCGAGGATCCGGATCGCGAAGGGTTGCTCTATGCGGGCACCGAGTTTGGCATGTTCATCTCGTTCGACAACGGCGCGCACTGGCAATCGTTCCAGCTGAATCTGCCGCACGTCCCGATCACCGACATCAAGGTCCACCGCAAGGACCTCGTGATCTCGACACAGGGACGCGCGTTCTGGATTCTCGACAACATCAGCTCGCTCCATCAGCTCGGACCGCAGCTCACGTCGACGGAACCGCATCTTTACAGGCCGCGTGACGGGTACCGGACTCAGATCACCCCATACGGTCCCGCCATCGAGTACTACCTTGCCTCAGCGCCGCCCGGACCGGTGACGCTCGACATCCTCGATCGCGCCGGCACGATCGTCAACTCGTACAACAGCGATGCACCGGCCGGCGGAGGTGGCCGTGGCGGTCGCGGCGGGAGAGGTGGAGCCGGCGGCGGCGATCCTGACGATCCTGATGCGCCGATGCTCGCGAACCGGTTCGGTCGCGGTGGCGCGCCGGTGTCTCGTGTTACCAAGACCGAAGGTATGAATCGCTTCATCTGGGACGTGCGCAATCAGGGCGGCCTGACGGTGCCGCCCGGCGCGTATCAAGCGAGACTTACGGTTGCTGGACAGACGCAGACGCAGCCGTTCAACGTCCTGATCGATCCGAACATTGCGGCCGAGGGGATCACGATCGCCGACCTCGAGGAGCAGTTCGAACACAACACTCATACGCGCGAGCTCGTGACGAGCGTCAACGACACGGTCGCGCGCCTTCGAGACGCGCAGGCGAAGGTACAGGGCACGGGCTCTGAAAGGGGCAGGCAGCTCGAGTCCATCGCAGCAAGGCTCTTGACCGAGGCCGTGCGCTACGGCAAGCCCGGCCTTCAGGCGCACATCACCTATCTGGCAGGCATGACGACGCGTGTCGACCAGAAGATCGGCCGCGACGCGATCGAACGTTACAACGTGCTCAAGAAAGAGCTCGATGCCGTCCGTCTGGAGCTGGATCGCGTGCTTGGATCGACGAACGGCGGCCGCTAGTCCCGCCGGTTCCTGACCATGCCGTGAGCGTCGAGATGGCGTTCCGGACGCTGCGTGCGCGCGTGCTCTTCTTTCAAAGCGCGCTGGTGATCTGCTTTTCAGTCGCCGCGCTCGTCTACGTCAGCACGCTTGCGAATCGCCTCGTCAGCGAGCGAATCAGCACCGATCTGGCCCGGAGCCGCGACCGGATCAAGGCGGAAGAAGTCGAGCGATACAAGCACCTGACGCTCGCCGCCGAGTACGTCGCCTCGTTTCCACAGACTCGCGCGCTCTTCACGGCAACTGATGCGCCGACGACGCGCGACTTCTTGCTCCAATATCTTCGCCAGCCTGGGGAGGTCCTCATCGCTGTGAGCGGCGCGGGCACTGTAATCGCGCGCACCGATACCTTCGAGCCCATCGACATTCCACGTTTGAAAGAGGATTGGGTGCAGCCGGCGCTCGCCGGCCGCTCGTCGACCGGTTATCTCGAGCTCGCCGGCCACATCTATCATGCGGCGCTCGCCGTGGCGGAAACGGCGGGGACCGCCTACGGGTTCATCGTGAATGCCGCGCCCGTTGACGACGGCTGGGCGCATGCACTTCAGGCAGTGACGTCGGACAAGGAAATCGTGATCCTGTCGCCGCGCGGCATCGCCGGGAGCACCGTGGCCGCAGACCGGATTCCCTGGCGTTCTGCGGCGGATATTCCGGTCGCGAGCGGTGACCGGCCGGAAGTCGTCGACCTCGGCGGCGAGCGATTTCTGTGGATGCAGGTGCCCGTCTTGTCGACCAGCCCGATACGCGTTGTCAGCCTGCAGTCACGCGACCTTGCATTGAGGCCGTACAGACAAATCCAAGTCGGTTTGCTTGGTGTCGCCCTGATCGCCGCTGGCGTCGGCATTGGCGGCAGTGCCCTCTTTGCGCGATCGCTCGCCGCGCCCGTTCGACAGCTCGCGATTGCCACTCACAAGGTGGCCGATGGCACGTACGAAGTGACGCTCGACACCACTCGCGAGGACGAGATCGGCGACCTCGCGCGATCCTTCAAGAAAATGACCGAGGGGTTGCGCGAGCGCGCCGACATGCAGAAGTTCATGTCACATTCCACCGTCGCAATGATTCAGAGCCGTCAGACCCCCGAGCGGCGGCTCGGCGAGCGGCGGAACATCACGCTCCTCTTCTGCGATATCCGCGGGTTCACCGCATTCGCCGAGCGCCGCGCGCCGGAAGAGGCCGTGCAGGTGCTCAATCGATACCTTCACCTCCAGGCCGATCTCGTACAGCGCTTCAGGGGCGACGTCGACAAGTTCATCGGCGATGCCGTCTTCGCGCACTTCGCCGGGCCGGACATGGCGCTCGATGCGATCCGTTGTGCAGTCGAGATCCAGCACGCCGTTGACAATGCGAGCCGCACGGACGCGACGTTGCCGGCGCTTGCCGTCGGCATTGGCATCGCGACCGGAGAGGTCATCGTCGGAAGTGTCGGCAGCGACGACCGCCTCGATCACACCGCCATTGGACCTGCCGTGAACCTCGCCAACCGTCTGTGTGCAACTGCCGAGGCACACGAAGTCCTCATCAGCGAGCCAACCTTCGACCTGGTGCGGGATCTGATCGCCGCTGAAGCCGTTCCGCCGCTGGTCGTCAAGGGCTTCAGCGAGCCGGTGAGGGCGTACCGGATGCGCGTCCGTCGCTCTGCGGACGGACGAGAGACAGAAGCTAGAAGCTAGAAGTCAGAGCGAATGCGATCACGATCGCCCGACCCTCTGAATTCCAGCTGCTATTCATTTCGCTCTGTACGCCGAGGCCGGATACGGCTTCCCGAACTTGTTCACGTGATTCGTCTGCACCGACTTCGTTTCCTGGAGCGTCAGAACCGCCGACTGGCTCGATTGTGGCGCTACGGTCACTTCGACCGACACCGGTGCGGCGCGTTCCGAGAGCGCCGTGATCCGATACCGCCCCGCAGGCAGATCCAGGCGCCACGAACCATCCGGCGCCGTCGTGGTTACCCACGGCGACGGAGCGACAACGAGGAACGCCGCCATCTGCGGATGGATGTTGCAGAACACGTGGTAGACCGTCGGTTGCGAAAATGTCCGTGTTCTCGACTGTCCGGCGCGATACAACCCGAGATCGAACGGTTGCGGCGGCGAGAGCGAGAACACGTTGTGAAAGATCGCGTCCTCGTTTGGAAAGCTGACGGCTGAGCCGGGTGGCACACCGAGCACGTGTGGCGCGAACGATTTGTTCTTCTGCGCGATTATGAACGTATCAGGTCGCACGGGCGCGGGCTGGTCGAGCGGTTCCGCGTACACCACTGCCGTTGCCGGCGGGCCGCCTTCGTGCACGTGCGTTTCGATTCTGCCACTCAGGTGTTCGGCGAACGAATCCTCGTGGGCGAACATCGGCACGAGTGCAAACAGCGCGATACGTGCTGCGTAACAGCCGCCCTTCTTACAGGAGTTCAGGAGATCAGGAGAATCTTTCCTGAAAAGAAGTAACTCCTGAACTCCTGATCTCATGTGAAGCAGGCGGCGGGCGTGCATTACCACCAGCATCAGAACCTGACTGCCAGAACAGCGTTGACGTGATGGTTCTCCCGCGATGTCGGCAGCATGCCGAGCCGCGTCTCGAGCCACCGGTACTCGAGCGACGTGGCAACTTCCGGTGTGATGTCGAAGATCACGCTGCCGAAGGCGCTGCGGTTTTCGGACCGCAGCTCCCTGCCGAGCGCATCCTTCGGGCGGTCCATTCCAAAGCCGGTCGTCACCATCGTTCGCGGCGTGACACGCAGCCGGGCCTCGGCCCATCCTCCGGACGCACGTCCCGGCTGTGAGATGCCTCCCCCGAACGGCTCTGCGTTGTCGGCCCAGAAGAACTCACCTGCGGCAGCGATACGGCTGACGCGGGCGTTGAAATCGACCGCCACAGCCCATGCGTCGACGAGCGTCGTCGCCGGCCGTCGCCAGCCGTAATGACCGGAAACCCCGGCAGCGAATTCGCGCTCCGAGTCCTTGTCGCCGCGTGCGAACCCGACGCGGCCCTGGAATGCCGGCCGTTTCGATCGCTCGCCGGCGCCTGGCGGTGGTGCGAAGTCGTAAGTGTTCGCGGTGTCACCGGCAATCGGGGCGAGGATGCCGCCCTCGACGGTCCAATCGGATCCAAGCTTCTGCTCGACACGTGCCTGGGGCGCGCGGAGGTAGAGGTTGCCGGCCCGGAACAACAGCGGAAACGACAGAGCCGCGAGCGAGGTCGGATCGCGCGGCGCAAGAATCATGTGGTCCTGGCCGACCTCGATCGCCGTGCGGTCGGTCTGGAGTCGACCGAAGCCATAGAGCAGGCGAGGCAGACCCATGACGGTCCCGGTCTGAAAGCCTGGTACTCCGCCGAAGAAGTCCGCGATGATCGTTCCGCTCGCCTGCCACGATCCGATCGCGATTCCCGATGTCTCAAATCCGATGCGGCTCTGACGCGCGGTCGCACTCGTCGATCCTTCCGGTCTTCCACCCGACGGTGGAAGCCCAACCAGGTTCGGATTGTCGATCCAGTTCGCTTCACCGGTATTCACGAACGTATTCGCGAGGATCGTACCCGACACCTTCACGGGCAAGCGCGACGAGGACTCCACCTTTGCCTGCGCCTGTTCGGCGATTTGCGTTTTGAGCATGTCGATCGTTTCAGGCGTCACCTGCGCCGCCTGCAACGAGGGTTGTTGTCGATCGCGAAGCGGTCTGCCGTTGGCACCAATGCTGTTTCTGATCTCGCCGAGCGCCGCACGAAGCGCCGCCACTTCGTCGCGAAGCTGTGCGAGCTCGTCGCGGAGCGCGGCGATGTCCGTCGGCGCTGCGCCGGTATCCGACTGCGCCGAAGCCGATCCCGCGGCGAAGATCAGAATGGAGAACAGAGTGAACGCGCGCATGCCGATTCCTCGTGTAGGCATGCCGCGAATTGTACAGGCGCACCCCGGCCGTGAGATCTCGGCCGTACGTTCGTGCGCTTAGGATTCGGTCAGTATTAAGGGAAAGGGGAAAAGGGAAAAGGGACAAGGGACAAGGGAGGAGAAGGGGCGGAAACCGGGCGAAGGGAGAATGTTCTCCCTTCCCTTCCCCTTCTCCTCCCTTGTCCCTTTTCCCTTTTCCCTTTTTATCCCTTCCGTGAGGCGTCAGCGGCACGGTTGTGAGCCAACAACAGCCAGCTGCTCAGGTGTCTAGCGGCTTCGTCGGGTGTTCGCCCGTAGAACGGCATCAGCGCCGCCGAGCCGCCTGGCAGTCGCGCAATCTGCGCCCGCCACTTATCGGCGCCGATATTCGACACCTCGATCTTGTACTCGCGACCGTTGATGATCTCTTCGAAGCGTTGAACGTTCACGATGATGCGCCGGAAAACGTGTTCAATTGTGTTCGTGAGCAGGCAGCATTCTAGCGACTCGCGTGCAGCGTTCAAGCGAAAGAAGGATCGAAGGCGCACGCACAGAGTGCAACCGGCGGGATTCGTTCGCGATACGGTCCAAAATAATTTCAGCTGTCGCAGCGTGCACAGCGATTCCACCGTCCGTCCACAGGATTTCCACAACCCGACATCCCGGAGGAGGCGGAGGTTACGGACAGAGCGTCCGCCGCGGCGCCACGGAGCTCACGCAGGGAATATTGGTTGGGTTAGTTGACGCAGTCACGCGCTACTACTACCCTTAACCCTTCGATGCGAGCAGGGTTCACCAGGCGCCCAGGCGCCGCGTTGTGTGGATTGGCGGCGCTGCTGTGCCTCATGCGCGCCGCGCCAGCCATGGCCAGCGACGTCGTTCTGTACCGGATCTTTCTCCGCGACGGGTCGGCGCTTGTGAGCTACGGCGAGTTCGCTCGCGTGGGAGGTCAGGTCGTCTTTTCCATTCCCATCACCGGTATCGAGTCGTCCTCTCCGCAGTTGCAGCTCGTCAGCCTGGCCGAATCGGTCATCGACTGGGATCGCACCGATCGCTACGCCGAAGCGGCACGCGCTCGTCAGTACAGCGACACGCGCGGCGAGACCGAGTTTGCCGCGCTCAGCGATCAGGTCGCCCAGACGCTGAGCAACGTAGCGAAGACCGAGGATCCCGCCAGACGCCTCGCCCTGGCGGACCGCGCGAGGCAGATGCTCGCGGACTGGCCTTCGCGGAACTACGGATATCGCGCATCCGACGTCGCGCAACTCACGTCGCTGCTCGACGAAGTCGTGTCCGAGCTGCGGGTCGCTGCGGGCCTGTCGCGGTTCGATTTGAGCTTCGTCGCGACGACCGCCCCTCCGGCCTATGTGCCGATCCTTCCGCCACCGACACTTCGCGAGAGCATCGAGCAGGCGTTCATCGTCTCGCACACGACCACGGATTCGACCCAACGAGTGACGCTCCTGCGGGCGGTAACGGACGCGCTGGCCGGTCCCGCCGCGGCTGGTGGATGGGCTGCAGCGCTCCGCGCGCGTGCGTCGGCGGACCTGGCGGCCGAGACGCGCGCCGATCGTGCCTATTCGGAGTTCGCGCAGCGCATCCTGACGGCGTCGAACGAGAAACAGCGCCGCGCCGACGTGAAGGGCATCCAGGATCTCGTCAAGCAGGTCCTCAAAGCCGACGATCGCCTGGGAGGGGCGCGGCCACAGACGACATCGGCGCTGCTCGCCACGCTCGACATCCGGCTGAACGAAGCCAGACAGCGCCAGCTCGAACACGACCGATGGGCGCTGCGGATCGAGACCGTACGTGCGTACGAGCGCCGCGCGCGCAACGCGTTCGACCAACTGGGCCGCGTGAAGCCGACCCTGGAGCTGATTCGGCAGCTCGCCGGTCCGTCGGCGAAAACGCTGCCGCAGGCGTACAAGCGCATCGTCTCGTCGTCGCGCGAGTTCTCGCTGATCAAACCCGCCGCCGAGCTCGCGAACGTGCACGGCGTCCTGACGAGCGCATTCCAGATGGCGCTGCTGGCGGTCGACGCCCGCATTCGCGCGGCACGAACCAATGACATGAACGTCGCGTGGGAAGCATCGTCGGCCGCTGCCGGGGCGTTGCTGCTGTTCGAGAGCGCGCGGGCAGAGCTGCAGCGGCTGATGGCGCCTCCGAGCTCGTGATCACCCCGCGTTCAACCCGCCTCCTGCGAGTGCCTGACTTGAGGGCGATGCACCGGAGCGTCGCCGATGTCGCGTGCTCGAGCGATCCACTTGCTGTTCGATCGTGTGTCGTCATCGTCCCAACACGTGGCGCGGCCGAGGCGCTACGCAGGACTCTCGAAAACAGCCTGCTCTCTCCGTCAGGCGCGTTCGTTTTGCCTGACATCCTGACGCGCACCGATTTTTATGCGCGGCTGAATCGGCATTTCGCGGGAGCCACTCCAATGCTCGGCGAGCTCGAGCGCGAAGTGATCCTGCGGCGATCGGCGGCGGTAGCGCTGGAGTCGGGCAGCGAGGCGCCGTTCCGATTGCGTGCGGGACCGATCGCAGAGATTCTCGCGTTCTACGATGAGCTCCGCCGGCACGATCGAACCGTTGATGATTTCGATCGGCTCATGACCGGCAGCCTCGAGCCGCACGCCGCAACGGATCGAGGAGCCGAACGGCTCCTCGTGTTGACCCGCTTCCTGTCTGCGACGTTTCGCGAATTCGAGCGACGCGTCGAAGCCACCGGAAAGATCGACGAACATCGTCTGAGGCGCGCGCTGCTCGAGCGGTCCGACCCGACACCGTACAGTCACGTCGTCGTCACCGTCGGCGACCAGGCGGACGATCCGCGGGGATTATGGACGGTCGACTTCGATCTCTTCGCGCGAATGAGCGGAATCGAGAAGGTCGACGTCATCGCGACCGAAAGCCGGCTGGCAGCAGGCTTTCACGAACGCATTCATGACCTGTTGCCTGGGTTGACTGAAGAATCTGCACAAACTGCGTCAGCACGTCCAGTGCTTCTCGTCCCGGACTCCGCCGAACTCGATGTGCACAGGTTCGCGTCGCGCGATCGTGAAGAGGAGCTTACGGACGTCGCGCGCGACGTCAAGTCGTTTGCGACCCTCGAAAACGTGGCGGTCGTGTTCCAGCGTCCGCTCCCCTACGTGTATCTCGCGCGGCAGGTGTTCGCTGACGCCAAGCTGCCGTACCAGGCACTCGACGCGCTGCCGCTCGCTGCGGAGCCATTCGCTGCGGCGCTCGACCTCGTCTTCAGCTTCGCCATCGCGGAAGGCATCCGTGCGTCGCTGATCGATCTGCTTGCGTCGCCGCACTGGTGCCTCGGCGGGGAGGGAATAGGACCAGGACCACACGAAATTGCCGCACTGGACGATTGGCTGCGTGAGCGGAAGTATCTCGGAGGATGGGACAGGCTCGCCGCGCTCTCCAAGGAACCTGACGCCCCCAGCGACGCCCGAACCGCGATTCAGTCGGCAGTGCGCGTCGCGAGAGAGGTCCGTTCGGCAATCGATGCTGAGACGGCCTCCGGGCAGCTTCGGCGGATGCTGTCGTTCATCGCCGCGCATGAACGGCTGCCGCATGCCGATGACTCATGGTGCAGTCGACACCTGCGCGCCCGCGCAGCGATTCTGGCGGCGTTGGACGGACTGGCGGATGCGCACGCCCGTCACGATGACGCGCGTCTCGAGGTCACCGAGCTCGCGAACGCAGTGCGCCGGTGGATGGAGGGCCGGACGTTCTCGCCGAGCACAGGAGCGGGCGGCGTGACGCTGATGGATGCCCCCGCCGCTGCGTACGCCGACGTCGACGATTTGCGCATCATCGGGGTCGTCGAGAACGACTGGCCCGATCGGAGCAAGCGCAACATCTTTTATCCAGCCTCGCTTTTGACGCAGCTCGGCTGGCCAAGCGACCGCGATCGGCTCGCCAGTGCCCGCGCGGCATTTCGCGATCTCCTGCAGCTGCCGCGGTCGCGCGTATCGATCTCGACATTCATGCTCGAGGACGATGCGATCGTGACGCCGTCGGCGTTTCTGGACGAGCTGGAGACCTGTGGATTACCCATCGAACGAGTGAAGCGTCGCGAACGGTCGCGCGCGTTCGTTCACGAAGCGCTGTCCGAGGAACCTCTCGCGGTCGATGCAGTCGAGGGAATCGCCGCGGAGTGGCTCGCGATCCGGCAGTCGCGGACGCCGCTGTCGGACGAACGGTTCCATGGTGCCGCTGGCCGACGCGCGCCGGCAGCGTACGCCGTGAGCCAGGTCGAGCGGTATCTCGACTGCCCGTTCAAGTACTTCGCGAGCGCGGTGCTTCGGCTTCGCGAAGAGCGGGACGATCAGTCCAGCCTCACGCCGCAGGAGCGAGGACAGTTCCTTCATGAGGTCTTCGAGACGTTCTACAACCAGTGGCATGCGTCGGGCGGCCGCGAAATCACGACGGCAAACGTCGACGACGCGCTGACGCTGTTCGAAGCGGTCGCGGAGTTGCAGCTTGCAAGGCTTCCCGAATCCGATCGATCGCTCGAGCGCACGTATCTTCTAGGATCCGCAGCGGCACCTGGACTGGCCGAGCGCGCATTTGCGTCGGAGTTGGAGCACGGGGGCGCCGTCCTGGAGCGGTTGCTGGAGTATCCGCTCGAGGGGGAGTTCGAGTTTCGAACAGACGAGAGCAGCCGTCGGCTGCACATCAGAGCAAAGGCGGACCGCATCGATCTGCTCGCCGATGGGACGTTTCGGGTAATCGATTACAAGCTGAGTCGCGCGCCGAAGCCGGCCCGCGCGCTGCAGCTGCCGGTGTACGGAATCTGCGCCGAACAACACTTGCGCGGGCGATACGGAAAATCGTGGAGGCTGTCGCGCGCGGGCTACATCGCCTTTCGCGAGAAGAACCCGTTTGTCCCGCTTGGATCGCCTTCGCTCCAGCAGGCGCTTGCCGACGGGCAGCAGCGGCTCCTCGCGGCCGTCGAAGGCATCGAGGGCGGAACATTTCCGCCCGATCCCGATGAGCCGTTCCTCTGCCGCTGGTGTGGATACGCGGGTGTGTGCCGCAAGGACTACGTCGGAGATGAGTAAGGCACCGCGCCTCGATCCGCGCTCGCAGCTCTCGCTGTTTGACGACGCAGTGCCGTCGCAGTCCGTGGTCGAGACCGTCACTTGTACGGACAGCGACGCCGACGCACGACGGTTTGCGGTCGATCCGTGCAACAACGTGGTGCTGGAGGCGTCGGCGGGCACCGGAAAGACATCGGTTCTCGTCGCGCGGTATCTCAACTTGCTCAAGGCGGGCGTCGCGCCGGCGAACATCCTCGCGATCACCTTCACGCGGAAAGCGGCGGCGGAGATGCGCGAGCGGATCGTTCGCGAGCTCCGCGACGCCGCAGCGCGTTCGGAGATCGATAAAGCAAGATGGGTCGAGCTGCGCGACCGCCTGAGCGAAATTGCGATCAGCACGATCGACGCGTTCTGCTTGTCGCTGCTGCGGGAGTTTCCACTCGAGGCAGACTTGGATCCGGGCTTCGACGTGGCCGATGAAACAGAGGTACCGCGACTGATCGAAGAGTCGCTCGATCATTCGCTTCGAATTCTGACGGGCCTTGCACGAACGGAACCGGATGTGGCGCTCGTCCTCGCGCAGCTCGGCGTAGCCCGGACGCGCGAAGGGCTCGCCGTGCTGCTCGATCGCCGGCTCGTTGCCTGGGACGCGCTCAGCCGTTTTCTCGCCTCGGGGCCGTCCACCTTGACGGCAGACGATGTGTGCCGGCACGCCGTGACGGCTCTGCAGGAGGCGCTTCGTACCGCGCCTGGAGGTCTCGAGAGGTTTCTGGCGGACGGCCCGCTCGGACACCCCAGGTTTCAGTTGCTCGCGCGCGAGATTCGACGGCTTCCCGATCGGGCCGATGCGGCTAACGCAGCGATTCGATCGGCGCTCGAGCGAGTCGGTGCGCACTTTCTGACGTTGGACGGGAAGCCGCGCAGCAGCGGACCGCTCTACCCCTACCGTGCCGAGCACTACCCGTCGGCGGATGCCGGCCGGCGACATCGCAACGCGGTCGCGCAACTCGCTCCGCGTGTTCGCGACGTTCTGTTTGCGTTCAATCGCGATTTGAACGTCGTGCTTGCGCGCGGCATTCGCCGGATGTTCGGCATCGCGCTCGCGCAGTATGGTCGCGCGCTCGAAGAACGATCGCTGCTGGACTTCTCAGACGTTCTGCAGCGCGCGCTCGGCCTGCTTCAACAGATGGACGAATTCGCGCAGAGCCGCTATCGGCTGGAGTCGCGGTACCATCACGTGCTCGTCGACGAGTTCCAGGACACCAGTCGTGCACAGTGGGAGCTGGTTGCGCTCCTGATTCAATCCTGGCGTGAAGGCCTCGGCGTCGCCACTCAGTCATCGATCTTTATCGTGGGCGATCGAAAGCAGTCCATCTACCGCTTTCGCGATGCCGAAGCGGCCGTTCTTCAGGAGGCTGGCCGCTACATCGAGGCGCTCCGTCCTTCGGGAAGCCCGCGCCGATCGATTACGAGAAGCTTCCGCGCCGTCCCCGAGCTCCTCGAGCTCGTCAACGAGGTGTTCACCGAGATGTCGCAGTCCGGGGGCACCGTCGATGAGTTTACGTTTGCAGATTCCGATCGCTTTCCCGTCGACCCTGCGGCTCTGCGAGTCGCCGGTCCCGCCGTGGGTATCGCTGTCGCTCAGGAATCCGAGGCCTGCGCCGCTGCGGTCGCGGCTGAGATCGAACGCATCCTCCGTGAAGACACCGTTCGGGATCGGAAGACGGGAGTTCGACGGCGGGCGGTCGCAGGCGACATGGCCATCCTGTTCCGCTCCAGGGCAAGCCATCGAGAGTTCGAGCGCGAGCTGGAACTCCGCAGCATCCCGTCGTACGTCTACAAAGGTCTGGGGTTCTTCGACGCGGACGAAACGAAGGACGTGATGGCGCTGTTGCGCTATCTCGCGAAGCCTGTGTCGAATCTGCGAGCGGGGGCGTTCATGCGTTCGCGCTTCATTCGGCTGTCCGATGGGGCGATCGCGCGGCTGGCGCCGCGTCTGGCCGATGCGCTCTCGTCCGAAGGGAGTCCCGCCGGATTCGCGCAGCTCGATGACGAGGACCGCCGCGTCCTCACGCAGGCGCGCCGCCACGTCAATCAATGGATCACGCGTGTCGACCGAGTCCCTCCCGCCGATCTCGTGGATCAGATCCTGACGGAGACCGCATACGCGTACGAGCTGCACGGCGCGCGCAGACAACAGGCCTGGGAGAACCTGAAGAAGATACGCGGTCTGATCCGCCGTCGCCAGAACCGCGGATATGCGACGCTGCCGCGGATTGCCGAACACCTCGATGCGCTCACTGCCGGCGACGAGTCGAATGCGGTCCTCGAGGCGATCGATGCGGTCAACCTGATGACCGTCCATGCCGCAAAAGGGCTCGAGTTCCCGATCGTCTTCGTCGTCAACCTCGCGAAGGGCGCGAGCGGTCCCCCGAAACCCGTGCGCGTCGTTGCCAACGCGGGGGAGGAGCCTTCTGTTTCGGTTGGTCCATTCGTGTCTGACGCCGACGAAGCGGATCGAGAACGGGAAAGGCACGAGACGAGGCGGCTGCTCTACGTCGCGTTCACGCGCGCACGCGACCGCCTCTACCTCTCATCGGTCGTGAAGGACGGCGCCCTCGCGCCAGGTCGCGGCAGCCTTGCGGAGGTGCTTCCCGAATCGCTGAAGACGCTCTTCGCGCACGCCGCGTCTGCCTTCCCGGAATGTAATGTCGTCGGCTGGGCCGGCATCTCGGGCCGCACGTTCGACTGGCGGATCTGCCGGCCCCCTGAAGACGTAACTACTGCGCCTGCAGCGCAGGTCACCGTGAAACCACCCGACGTTGAACTACTTGGACCGACTCGAGCCTTCGAGGGCCGTCGTCGGCTCTCCGTGATCGAGCACCTCGAAGCCGACCGTCGCCAGCCGTTCAGTTTCGTCCCGTCACCCCGTGACGTGATTGTGGGGCGGCTCGTGCATCGTTTGTTTCAGTATCCGAATCTGCTATGCGAGTGCACGAGCTCTGAGGAGGCGTGTGCGGTCGTTGAACGCCTCGTGACGGACGAGGAACATTTCTCGGCGGATCTGACCGCGACAATTGAAGAGGCCCTCGCGATTTGGCGTGCGATGCACCACCGGGCGGATGTCGCGGAACTCCTTTCGAGCGGCCGCCATCTTCATGAGGTCCCGTTCTCGCTGAGCGCATCGGCCGACTCGGCGATCCTCACAGGCACGATCGATTGGCTCGTTCACCGAAGCGACGGGACGATCGTTGTTGTAGAGCTCAAGACCGGCGCACCGCAGCCCACTCACGCGGAACAGCTGGAAATCTACGTACGCGCAGTGCATTCGATTTATCCCGAGGCTCGCATCGAAGGCCGCCTGCTGTATCCGTGATCCATACGATTGGTCACTCCACACGCCCCATCCAGAGTTTCCTCGAATTGCTGGAGGCTTACGCGATTCGACAGCTCGCCGACGTCCGGACAGTTCCGCGGTCCAGGCGGCATCCCCAGTTCACGCAGGATTCGTTCCGCGCCTCGCTGCACGCGCAGCACATCGTCTACCGACATTTCCCTGGCCTTGGAGGGCTTCGGAAGCCGCGGGCTGATTCAATCAACTCCGGCCTGACCAATCCGAGTTTTCGCGGATATGCCGATCACATGCAGACCGAGGAATTCCGGCGAGCGTTTGCGGAGCTGGAGGTGTTCGCAGGGGAGGCCGCAACGGCTGTGATGTGCGCGGAGGCCGTGTGGTGGAAATGTCATCGGCGGTTACTCGCGGATGCGCTTCTCGTACATGGTGTGCCGGTCCTGCACATTGTGTCCCGCACGACAGCTAAACCACATGAGCTGAGCGAGTTCGCACGAGAGCGGGACGGTGGAGTCATCTATCCAGGGCTCTTGTAGTCTGCAAGTGCCATCTGGCGACGAATCAGCTCGATTGGATGCGCTCACGTCTAAGGTTCTCTCTTGCAAAGAGTTCTCGAAACCGAGGAACCAAACGCTCACCACCGATGTCTAATCCGATAGCTGGCGCTTGGATTGCATGAAGCGTTAGGCATCGGGAGGGTGCGTATGGCAGTTCCTGCGATGTCGTTGAACTACGTGAAGCCCACAACGACAGTATTCGAGCTCGAAGCGCTCGAGGGGCTGCCGTGTGGTTGCGTGGCGGCCGCGTATCGCGCCCGCCCGTGGGATGTGGCTGTCGTGTCGCTCGAAGCCAAAGGTCCTCACTGCATCCTGGCGGGTCACTCCAGTGGGCAGATCTTGCGTCTAGGGGATCCGGCTGAGTTCGAGGACGAGGACGAAGACTTGGACGACTAGTTAACGCTCCGTTTCAGGCTGGTCGTCCCACCTCCTCGCACGCTCTTCGGCTTCTTCACGCGTTTCCCCGACGAAAACCACCGAGCCTTCTGGTTTTCCATTCGTGTCAGCAATCCAGGCGACCCAATGAGGTCCCCTGGCTTCGCTGCGGATGGTTCGTTTGCCTGACGCCGGTCTGCGATCCGCCATGCGCGGATCGTACCGCATCTCGGTGGCGAGCTGGCGACATGCTCTCCCGTTCTGCGGTTGTTTTTTCGCGTCCCCTTTCTTCAAATCGCAGAAGATCTTGATTGCGTATGCGAAAGACGTTCTCGTACAATTCGTAGGTTTACCGGGAGAGGAGTTCACTCTAGATGGCCCTGACCTGTCCGAACTGCGGGAACGACCGGAATTTTCTGGTCAAGACCCTGCAGATGCATGTCGTGCAGGTGCGCGACGATGCCCGCGTTGAGGCGAACGAGGAAGGACGTCCCGCGGTGTTCGAAGTGCTGTGCGACGAATGTGAGAAAGAGCTGAGTTTCGCCGAATTCGACGAGAGCGTCCGGAAGGAACTGTTGCTGACGCTCGGCGCCCGATAGGATCCAGCGCGCCTGGAGGCACGCTCCGACCCGCCGAAGCATCTCAGCGCGCAATGCGCGTCGCGGTCCCGCGAACTTCCGCTAGCCCTCGCCCGCTTCAGCCTCTTCGAAGTAATCGCACTCGGGGCAGGTCCACTCACGGATGTGCCGGACGGTCGCCTGACCTCGTCCAGGGATCTCTTCGCGGATCTCGCGCGCCGAGAGACGCATCCGTTCTCCACACAGCGGGCATTCCTTCATACGCGGATTGTAAGTGCGAATTCCAAGGAGACGCGGCTTGCGCAGATTCACTGGACGACGCGGATTTCCGCGGATCCGCGGATATCCGTGGCCTGAAGAATTTGTGCGCTGAGTGCTGGCGTTACATCAATCGAGGATCGCCAACACGCGTGGGTTTTGGGCATAATGTCCTTTGACGAGAATGCGGGACTACTACCAGGTTCTAGGCGTTTCGCCGGACGCCGGCGCTGATGAAATCAAGCGCGCGTACCGGCAACTGGCCCGCCGCTATCATCCCGACATTTCGGGGGACGATCGCGGGACGGTGTTTCTCGAAGTGTCTCGCGCCTACGAAGTGCTGAACGATCCCACCCGGCGGCGGGCGTACGACGCAAGTCTTCGTCCGCGCGAGACATCTTCGTTGGGGCATGGCGAATGGCTGAGTGATGAGATCGCGATCGATTTCCCGTCTGTCGCGAGTGTGCTCGATCGCATGCGCCGCTCGTTCTTTGGCGGTATCCCCGTCCAGGGGCTGCGCGCCGAAATCGTGGTGAGCCCTGAAGAGGCCTTCTGGGGCGCGACCGTGCCGCTCGATGTGCCGCTGCGGCGGACATGCCGTCGTTGCGGCGGGCGCGGCGAGACGTGGCAGGAGTGGTGCGGCGCGTGCGGCGGCGATGGTGAGATTCCGGCGACACACGAAATGCAGCTGCGCATACCGGCCGGTGTGCGCGAGGGCGCGACGTTTCGCTTCAGCATCATGGCGCCAGGTGCGCCAGCGACGATCGTCGAAGTGCGCGTCACCATCCGTTAACAGTGCTGCCGCACCTTCATCTGTTGAGCATTCTCGAGTCAGTGTGGGGCGCTATCGGGCTGCTGCTGGGCGTTTCGATGCTGCTGCTGGCCGGCGGCGCCGCCGCGATCGGTTGGACCTCTGAAGGAAACGAGATCGCTGTGGCCATTACCGCATCGGCATTTCTCGTCTGTGCCCTCGCGCTGCTCGCTGGAGGTGCGGCAAATGCCTGGGCGGGCAGGGCAATCCGCCGTCGGCAGCCAAACGGCCGCCTCGCGACCCTCGCTCTGGCCGTGTTGAACCTGTTCGTGCTGCCCTTCGGGACGGCACTCGGTATCTACGCATTTTGGGTCCTGCTGCACAACGAGAGCCGGTCGTACTTCGAGGTTTCCTCATGATGGCAGCGCGCCCTCGAGCGAAAGGCTCATTCGCGCAGGGTGGGAATCAGGGCGGCCGCATGGGTGACAACACCGACCGCACCTCGACGGGCCTGGACGCCAATGTCGCGGCGGCGCTCGCGTACGGACTCGGCTGGATTAGCGGAGCCGCATTCCTGCTGCTCGAGCGCGAGAACCGGTTCGTACGATTTCACGCCATGCAGTCGGTGATTGTCTTCGGTACGTTTTCGGTTGCCTGGTTTCTCTTCCTGTCCATCATTCCCTTACTCGGCTGGCTCATTGCCTTCTTTCTGATTCTTCCAGTCTCCGCCGTGCTCTGGCTCCTGCTCATGTTCAAGGCCTATCAAGGAGACCGTTTCAAGCTGCCAATCGCGGGGGAAATGGCGGAGCAGCGCACCTGAACAGGTTCGCGGTTCCCCGTTCTCGGTTCCCTGTTCGGGGTTGATCGGTTCTTCGCCTTGGGTTGATAGAATAGTTTTCGCGTCACAAGCGAATGGAGTACCGGGAACCGAATAGAACCGAGAAGCGGAGAACCTTTCGATCGCCATGAGCTCCTCCCTGACCGAAGCGGCCGTCCTCGATGCACTCAAGGCGGTCCGCGATCCTGACCTCAACCGCGACATCGTCTCGCTGAAATTCGTCAAGAACCTGCGCATCGATCGCGATCGCGTGTCGTTCACGATCGAGTTGACGACGCCAGCGTGTCCCGTGAAGGACCAGATGCGAGAGCAGGCGCGTGCGATCGTCGCGAGGATTCCGGGAGTCACCGCGGTCGACGTCGAGATGACGGCGCAGGTGCGGTCGACGATCTCGGCGGATGCGGGCAAGGCGCCGGTCGAGGGCGTGAAGAACATCATCGCGGTTGGTGCCGGCAAGGGAGGCGTCGGAAAGACCACCATCGCGGTCAACCTGGCAATTGCACTGAGCCAGTCGGGCGGCCGCGTCGCGATGATCGATGGTGATGTCTACGGGCCGAATGTGCCGATCATGCTCGGCATCCGGACGCAGCTGACGACCGATGGCAAGAAGATAATCCCCGCGGAGCAGTACGGGATTCAGCTCGTGTCGATGGGATTCCTCACCGGAGACGATGCCCCTGTGATCTGGCGCGGGCCGATGCTGCACGGCGCCATTCAGCAGTTCTTCCGCGAGGTGCGGTGGGACAGCATCGATTACCTGATTGTCGACATGCCGCCCGGTACCGGCGATGTCGCCTTGAGCCTGAGCCAGAGCGTGCCAGTTTCGGGCGCCGTCGTGGTCACGACTCCACAAACCGTGTCGCTGGCCGACACGCGCCGCGCCGCACGGATGTACCAGAAACTGAACGTGCCGATCCTGGGGTTGATCGAGAACATGAGTCACTTCGTCTGCCCCGAGTGCCGGCACGAAAGCGACATCTTCGGTAAGGGCGGAGGGGAAACGCTCGCGAGCGAGCTGTCGATTCCGTTTCTCGGGCGAATTCCAATCTACGAGCCGATTCGCATCGGCGGTGACACCGGCGTGCCGCTGACGATTGGCGAGCCCGACGCGCCCGCGGCACGGGCGTTCCGGTCCACGGCCGAACGGCTCGCGGCGCAGATCTCGATCGCGAGCTACGCCAAGCGACCGATCCCGCTGATACCGATTGGATAGGGCCCGGGCTTTGGGCTTTGATCACAATTTATCGTAAGAAGCAGATGTCAAGAGCCCAGAGCCGAGAGCCAAAGGCCAAGAGCCGGTTACACTGAGGACGAACATGAGACTGTCCGCCTGCATTCTGGCGATCGCACTTCTGTCCGTGAGTACGACGCTCCCGGCGTCCGATGCAATGAAAGCGATTGCCGATTCATATCTGAAGATCCAGTCGCAGCTCGTCAACGACAAGGTCGACGCGGTCAAGCCGGCGGCGCAGGCGATAGTGGATCAGGCATCGCGGATGGGTGATGCGGGACGCGAGATCGAGAAGACGGCAAAGGCCATGACACAGGCGACGGATCTCAAGACGGCCCGCGACGCCTTCGGGCCGCTCAGTGACGCCGTCATCGCGGCAGCGAAGGCGGACGGCTGGAAGGATCTGAGCGGCCTCAAGGTGGCGTACTGCCCGATGGCGAAGCAGTCGTGGTTGCAGAAAGAAGCCACCATCCGCAACCCGTACTACGGGACCGCGATGTCGACGTGCGGGGAATTCAAGAAACACTAGGCTCTGGACTCAAGGCTCTTGGCTTTGGGCTTGCTTGCGTCCCACGCTGTTTCTGCCGTTTACCGTCTGTGACTTCGCTCCGGCGGACGTGCGCGATGGCTCGCCGGGCGGGTTCTTGAGTGTTCGCGCCCGAAGCCGAAAGCCCTAGGCTCAGAGCCGTCGTGAACATTCCCTACACACGCCACACCCTCGACAACGGTCTCGACGTTCTCGTCCACGAAGATCACGGATGCCCGATCGTCGCCGTGAATCTCTGGTATCACGTCGGATCGAAGAACGAGAAGCCGGGGCGGACGGGATTCGCGCATCTCTTCGAGCACCTGATGTTCGAGGGATCGCAGCACTACGATCGCGGCTACTTCCAGCCACTGCAGGAAGCGGGCGGTTCGCTGAATGGATCCACGAACGCCGATCGCACGAATTACTGGGAAGTCGTGCCCACCAATGCACTGGAGCTCGCGCTGTGGATGGAGTCGGACCGCATGGCCTATCTGCTTCCGGCACTGACCGATGCAAAATTCCGGAATCAGCGCGACGTCGTTCTCAACGAGCGGCGGCAGAACTACGAAAACCGGCCGTACGGTCTCGCGGTGATGTCGATCGTCGCGGCGCTGTATCCGGCGGAACACCCCTATCACTGGCTCACCATTGGTGCGCCCGAGGACCTGCGCGCCGCGAGCCTCGATGACGTGCGGGCGTTCTTCCAGACGTATTACCGGCCTCGCAATGCATCGCTGGCGCTCGCGGGAGATGTGAGCACGACCACCGCCCTGGAGCTCGCCCAGCAATACTTCGGCGACATTGAAGCCGGCAACGATCCGCCGCCAGTCGAGTTCGCGCCGCAGGCGCCGCTCGCAGAAGAAATCCGCCTGGTCCGCGACGATCGGATCGAGCTGCCGCGGCTGTACCTGGCGTGGCATTCACCCGCGCTCTTCGCCGGAGGCGATGCCGAGCTCGATCTCCTTGCCAACGTGCTGGCTGGCGGAAAGACGTCGCGCCTGTATCGCGCGCTCGTCTACGAGCAGCGCATCGCGACGGAAATCGCGGCCTCGCAGAACTCGCGCGAAATCGGCAGTTTCTTCCAGCTCGTTGCGACCGCGGCACCCGGCCGCACCTTGTCCGACGTCGAAGCGGCAATCGCTCGCGAACTGGCGCGGTTGCTGGAGCACGGACCCACCGACGCCGAGATGGAGCGATGCCGCGCGCAGGCCGAAGCGCATTTCGTGCACAGGATGCAAACGGTTGGTGGGTTCGGAGGCAAGTCTGATCAGTTGAATTCGTACAACGTGTTCCTCGGCGATCCGGGGTATTTCGACAGGGATCTGGAGCGCTATCGAGCGGCAACAGCCGCGTCGGTCCGGGCGGAAGCGCAGCGATGGCTGAAGCCGGGCGGACGAGTCGTGCTCAGCGTGGTCCCCCGCGGTCGCCCGTCCCTGGCGCTCGACGGTTCTCGGGCCGTGTCGGTGTCGTGATGGCGGTCGATCGTTCCCGACTGCCTCACCTGGGGCCAGAGCCGGCTTTTGCGTTTCCAACAATCGAGCGGAGAGCGCTCGCGAACGGCGTTCGCGTCTGGACCATCGAGCATCGCGACGTCCCGATTGTGACGGCGTTCGTCATGATCCCGGTGGGCTCCGCGGCAGATCCGCCACAAGGCATCGGGACCGCAGCGATGGCCGCTGATCTCCTCGACGAAGGCTGCGGCGCGTGGAACGCCCTCGAGTTCCACGAAGCGCTCGGCCGACTGGGTGCGCATGTCGAGACCGAGGTCAGCTCCGACGCGACGCTGCTGAGCCTGACGACCCTCGAACGCTTTGCCGAACGCGGCGCGGGGCTGCTCGCTCGAATGGTCATCGAGCCGCGCCTCGAACCGCGGGAGTTCGATCGTGTTCGAGATCTCCGACTGAGCCGGCTCGTGCAGATGCGCGACCTCCCCTCGGCGGTGGCCGATCGTGCCTTCGCCGAGCTTCTCTACGGCAACCATCCGTACGGTCACCTCCCGATCGGGAGCGAGGAATCGCTTCGGAACATGGCAATCGACGACGTCCACGCATTCCACCGGCGGGCCTACGTGCCGTCGCGCGCGACGGTATTTGCCGTCGGCGATGCGACACACGATCGCCTGTTCGACATGATCGACGAATCATTCGGCGGGTGGACGGCGTTGGCAGACCCTCTCAGCCCACCAGCCGTGAGCGCTCCTCCGCCCATTCGCGATCACAGGCTCGCGCTCGTCGATCGACCTGGCGCGGCTCAATCGGAGCTGCGCATCGGCCACGTGGCCGCGCCCCGAAGCACACCGGATTACCACGCGCTCATCACGCTGAACACGGTGCTCGGCGGACAGTTCGTGAGCCGCATCAACATGAATCTGCGCGAAGAGAAGGGCTACACGTACGGGGCGCGCACGTCGTTCGAGTTCCGTCGCGGACCGGGCCCGTTCGTGCTGCAGGCCAGCGTGCAGTCGGACGCGACCGCCGATGCCATCAGGGAATCGATCGCGGAGATGCAGGCGATTCGCGGACCGCGTCCCGTAACGCGCGCCGAGCTGCAGCTCGGACGGGCGGCGCTGACGCGCGGGTATCCCACAAACTTCGAGACGGGGGAACAGGTCGGCCGCGCCGCCGCTCAACTCGCGATTTACGACCTGCCCGACGACTACTTCAGCAGGTTCGTACCGCGAGTGCTCTCGGTGACCGAAGCGGACTTGACGAGAGTCGCGACTACGCATCTCGATCCCGCACGCTTGTCCGCGGTCATCGTCGGGGATCGCAAGGAGATAGGGTCGCTGAATGATTTGGGGTTAGGTGACGTGGTTGAAGTCGGCGTGTCAAGGGAAAAGGGATAAGGCTTTGCCTTTTCCCTTTCCCTTTTCCCTTTATGAAAGCAGTCCGTTTCCACCAGCACGGCGGCCCGGAAGTCCTTCGGTACGAGGACGCGCCCGATCCGGTTGCGCTGCCGGGCCGCGCGATCGTACGCGTCCGCGCGTGCGCGCTGAATCATCTGGATCTCTGGCAACGCCGCGGCATCGAGCGGGTGAAGATCCCGATGCCGCACATCTCGGGCAGCGACGTATCAGGAGAGGTGCTCGATCCGGGTGGCTCGGTCCCCGTCGGCACGAGAGTCATGCTCCAGCCGGGACTGCGTTGTGGAACGTGCCGCGCGTGCGCAGAGGGTCGCGATTCGCTGTGCGACTCGTACGACGTTCTCGGCTTGCAGTCTGACGGCGGTTACGCGGAGCTCGTGTCCATCCCGGTCGAGAACCTGGTTCCGATTCCGGATCACATCGGATTCGTCGAAGCGGCCGCGTTTCCGCTGACCTTCCTGACTGCGTGGCACATGCTCGTGACGCTCGCGGCCCTTCGAGCTGGGGAACGTGTGCTCGTCCTTGCAGGGGGCAGCGGCGTCGGGCAGGCAGCCATCCAAGTCGCGCGGTTGCACGGCGCGACCGTATTTGCCACATCGAGTCCCGACAAGGCAGAGCGCACCCAAGCGATTGGCGCAGCGCATGTGTTCGATCACTATTCGGGCGATTTCGCCCGCGAAGTGAAGACCCTCACGGGCGGCGCCGGTGTCGACGTCGTCGTCGAGCACGTCGGGGAAGTGACCTGGGATCGCAGCGTCAGGGCGCTCGCACGCGGCGGCCGCCTGGTTACTTGCGGCGCCACGACAGGACCACGAGGCACGATCGATCTGCGGCACCTGTTCGCTCGGCAGCTTCAGCTGCTGGGCTCGTACATGGGTACTCACACGGAACTCGCTGCGGCGGCCCCTCACTTCTTCACAGGTCGACTGCGACCGGTTGTGGACGAAGTCGTCCCACTTGCGGACGCCCGCTCCGCGCACGAACGGCTTGAAGCCCGACAGCAGTTCGGGAAGATTGTTCTGTCTGTGTAACTTCAATACGCTGGCCGCTTTCGTTTTGCGGGGATTCGGCCGACGGTGGCATTCCAGCGGCGGATGCCGCCGGGCCGCAGGAACTGTTTTTGATTAAGAGCGTCCAACTCACCGACCTCTAGGCTAGCGGGATGCTGAAATACGCATCCTGCGTGAGGTTCCAGAGTGCACAGGTTCACAGTTCCTCATACTTGGGCTCTGATCACGGCACAGAACCAGCACTCTCGAACCGGGAACCTGGAACTGGGAACCGGTGACCCTCGCCGGCATCCCGCTGGACGCCCGTTGTACACTGGGCGAATCGTGATGGGTTTCGCACGCGTGAGCCTCAGCCTGGTCGGAGTTGTCGGCGTGCTTGCCGTTGCGCTGGCCGCCGCCACGGTCTGGCTCCTCATGTCACAACCCGTAACGACCGCCGACGCTGCCGCGGATCTCATGAAGGGCAACGTCTCACCGCTCGCGCGAGCCCTCGCAGGTGTTCTCTACGACGCGCTGCAAGGGCTGCTGAAGTATCTGTAGCGTCCGGCTTTAAGCCGGACCCTACAGGGATCGGTTCAAGAACCGACACAACAGAAATCCATTCATCCACTTGAACGGCGTGATTCCTGTGCTGTAGTGGCCGCACGGCAGCACGGCCAGGTCGTGATCGATGTCCCGACGACGGAACTCGTTGACGAGGAGTTGGGAGAGGTGAACCGGAAAGGTCAAATCATAGCGTGCGTAGACGAGCAGCACTCGTCGTCCCCGCACGCGTTCGAGATAGGGAAACGGGGAGATCGGCATCCAGATGCGGCGAAGACGATCGAGATCGATGTTGCCGTCGAGCGATTCTCGAACGTGCTCCGTCGAGAGGCCGTGCCAGACCACATCGGCGAAATACGGAGAGATGTGATTGAGCGCCGCAGCGCGGACGAGCGGTTCGTGTGCGGCCGTCAGCATCGCGAGACACGACCCGAGGCTCGTGCCTAAAATTCCGATCGACTCGTACCCCTGCCCGACGAGCCAGGCCATCGCGCGGCGCGAGTCGAGCACTGCCTGACGACAGACCTGCGCCGTCCGCCCGATGTTTGCGCTGACGATGTAGTCGGCGCGCTGGAGCTCCGGAGGCCGTCGCGCGTCATGATACGGCAGGCTGAGACGAAGCGCGGTGATCTTGAACTGATTGATTAGCCGACACAAACCCACATGACCGTCAGGACCGGCGTTCCACTGCGGCAGCACGAGCACCGCACGTCGTCGGCCTGCCGACGACGGCTCGGGGAAGTACCGCGCGCGAACCGTGTTGTTCTCGAGGTGCGGCGTAACTACCGCGCTTGGGAACGAGAGCTGGTCGCCTTCGAGGATGTACTCGTCGCACGGTGGGAGCGCGTAGAAACGGTCGCTCGACGCAACCATTTCGTCGGCCCACTGCTCCAGGCCATCGAGGTCCGACGGTGGACCGGAGGCCGAGCGTTGTCGATCGATCCAGTCCACGCCCAAATCGAAGGGCCGGACGATTCGATCGGTTGCGGCAGCGGCGAGTCGCCGCTCCCATCCGTGGAAGACGCGGGCCAGCAAGCGAGCAAGCCTCCAGATAAGTTCGAACGAAGAAATGTTGCGTGTAAGTTCTCGTCCCTACGCTTGCGTGGCGATTTCACCACACGCCGAAAGCCATGAGCCATGAGCCCAAGCCTCGCTCTGTTACCGACGATGCGGCAAGCGTGTTGCAGTCCTCTTAAGTATGCTCGAACAACCGCCAAAGCCGGATGTGCCTCGTCCACCAGACGTGATCAGGCAGCCGCCGCCCGTCAACGGCCCGGTTCCAATGGGAGAGCCGGACTCGGACGATCGCCCGGACATTCACCCGGTGCCGCCGCCGACCGATCCAGGTCCACCGGAAATATGACGCTCGACGGCTGCGGAGATCGCAATGAGATGCTCCGTCTGCTGCCGTGTGCCCACGAGCTGAACGGCCCGGGGCAGCCCATCCTCGCCCGGTGGGGTTGGCAGCGTCAGTGCGGGATGGCCGGTGACGTTGAACAGCTGGGTCAGTCGCAGCATCGCCGCGCGTATCGGCTCAAACCCATCGCCGAGCTGCACTGTTGAGATTCCCAGCCGGGGCGCTGCTATTGGCAGCGTCGGCAACAGGAGCGCGTCACAGCGGTGCAGCGCACGATCGACGCGCTGCCTCAGTACGTCTCGCAGACGCATTGCACGCACATAGTCCTCGGCGAGAACGTACTTGCCCATTTCGAGACGCAGCCGGACGCCCGGGGAGTAACTCGAGGCGTGCTGTTCGAGCGACAGGGCATGGTACCAGGTTGCTTCCGGCAAAGCGATGTGGAGATACACCGTCGCCGTCCACGTAGCGTGCTCGATCTCGAGATCGATGACGTCGTGGCCAGCCGCGACGAGCGTGCGACGTGCCTGCTCGAACGCCGCTCGCACACCCGGTTCGAGCAAATCACAGAAATACGGCGTCGGCACGCCGAAGACGAACCGTCCCCGCGCTGGTTGAATCTCCTGGATATCGACTCCCTTCATCGCCTGGAAGAGCAGCCCGAGGTCCGCGACGCTGCGCGCCATCGGGCCGGCGTGATCCAGTGTGAGGCTGAGAGGCACGATCCCTTCGCACGACAGCTCTCCGTGCGAGGGTTTCAATCCGAACGTCCCACACGCAGCCGACGGGATTCGGATCGATCCGCCGGTATCGGTTCCTACCGCTCCGAAGCACATGCCGGCGGCGAGCGCTGCGGCGGAACCGCCGCTCGATCCGCCAGCCGATCGCGATTCATCAAGTGGGTTGCGGACTGGGCCGAACGCCGACTCTTCGCTCGTTGTACCGTAGGCGAACTCGTGGAGGTTCGTCTTGCCGATGAGAATCGCGCCCGCGTCGCGCAGCCGGCTGACCACGGGCGCGTCCGTGGTCGCCTCGCTGGCCGGCACGGCTGATCCGGCAGTGGTTCGCGTGCCCGCAACGTCGATCAGGTCCTTGATGGCGACCGGAATCCCGTGGAGTGGACCGCGCGAGTGGCCGTCACGGATCTCGGACTGTGCCCGGCGAGCATCCGCGAGGGCGCTGTCGGTCAGCACCGTGATGAACGCGTTGACGCTCGATCGCGCCTCAATCTGTGCGAGACACATCTCGACGAGCGTGACGGGAGAGAGTGCGCCCGATCGTACGAGAGGCGCCACGTCGCCGATGCGTCGAAGGTCCGCTGCGGGCGTCATGACGGTATGTCAGTGAGCGTATCGGGATCGGCTCGCATGCGATGCGCCTCGTCGGCCGCGCGCAACGCTGCCGTCGAGCGCGCCAGCGCTTCAAGCAGCGGCACGAGGGCGGGTAATTGCCGCGCCTCTGCATCCGCTTTCGCCGCCTTCAACCAATCGTCAATCGTCATGGTTGCTTCCTGTTAGGGGCCAGAAGCTAGGAGTTAGAAGTTAGAGTGATGGTGATCTTGTTCACTCTAGATTCTAGATTCTAAATTCTGTTCTCGGTCTCTTTAAAAAGTCAGCGTACCGCGAAGCGTGATCGGCACGGTGAAGAAGTGGTGCTTGATCGGTTCGTCCAGCGTGTTCCAGGCGAACTTCACCGAGAGCTCGAGGCCGAAGGGGCCGGACGTGAGTCCGCCACCTCCTTCGGCGAAGTACCGTTTGCCGTTGCCCAGCTCGCTGTGAATCCGGCCGATGCCGCCATCCACGAACGCGTGGCTGCCGAGGCCCCACCCCGCCGAGCGGTCGGCAGCCCAAAGCCCTGCGCCGACGTCGTACGCCCGTGCGTCGGTGAGCACGTACCTGTCGAGCGAACCGGGTCCATCGAACGCAACGCGAATGGTCGGGAGGTCTTCGAAGCTCGCCCTGATTCCGAGCGTCGCTCCCGAGCTGAGGCCGATCGGAAACAGCGTAATTCCCGCGCCGCGGGATTGTCGGTTGAATTCCAGGACGTCGATGCGCGTCAGGCCGTCACGCGTCTCGTAGTCGTAATCCTGGAATTGGGCCGCCGCGACTTCGGTTCGCAGCAGATCGGAAAGTGGATGATCCGCGAAGTGCAGCGGCTGCGTGTACAGCCAGTCGAGGCTGACCGTGACGAAATGCCGCCGCGGTTTCTTCTCCGAATACGTCTGCGCGCTTGACGGCGAGGGGATCGATACGAAGAATGCGAGCGTGCCGACGACGAGAATCCGGTGAACCATCATGTGTTGAGCGAAACTGGAATCCAGGCGCCGGCTCGCGACGCCGGGCCGAACGTTGGTTGCCGACTTGAGGTGATAGGCTCTCTGCAATCGAGTCGTTCGGAAGCGCGGTCACGCTCGCGGTATGAGAATGGATCAATTCAGACACAGAGGTGCCAGCCACCGAACCGAGCTACCGGCGACGTTCTCTGAACGCGAGCGGATCCAAGAGTAGCGTACGACGTGAGCGATCGCATCCTCGCCGCCGTCATGCCGGCACCGCGGCAGCCGATTGACATCCGAGAGTTCGACGCTCCAGCCCTGCCACCCGGCAGCGCCCTGCTTCGTACTGCGAGGTCCGAAGTGTGCGGCACCGATGTCCACCTGTGGCACGGCCGCCTCACCGGGGTGCCGTATCCGATCATTCCGGGTCACGTCTCGGCCGGCATGCTCGAGAAGGTGCGTGGTCCGCTTCGTGGCATTGACGGTGCCGAGCTTCGGGAGGGCGATCGCATCGTCTTCTTCGATGTCCATCGCACCTGCGGCCGGTGTCGCGCCTGCACTGTTCATCGCGCGCCGACACGGTGCGCCGCGCGGCGGGTCTACGGGATCACCGATTCGGCGACCGATGGCCTCTTCGGCGGCTGGTCGCAGTTCATCTACCTCGAACCTGGCGTCGGGATCGCGCGTCTGCCCGTCGCGGTCACCTTCGACGACTACATCGGCGGCGGCTGCGGCCTGCTCACGGCGGTCCATGTTCTTGAGCGTGCCTCGCTGCGGCCAGGAGACACCGTGCTCGTTCAAGGCACCGGGGCGGTTGGTCTCAGCGCCATCGCGCTCTCGAAGCTCGGTGGCGCGTCGTCGATCTTCGCCATCGGGGCGCCGACCGAGCGGCTGGCGCTTGCGCGATCGATGGGCGCCGATGAAGTGCTGGATCTGAAAAGTACGACGTCCGACGAACGTCTCGAACGAGTGCGCGCTTGCACGCATGGCGAAGACGTGGACGTCGCGATCGAGGCCGGCTCGCCACGCGCAATCGAAGAAGGCCTGACGCTCGTCCGTGATGGCGGGCGATACGTGATCGCCGGCCACGACACGGACGTGGGATCGAGCACCATCAACGCGCATCAGCACATCAACCGGAAGCATCTCGAGATCCGGGGCGTCTGGGGCAGCGAGCCCGGTCATTTCCTGCGAGCAATCGCACTGCTTGAGCGCTACGCTGATACGATTCCATGGCGCACAATTGGCGAGCGCACATATCCTCTCGCCGCACTAAACGATGCACTGGCCCGATGCCGCAGCAATGAGAATTACCAAAGCGCTGGTCGATCCGTGGGGTGAAAAGTGCCGGTAGCTCGGTGGTTCGGTAGTTCGGTAGCTCGCCTACGTGCCGGGGTTCGGGATCGGGGCTAACATCGAGGATCATGGTGAACAGGAGAGCAGGAGAGCAGGAGATCTTTTTATGGAACTCTCCTAATCTCCTGGCTTCCTGTGAATCCGGGCGGAGGGGTTCGAGGTTCGGCGATTCGAGGATTCAAGGATGAGGGATTCACGATCAGGGATCAGTGATTAGGGATTCAATTGCGTCACACGAAGATCATCGCAACGGTAGGACCCGCAAGCAGCAGCCCGGAGATGCTCGCCGCCTTGCTCGCGGCTGGTGTCGACGTGTTCCGCCTCAACTTCTCGCACGGCACCCACGACACCCATGCTGTCGTGTTCCGCGCGATTCGTGAGGCCGCAGCGCAATGCGGCAGGCACGTTGCGATCATGCAGGATCTCAGCGGGCCGAAGATTCGTACCGGCCGCCTGGCCGACGGCATGCCGGTCGTGCTCAAACCGGGCGACGAGCTTCGGCTTGCTGAAGGCGATGCGCCCGGCGGCCCCGGCCGCGTGTTCACGCGGTACGGCCAGCTGATTCGCTCGGCGCGCGAAGGCGATCGGCTCCTCCTCGACGACGGCCGGATCGAGCTTCGCGTGACAGGCGCAAGCGCGAGCGAGCTGACGACGAGAGTCGTTTACGGCGGAACGCTGGGCGAGCACAAAGGAATCAACGCGCCCGGCGTTGCGCTGCCCGCTTCGGCGCCGACCGAAAAGGACAAACGGGATCTGCGATTCGGTCTCGAGCTGGGCGTCGACTTCGTCGCCCTCAGCTTCGTGCAGACGCCGGACGATGTGCTGCGCGCTCGGGCGGAGATGAAGGCGCACGGCCGATCGGTGCCGGTCATTGCGAAAATCGAGCGGCCCGCGGCCGTGCAGAATCTCGACGCGATTCTCGAGGTGGCACAAGGCGTGATGGTCGCGCGCGGCGATCTCGGGCTCGAGTTGCCGCTCGAGCAGGTGCCGCGCGTCCAGAAGCAGATCATCGCCCGCGCGCGGAGTCTCGGCCGGCCGGTGATCGTCGCGACGCAGGTCCTCGAATCGATGCGCGTCGAGCCGCGGCCGACTCGCGCCGAGGTGAGCGACGCGGCAAAGGCCGTGGACGAGGGAGTGGACGCGATCATGCTGGCGGGCGAGACGGCCGTGGGCGCATTTCCCATCCGAGCGGTGGAGACGCTGAACGCCGTCATCATCGACGCCGAGCCGGTCGCTCCCGTGGACCGCGTCGTTCCGACCAGCGATCCGACGGGACTGCGCCATGGCCGCGCGCTGGGCGAAGCGGCGGTTACGCTTGCCACTGCCGGTGAGGCTGTCGCAATCGTTGCCGTTACCCGTGAAGGGAAGACCGCGCGCCTGCTCTCCGCGTTGCGTCCCGCGGCGCCAATCTACGCGGCCACGGCCAGCCGCGACGTGGCCGCGTCGCTGGCCCTCTTCTGGGGTGTTGTGCCGGTCGTGACGCCGGAGCGCGATGTCGAGCGACTCGAAGCGGTGATTTGTGACCGGAAGCTGATCGCGTCGGACTCGGTCGTGGTGTTCATCAACGTGAGTCCGGACGTCAGCCGTGCCGACGCGAATTTCCTGAACGTTCAAAGGATCAGGTGACGTTGCGTCACTCGTGTCCAGCGGCCTCGACGTATTGTTTCAGCGCGGACAGCGAGATCATCCACCCCCGTCCGATGACCTCGTAATACCGTCGCCAGCGCGAGCCTTCCTCGAACCCGCTCTGGCGCACGCGCAACCGGCACGCCGGACCCTCGGCAACACACGTGACCTCGAGCGACATCGGTCCGATCGGATCTCCATCCGGCCCGTGCCACCACGCGTCGCTGACGAGCAATTCGTGCCCTGCCTCGTACTCCATCACGATGCCGTGAAACACTCCTCCCAACCGTCCAAGCACATCGTCTCGCTCTTCGCTCGGCGCCCACTCGATCGCGTACACCCCAAGCGGTCTCGCGAGCGTGACCGAACGAATCGCCTTCCACCAGATCGCGAGCGCTCGCGGATCGAAGAACGCGTCGAGTACCGCAGTCGGTGTGTTGGCAACGACAATCGACTGTTCGAACGACGTCTGGCAGGAATCCGCACCGCCACGAGATCCCATCCGCCGATGGTAGCACCGAGCACCTGGCACCCTGAGCACCCTACAATATCGCTATGTCGGCGCAGCCTGATGCTTCATGGGACGAGCACTACCGCGACGAGCGTGATGCCGCGTTTCTCTATCGAGCGCTCGCGGCAATCGAGACCGGAGCCGATCGGCGTTCGCTGTTCGAGCGGCTCGCCTCCGTCGAGGATCGTCACGCGCAACGATGGATAGAGCTCTACCGTGAGGCGGGGCGTCCGCTGCCACCGTACTCGACCGCGCTGCGCTCGCGCGCGCTCGCGTGGATCGCGAAGCGCCTCGGTACGGGTCTGGTTCTGCCGCTCATACTCGCCGAAGAGGGCCGCGAAGTGCAGGCATACCTCGGTCTCGCTCGTCAGGCGTCGAGCCGACAGGCTCACAAGGCCGCGGTCGACATCGCCGCTGACTCTGCCGTGCACGCACGCGAGCTCTCCGAGCTCATGGGGCGTGAGGGGGAGCCGTGGCACGTCGGCGGCTCGGGCGGCTACCTCCGGAGCATCGTGTACGGCTTCAACGACGGCCTCACGGCCAACTTCGGGCTCGTCGCCGGCGTCATCGGCGCAAACGTGGCGCCCCACATCGTCATCATCAGTGGCATCGCGGGGGCGATTGCCGACGCGCTCTCGATGGGCGCGAGCGGGTATCTTGCCGCGAAAAGCGAGGCGGAAGTTCAGGCCCACCAGATCGAGCTGGAACGCCACGAAATGCGGCTCATGCCGGACCTCGAGGAGGACGAGCTCGCGGTGATGTACGAAGCGAAGGGGCTGTCACCGGAGCGCGCGCGTGAAACGGCGCGGGTGATGATGCAGGATCCGTCTCAGGCGCTCGGTGAGATGGTGCGCGAAGAGCTGAACATTCAACCGGCGGAGCTCGCCCCGCTCAAGGACGGCGTGGTCACCGGCCTGGCGACCGCGGTCGGCGCGTTCATCCCGATCGCGCCGTTCCTGGTGATGGCGCACGCGTCAGCCGTCTGGGCATCGCTCGCGATCAGCATGCTCACGCACTTCGGCATCGGTGCAGCGCGCAGCCTGCTGACCGGGCGCAACCTCTGGGCGAGTGGGCGCGACATGTTTCTCGTCGGGTTCGGTGTCGCTGGTGTCGGTTACGTCATTGGAGAGATCATTACGAGGGCCATGTAATTGCTGATTGCAGATTGCGGATTGCTGATTGACGGATTGTAGATTGTTGATAGTGATTGTGGATTGTCGATTTAACGTCAATCAGTCAATCTGCAATCCGTCAATCGGCAATCTGCAGTCTGCAATCAGCAATTAACTATTTCTTCCGCAACGTCTGGACGTACGCGACGACCTGCCAGATCTGCTGCTCGCTCAACTCGTCCTTGAAGACCGGCATCTTCGGCTTGCGCCGGCCGTTAGAGACTTTGTAGAACACGACACCATCAGGATTGCGGTCGGCACGCTTAGGGTTCGTCAGATCCATGTCCTCTGCGAATTCCGGATCCGCATCTGGTCCGTCACCCACGCCCTTCTCGCCGTGACACTTTTGGCATTTCTCCTTGAACACGGCCTTGCCCTGCGCAAGGACCTTTTCGTCGACCGTCAGCGGACTCTGCTTCTCGGCGGCATCGGGTGGCAGCGTCCAGCCGGACGACTGTTTCGCCGCGCCCTTGGTGTCCTGAGCTGCGTCTGAGGCTGCGATAGAGACGGTCAACGCCCCGACGAAGACAACCGCGAGAACGCTGCTCAACCGACCAGTCATGCACTCTCCTTCACGAAGCAGGTCAAACACTTCGATCGCGCGGGTCCGACTCGTGCAAGCCCATCCTGTGGCGCGCATTTCAGCGCTGCGGAGCGCGTCGGGTTCGCTTTCGACGACCGGCTTAAATGATACAGTTTTTTGCGCATGGCCAAACACCAGCAGCCGCTCGCTTACCATGACGAAGAGTTCCTGGAGAGCACCGACGCGAGGCCGATCCGGATTCTGGCCGAGTATCTCGAGCCGCTGCGCCGCTTCAGGCGTGAGAACATCCAGGACACCGTGGTGTTCTTCGGATCGGCACGCGTGCACAGCCGTCAGGCAGCCGAGCGTGCGCTGCTGAAGCTGCGATCGGCCAGGGGGCGGCCCGGGGCGAATCACGCGGCGCTGCTCAAACAGAGCCGCAAGGCCGTCGAATGGTCACGGTATTACGAGGACGCCCGCGAGCTAGCCAGGCAGCTGACCGCGTGGAGCCTGTCGCTCGAGGCGCCTCGCCGGCGTTTCGTCGTGTGCTCGGGCGGCGGTCCGGGGATCATGGAAGCCGCCAATCGCGGCGCCCGCGAAGCAGGTGGGAAGACGGTAGGTCTCAACATCCGTCTGCCGCTCGAGCAAGGGCCGAACCGGTACATCACGGAAGGGCTGCACTTCGAGTTTCACTATTTCTTCATGCGAAAGTTCTGGTTCGCGTACCTCGCGAAGGCGCTCGTCATCTTTCCGGGTGGGTTCGGAACGCTGGACGAGATGTTCGAGATTCTCACCCTCGCGCAGACGCGGAAGCTTTCCAAGAAGCTGCTCGTCATCCTGTACGGATCGGAATACTGGAACGAAGTCTTCGATATCAAGCCGCTCGTGGAGTGGGGCGCCATCGATCGCAAGGACCTCGATCTGCTCTGCCGCGTCGATACGACGTCGGATGCGTTCGAGGCACTGAAGCAGCACCTGACTCTGTATCATATGGTGCCTTCGACACCGCAGGAGCAGGGGGCGCCGGGCATTGCGAAGACGCGAGGGTGAACAGACACAGACCGAATCCAGAAGCTAGAATTCAGATCGATCGTGATCTCTATCGCTCTAGCTTCTAACATCTCGCTTCAGTCACTGGCGAATTTCACTGGTACAGCAAGAAGCGCGAGCGCTGCGCGCGGAATGCGTCTTCATCCGTCTTCCACGACGTGACGAACGCAGTGACGTCGTCACCACTTCCGATCACCTTCCGCAGCCGATCCGATCCGAACAGCACGTCAATCGGCTGCTTGTGGTGCTCGTATTCGTACGGCGGCTCCTTCCACGCGAAGCGCGCCGGATCCTCGAGCCGGAACTCCGCGATCAGCTCGACGGCCGTTCGCACGGGTTTGAACGCGCGCCTGTCGAGGACGTGAATCTGGCATCCGCCGCAGGTCTGCCTCGCGTGCTTGTGAAAGGTCGGCTCGAAGAACACGGGCCGGAAATGCACGCCCGGCAGGTGCTTCGCGTTCATCGCATCGGCGAGTCGCTCGCCATCGATCCACGGGGCGCCAATGAGCTCGAAGGTACGCGTGGTGCCGCGGCCCTCGGAGATCATCGTCCCTTCGAACAGCACCGTGCCGGGATAGACGATTGCGCTGTCGAGTGTTGGGAGGTTGGGTGACGGAATCACCCACGGGAGCCTCGTGTCGTCGTAGTACATGTCACGGCGCCAGCCGTCGAGCGTGACGACGTCCAGTGCGCAGCCGATGCCGAACTGGTCGTTGAACATCCGCGCCAGCTCGCCGATCGTCATCCCGTGACGCAGCGGAATCGGGAACTGACCGACGAACGACGTCCATGGCTCCTGCAAGATCGCGCCCTCGACCTCTTGGCCGCCGATGGGATTCGGCCGATCGCAGACGACAACGCGGACGCCGTGCCGCGCTGCGGCCCGCATGCAGTTCGCCATCGTGTAGATGTAGGTGTAGACGCGCGTGCCGACGTCCTGGAGATCGATCACGAGCACATCGATGTCGCGCAGCATCGCCTCTGTGGGCTCCCGCGTTTCGCTGTACAGCGAGTACACGGGGAGTTGACGACGCGCGTCGCGAGCATGAGGCGTTTCGATCATGTTGTCCTGCAGGGTGGATCGAAATCCGTGCTGCGGCCCGAACAGCGCGACGAGCTGCGCGTCGGCGCTCTCGGCGAGACGGGTGACGCTGTGATTGAAGTTCGCGTCGATCGATGCCGGATTCGAGACGAGTCCGACCCGGTGTCCCGCGATCAGCTCGCGTTCGATCCCGAGCAGTCGCTCGATGCCAAGGCTCACAATTGCCCGCGTGCTGGTGTTCGCCGACGTGCTCGTAGACATGGGCGCCATGATAGCAAGAAGCGCCAAAACAGAATCCAGAAGCTAGAATCTCGAGCGATAGTGATCTGAACGAGAACATTTTGGCAGGAATCCAGAAACTGGAATCGAAAGAGATCGTGACACGCAATTCACTCTAGCTTCTAGATTCCAGATTCTGTTTTTTTCGACCTGCCAGCGTTCGCGCGATGAACGCACCGCACATCGCGTCCGTGAAGCTGTTGCAGCGGAATCTGTACAGCGTCTCGCGATCGATGCGAATGAGCGCAATGTCCCGCTCCGTCTGCGCGACCTGGGCGATGGTGTGCCACGGAATCGCCAGTGCCTTGGCGCCGCCGGCGAAGATCACACGCGCATTCGTCAGGATTAATCGACCGCTCGGCTGCGCGGGATCGTCGGGACGGAACGCAGGCGCGCTGAAGTGGCAGACATCCGCGCCGACGACGCGGTGGCCAGTCTCGATCGCCGGCAGGCCGTTGTTCGACAGGCCACGTCGCAGCTGAATCAGTTGCTCGAGGCCAGCCAGCATCTCGCGTTCGATTTCGATCTCGTCCTCGGGCAACGCGAGCTCATCCAGCCTCGACCGGAGCGTCGGCACGTCCGGTTCGACTGCTGCGACGGCTTTCTCCCACGCCCGGTGCCATCCTGCAACTCTCGAGTTGCTCCGAACACCTTTTCCTTTCAACCAGCCGAACAAGCCCATTCGAGATGAGGTCCTCGTTCCAAGTCAGGACTGCCCAGTCGAGTTTGGTTTCGTATCGCGCCGCCTGTCAAGGCGAGGGGTCGTGAGTGATGAGCGCGCCGCGCCTGCGTATCAGGATCGTACGGCCGAAGACCGCAAGGCTTCCCGCGCGGCGGGATCGAGGAGCTGAACGAAATCGAAGAATTCGCGCGCCCGGGCGAGCGCTTCGCGACTCGTCCCCACTGTCGCCTCGCGGTGGATCGTCGTGCCGCTCACGAGACGAATGCGTCCGAGCTCGGGCTCCCACTCGCATCGAGCCTCGCCGTCGCGCCAGAAGACGAGTACGATCGCCATGCGATGGTCCATGCCTTGCAGGATTCGCGACCGATCTGCTCCGCGCGCGACATCGCGCCCATTTTCGCCGAGCGCCGGTTTGTTGATCGGCCAATTTCTTGACCGCGGGTCAACGTACTGGCCAGTCTCCCGATAATATCGACGTCACGTCTTCAGCGGCGGATTCAGGTCCCGGCGTCCCGATCGCGCAGGTCAGGTGGAGTGATGGCGTCGTGGATCCGTCGAGCAAGGTTCGCGTGCTCGTCACGGATCGCCTTCGGCAATCGGTCGCCGAACGTCTCGAAGAAGTAGTCCTGACCCGTAACCGCTTCGACCCATTCCGCGGGGTCGACCTTGAGCAACGCCGCCGTATCGTTTGCAGACAGGTCGAGGCCGGTGCGGTCGATCGCGTTCACCGTCGGGACGAAACCAATCGGCGTTTCGATGGCGTCGCCGCGGCCTTCGCAGCGCGCGAGGATCCATTCGAGCACTCGCAGGTTCTCGCCGAATCCGGGCCACAGATACCGACCGTCGTCTCCGGTGCGGAACCAGTTGACGCGAAAGACGCGCGGTGCGGCCCTGAGCGATCCAAACGTGAGCCAGTGCGCGAAGTAGTCGCCCATGTTGTAGCCGCAGAAGGGCCACATGGCCATCGGATCGCGGCGAAGGACGCCAACTTTCCCTGTCGCCGCGGCAGTCGTCTCCGATGAGAGCGTTGCGCCGAGAAACGTGCCGTGCTGCCAGCTGCGCGCCTCGTAGACGAGCGGCACGCGTCGCTGTCGGCGTGCGCCGAACAGGATCGCATCAATCGGCACGCCATCCGGGTTTGCGAACTCGGGCGACAACGAGGGACATTGCGTCGCCGGCGCTGTGAACCGGCTGTTCGGGTGAGCGGCTTTCTCGGGCGCGGCCGGGGTCCAGGGACGTCCCTGCCAGTCGAGCGCCTCGGAAGGCGCCGGATCGTCGTGCCCTTCCCACCAGGGCGTTCCATCGGACCGCTGCGCGGCGTTCGTGTAGATCGTGTTGCGCTGAATCATCTCGAACGCATTCGGGTTCGTTCGGTGGCTCGTGCCGGGGACGACGCCGAAGAATCCAGCTTCCGGATTGACCGCCCAAAGACGACCATCATCGGCGGGCCGCAGCCATGCGATGTCATCGCCGACCGTCCAGGCGTGCCATCCCTGCATCGACTTCGGGGGAACGAGCATCGCGAGATTCGTCTTGCCGCACGCAGATGGAAAGGCGCCCGTGATGTAGTGCACGCGCCCGCCGGGGCTCTGAAGGCCGAGGATCAGCATGTGCTCCGCGAGCCAGCCCTCTCGTCGCGCGAGCCAGCTCGCGAGACGAAGCGCCAGGCACTTCTTCCCGAGCAGCGCGTTGCCGCCGTATCCGGAGCCGATCGACCAGACAGCGTTCTCCTCGGGGAAGTGCACGATGAATCGGCGATCCGGACTGAGATCGCCAAGCGAGTGCAGGCATCGCGTGAAGTCACCCGTCTCGTCGAGGTGATCGAGGGCGACCTGGCCGACGCGCGTCATGATCCGCATGTTCAGCACGACGTAGCGGCTATCGGTTATCTCGACGCCGACTTTCGAGAAACGCGATCCGGGAGGGCCCATCAAGAACGGAATCACGAACAGCGTGCGGCCCTTCATCGCGCCTTTGAACAGTGGCGTGAGCTTCTGGATCGCATCCGGAGGCGACATCCAGTTGTTGTTCGGTCCCGCATCCTCCTTGTGTCGCGTGCAGACGTACGTGAGGTGCTCGGTGCGCGCGACGTCGTGCGGCGCGCTGCGATGGAGATAACATCCCGGCAGCTTCTTCTGATTCAGCTCGATCAGCTCTCCCGATGCGAGGCATTCCTTGACGATGCGATCGCGCTCGCGGTCGGAGCCGTCGCAGACGACAACGTTGTCCGGAGTTGTCAGCTGACCGACTTCCTCGACCCACTGCCGAATTGGAGTCGTGAGCGTTTTCATCATGCCGATTCTGAAACGAGCTGCTGACGGTGCTGAGAGTGCTGATGGTGCTGATGGTGCTGATGGTGCTGATGGTGCTAGGGGGGCACGAAGGCGCGCGCGCTCAGTCGCTGCGAGCACCTTTAGCACCTTCAGCACCTTGAGCACCTTCTTTTTCCAGCGCGGCCTCCAGTTCGTGGGGCTTGAATCCGAACGGGCCTGGCCGGCTCTTGTACGCCACGCGGCCCTCGCGGTCGATCAGATACAAGCGATCCGGCCAGCCGGTGTAGGCGCGCTCGGTTGCATCATCGAAGCGATCGACGACGGCGGGCACCTTGATCCCGAGCCGAGCGACGCACAACCCGGCGAGCTCTGTGCGCTCGCCGATATCCTTCGGGCTGGCGTACACGACCTTGTCGCGGACGTTGCTCGGGAGCTGCCAGGCGTCACTCGGGTGGGCTTCGCCGATGTAGACGACGAAGAACGCCGCGGTGTCGCGATAGCGCTGATAGATCGCGTTCAGGGCGGGAACCTCCCGCCGGAAGGGCGGTCACGTGTAGCTGCCGAAGACGAGGACGACGGGTTGCTTTCCTCGAAATGCAGACAACTGCACCTGCGACTTGCGATCCACGGTCGCGAGCGTGAACTCCGGCGCGAGATCGCCGACGCGCACGTTGCCGCCCCGGGCCACGTTCCACATCGCCTCGAACGGCACGATGAGCATCGCCGGCATCGGGACGTACGTCATGATCCGCCCGAACCGATCCGGCGGCTGGCACATGACGATGAACATCCCCGTGAGAAAGACGACGTAGAGCGCGAGCACGCTTGCGCCAATCCAGAGGATGCGCCGGCGGACGGTGCGCCAATTCACGCGCGCTATGGTAGTCGATCCGCGTTGCATTGGGGGTTCCGGGCTCGATATTCGATCTCGGGGCTGCGCAGCGACGCTCGCGCCGCCACGGGAGGCCAGGAGAACAGGACGCTTATGACAGGAATTCTCTTGACCTCCTGCTCTCCTCTCGATCGCGCGTCGCTCCGAACGCGTTTTTCGCCGCTTCGATCCGATCCACATTGGCCTCGAACGACATCGTCCGCTTGGCCGGGGGACCGGGAGGGTAAATGTGGCGGCGGTAGATCGGATACGCTTCCGTTCGCAGGTGAGCGAGCATGTGATGACCGCTTCGTGTCGCGCGCTCGTGCCGGAGCGCGCTGACATCGATGGGGGCGACGACGATGCGTTCACCGGGCCCCGGGGACGCTTCGGCGAGCACGCGTCCGTCGAAGTCGATGATCTGACTGCCTCCCGGCCAAGAGTAGGGAGGGTAATGCCGCAAGCTCGCTCCCTGATTCGCGGCGACAACGAACGCGATGTTTTCGAGCGCCCGGCAGCGATTGACGATCGTCCACCAGTTCATCGGCTCCGTCGCGCCCCAGGGATCCATGTAGGCCGAGACGCGGATGAGCACTTCGGCGCCGTTCGCCGCGAGCTGCCGTATCGCCTCAGGGAAGATCCAGTCGTAGCAAATCGCGCAGCCGATGCGGCCCAAGGGAGTGTCCACGACCGGAAAGAGCGGCTCGTCGTACTCGTCGAGATCGTGCGGGCTGCTGTGGACTTCGTACGGGATCCAGGTGTTCACCTTTCGATATTTCGACAGAATGCCGTTCGGGCCGATGAGGCACGTCGTGTTGAACACCGCACCGGGCCAGCGTGGATCTGTTTCGATTATCGATCCGCTCTGAATGTAGACATCGTGCTCGCGCGCTTTTTGCTCGAGGCGATCGGTGTGCTCGTTCGGGATTGGGACCGCGAGCTTGTCGAGGAGCTCCCGGACGGTCGCGAACACCGGCGCCGCGTGTGCGAACTCCGGAAATACGATCAGGCGGACCGGCAGGAACGGCGCGCTGCCAGCGACCGCGGCGTCGATCATCGACAGCATGCGATCGGTGTTCGTGCGCATGCTCGTTCGATCGAGCGGATTCGGAAAATCGGTCTGACAGGCGGCGGCGGCGTAACGAACGAGAGTCATGTGAGTACGGGGCCCACCCCGAGATCAGGAGAAGTTCAACAGGAGATTAGAAGATCAGGAGAAAACCGGACGAATTCATTGCGCTCTTCTTGTGATCTTCTGATCTTCTGTTCTCCGTACGTGCAACTAAAAAGTAAACCGCGCCGCGACCTGCATCTGCCGCGGCGGGAATGCCGCGAGGCTCTGACCGAACGTCACGCGATCCACGAAGCTGTCGGGAAGCTGATAATTGCGGCGGTTCAGGGCGTTGAAGATCTCTAGGCGGAGCTGCAGGGCCCGGCTGCCCGTCAGCGCGATCCGCCGCGCGATCATCGCGTCCACCGTGACATAGTCCGGCCCCGTGAGGCTGTCGCGTCCAGCGTTGCCGAAGGTGTACCTGGGTGCGATCGCCAGCGTCTGGCCGTGGTACGTGACATACTGGCCATCGATCGCGAGAGGACCATTGACGACGTTCGGCCGATCATAGGGTAAGGTGCCACCACCGACGTTGCCGGTGTTGCTGTTGTCGAAGCTGACGCGCGGGGTGAACGGACGGCCGGATTGCGCCGTGAACACGCCGCTTACCTGCCACATCCGTAACCACCGCCACCTGAAAGACGGCGACACATCGTACGCACCGGTGATCACGAGCCGATGGCGGACGTCGAAATCCGAGGGCCCCCATTCGGCCCCGAGGTCGCGGCTGTTCTGCGGCGTGTTGTCATCGCCGTCGGTGGCAAGGAACGCCGACGTGTCGTCCATCGATGTCGCCAGTGTGTACGACGCGCGGAACGAGCCGCCGCGGCCGGGCCGGCGGACGGCGCTCAGCTGGAGCGCGTGATACCTCGACGAGGCCGTCGACTCGATGAGCAGGACGTCGCCGAGACCCGCGATCGGCCGTCGCGAGTCGATTGGCCCCGGCCCCGGCGGTGGTTGGTTCAGATTGCGCTTGCGAACGAGATCGTCGCCATACGAAGTCACGTACCGCGCGGCGGTCGTCACCTTTCCGAACACACGCTCGAGGCCCACCGTCGCCTCCTGCGAGTACCCGGTTCGAAAATGCGGGTCGAGGGTGTTGATCGCCGGGCGTGGCGTGAAGCCGCGGCCGGTCGGGAACGGGGAATCGAGCGGCAGCGGCTGCGCGCCTGGGAAGAAGAGCTGCAGCGAGAAAAACGGCGGATTGAAGTACAACGCGGAGTTCTCGATCAGCGTGCCGCTGTCGAAGAAGACTCCGTAGCCGCCGCGGAGCAGCAGCGTGCCGCGGCCGGTGAGATCCCAGCTGATGCCGACGCGTGGCGCGACGTTGTTGAAGTCACCCTGCAGCCCCGATCGCGGAACGCCGTTCGCACCCACTGGAAGCAGCTGGAAGCTATCGAGGTCCAGGATGCGCATGCGATCGTCGGCGTCGAACGGCGGGGCGTTGTATTCGTAGCGCACGCCCGCATTCATCGTCAGCGTCCGCGTGAGCCGCCAATCGTCCTGGACGAAGCCATTCAACGACCACGCGCGCAGCGCCTGCCGATTGTCGTTGACGCCGAGGAGGGTGATGGTGGGAAGCCCGAGCAGCAGATCGGCAACCGGGCTCCCGGTGAACACCCCCTGGAACGTCGCCTGGCCGCGCGCGAACAGGTGGTTGTAGCCGTCGGAGCGATACGCGCGGAACTCGCCGCCCGTTTTCAGGTGATGCCGACCAGTCTCGAAGCTCAACGCGTCGGAGAGATGCAACGTTCGCGTACTCCGGACGACAGGAAGGTTCGGATCGTCTCCAACCGTTTCGAATCCGGGGAGCACCAGCGTCGGATACCCCTGGTCGACATCGTCGAGCGACGGTCCGTTGATGCCGAGCGCGGCGAAGCCGTTCGTGCCCGCGCTCTGGGGCAGGTTCTCGCGACGGAGGCCGTTGAGACCGAACCGAACTTCGTTGAGTGCGCGGCGACCGACGGTCGACGTGAAGCCCAGCGCGAGGTTGTAGCCGCGATCGAGCACCGAAACGCCGAAGCCCGGGAGGTTCCTCCCGCGGACCGGAAACGGCAGGTCGCGCTCGTCGCTGCTGAAACTGTATCGCGCGATCAGCTGCGAGTCGCGCCACAGGTGGTGATCGGTCTTGACGGTGAACTGCACCGCGTTCCGCTCGGCCGCCTGTGAGGAAACGAAGTTCGCCTGTGCGTCGGCGCGGTTGGGAAGCGGGTAGAGATTCGCCGCGCGCGACGCTGCGGTGCTGATCCGCGAAGCTGGAATCGTGTTGCCGGCAAACGGCTGACCGGTGAACGGGTCACGGATCGTGATGGCACTCCGACTGAAATCGCCGGCGCGCTCGAGCGCTGTTGGGACGTGCGCGAGACGTGTCTCCGCTTCCCGGCCGTCGATGGCTTCTATGTTCAGGAAGTAAAACGACGGCAGCCGCTTCACCGGACCGCCTAGCGTTCCGCCGAACTGGTGACGCTGCAGCAGCGGCTTCGATTCGTCCTCGGGCAGGAACGGATTGCGCGCGTCCATCGACGAATGCCGGAAGAACTCGTACGCCGAGCCGTGGAGATCGCGCGTGCCCGATTTGAGCACGATGCTCACCTGGGCGCCGTTGCTCCGTCCGTACTCGGCGTCGTACGTGTTCTGAAGAAGCGCGAACTCCTGAATCGCGTCGAGGCTTGGATTGATGACGAGGCGATTCAGGAACAGGTCGTTGTTGTCGACGCCGTCGAGCAGGAAGTTGTTGGCAGCTTCGCGTGCGCCGCTGCTGTTCACGCCGGTGTTGCCTTGCGTCGACAGCCGCGAGCCGGGCGCAGGCGGTGCGACGCCCGGCGCCTGCACCGCGAAGTGAAGCGGCTCACGCTCGTCCGCAGGAAGGCCGAGGAGCTCCTGCGGATTGAACACTTCACCGACAGTGCTGTTGCCGATCCTGACCGTGCTCGGGTCGGCGGTGACGATCACTTGCTCGGTCAGGGCTCCGGGGCTGAGCGCAATCGTGATCGTTCCGTGTATCGCCGGTTGCACCCAGATGTCACGTACGACTTCGGTCTTGAAGCCGTCGCGTGTGGCGACGAGCGTGTAGAGTCCGGTGCGCACACGCGCGAACACGAGCGTGCCCTGCGCCGAGCTCGTGTCGCGCTGCGGAATGCCAGTGGCCTGGTTCGTCATCGTGACCAGGACATCGGGCAGGACCGCGCCCGTCTGATCCCTTACCTCGATCGAGACCGTCGCCATCGCGGACTGCGCCGCACCCGGCTGCGGGGCAGCCAGCAGCGCCGTTGCGATCGCCGCACCTGCGCGCCAGAGACGGAGAGTACGCAGGCGAGCCATGATGGCACCTTACTTGACCGTGAGCGTGCCTTTCATCCCTGCTGCGAAGTGGCCCGGAAACGAACACAGGAACGTGTAACTTGCCGGTTTCGTCGGCGCCTTGAACGTGACTTCGGCCGTTTCGCCGGGGCCCACGAGGCCCGGTGCCGTGATCGCGAGAATCTGGCTCTTCAGCTCGGGCGGGACGAAATCGGTCGCGCGAGCGTTCATCGCGGCGGTATTGAAGGCAACCGGATCAGCGTCCGGCTTCAGCAGGATGAAATTGTGCGCCATGGCGACCTTCGGCATCTTGCCGATGGACTTCAGCACGATGTGCAGCTGCTCGCCCGCCTTGGCGTCGATCTGCGTGACGCCGAACTTCATATCGTCTCCGGCCGTGATCTCAATCGTGCGGGCAGCGCCCGACTTGGCCCCGGGGCTCTTCTTTGCTGTCTCTTGATTCAAACCGGCCGCCGAGAGCGATGCCGAAAAAACGACCAGACCGACGATCGCGAGCAATCTCATATCGTTGTCCTTGATTGAATGATGTGTCGTGGCGCAAATGCGTTCAGCCAGAGTCGGCGAAAAGCCATCTGTTGTTTCTACATCTAATGATAACGGGGACACAAGCGGCGCCGGTAGCGCGGTGGCTCGGTCGTTCGGCAGCTCGTTCAGGTGCTTGGGATCTCGGTTCGGGGCTCCGCTCAATCCTCCCGCGATGTCATAATCGAGGCGGGCGTGCTGTTCCGCGCCTGTGCCGCGAATGATCTTCGGCAGCCCGATGCGAAACGGTTTCAACATTGCGATCAGACCCGCTGTCGCTGCCGACTGGGAGCAGATGTGGACGATCTTCCAGGCAGTGGTGTCGACAGGGACGACGTATGTCTTCGCACCGGACACGAGCTACGAGGATGCGCGCACGTACTTCATGGGGCCGGGGATCACGTCTTGGGTGGCCGAGGACGGAGCGAGGATCGCAGGGATGTACAAATTGATCCCGAACCGGCGGGATCTCGGGTCGCACGTCGCGAACGCCTCGTTCATGGTCGACCCACGCAGTCAGGGTTGCCACATCGGTGAAGCACTTGGGCGACACTGCTTGCGTGAAGCAAAACGCGCCGGATACGATGCGATACAGTTCAATTTCGTCGTGAGCACCAACACGGCAGCGGTCGCGCTCTGGCGCAAGATCGGATTCGAGATCGTCGGCACGCTGCCGAAGGCGTTCCGCCACCGAGAGCTCGGGCTCGTCGACGCCTACGTGATGTACCGCTTTCTCGACGATATCAGCGTCGATTGAATCCGGGGGCTTCGCCCCGCCGGACCACCCATCCCCGTCGCTCGCGGGTCCGGGGTCCCCGGCGCGTTTTCCGCGCGCTGGGGTGGAGGCGGCCCCTTCGCCCCGCTCCGGCGGGGCGCGCCGGGGGCGCGCCTAACCCCGCGATTCATAGATGTGTTCGCATGTAGCGGCGGGGCTTCAGCCCCGCGCAGGCGCGGTCTGAAGACCGCGCCCCACAGCAACACAAGTGAACCCCGGGATTAGCGTCTGACTCGAACTGATTGCTGACACTAAGCGGTCGACTTTTGGTATATCTGGCCCCTCATGGATGATGTGACCTCACCGGGAGCTGGCATCAGCGCCGCTGACGAAACACGCCTGGCCCGAGGCTCCTCGCCGTCTTCGACGACAGGCTGGCTCAGCTCGTCGGGAACGACGGACTACGGCCGATTCGCACCGGGCGAGGTGCTCGAAGGACGCTACCGCATCCTGGGTCTGCTCGGCAGGGGCGGTATGGGAGAGGTCTATCGCGCCGACGATCTTCGGTTGGGCCAGCCGGTCGCGCTCAAGTTCCTGCCTGAGAGCCTCAGCCACGATCCTGTTCGGCTCGCGCAGTTCCACAGCGAGGTGCGCACCGCGCGTCAGGTCTCGCATCCGAACGTCTGCCGCGTCTACGACATCGGCGACGCTCTGGGGCAGCTCTTCTTGAGCATGGAGTACGTCGACGGAGAAGACCTCTCGTCGCTCCTGCGCCGCATCGGACGGCTTCCTGAGGACAAAGCGCTCGAAATTGCTCGTCAAATCTGCGCTGGGCTCGCCGCTGCGCACGAGCGTGGAGTCATCCATCGCGATCTGAAGCCCGCCAACGTCATGCTCGACGGAACGGGCAAGGTTCGCTTGATGGACTTCAGCCTCGCCGCGATAGGTGTGATCCGTGATGTCGTCGCCGGGACGCCAGCGTACATGGCTCCCGAGCAGCTCGAGGGACTCGACACGACGATCAAGAGCGACATCTATGCCCTCGGCCTCGTGCTGTACGAGCTTTTCACGGGCAGGCGCGTTTTCGACGCGAAGACACTGCCGGATCTCGTCGCGCAGCATTCATCCGGCGTCATCACGCCGCCGTCCGAGCTGGTGAAGTCGCTCGATGCAAGGATCGAGCGCGGCATCCTGCGATGCCTCGAGGTCGATCCTGCTCGGCGGCCCACATCGGCACTCGCGGTAGCGGCATCGCTGCCGGGCGGCGACCCTCTGGCAGCCGCGCTCGCCGCCGGCGAAACGCCCTCACCTGAAATGGTCGCGGCCGCCGGCGGAGAAAGCGCGACCCTGTCGCCAGGCGCGGGAATCACATTGCTCGCGTGCACGGGCCTGCTGCTCATCGCAGTGGCCGCACTCGGCGATCGGACGTCGCTCCTTGCGCGCGTGCCGCTGACAAAGCCTCCGTCCGTTCTCCTCGATCACGCCGAAGAGCTCCGCAGGAGTTTCGGGTACGCCGACACGCCCATCGATCGTTCATCGGCGTTGACCTACAACGATGACTACCTCGATTGGGCGCGGCGCAACGGGAGCGGTCAGACACACTGGCAGGATCTTGCAGCAGGACGCCCGGCAGCGTTGCTCTTCTGGTACCGGACGAGTCCGATCACGCTCGTCCCAAACAACAGGCTGAACATTCCGGATTCCGGAGATCCACCGCTGAACACGGCGGGCATGACGCTTCTCTGGACCGACACGAATGGTCGCTTGCTTTCGTTCTTTGCGGTACCTCCGCAGGTCGAGAAACCACCACCTGTCTCTGGCGCTGCCGATTGGCGTCCGCTGTTCGCCGCGGCAGGACTCGACATCGCGACGTTCGCCGATGCGACGCCCGCGCGGACGCCGCAGACCTTCGCGGACGAGCGGCGCGCCTGGCGCGGCACGCTGCCCGCGACGAAAACCGAGATCACGATTGAAGCGGCGGCGTATCGCGCGCGTCCGGTGTCGTTCGAAATAGTCGGACCCTGGACGAAGGCATCGCGCGATCCCGATACTGACTCGCGAGGAGAGTCGCGCGATTCGGTCCAGACTGCGATCATCCTCCTGCTCCTTGCTGCAGCGGTCGTCCTGGCACGTCGTAACATCCGATCTGGTCGGGCGGATCGACGCGGCGCCCACGCGCTGGGCGTCGTGATGTTCATGCTCATCACCGTGAGCTGGGCGCTCCTTCCGCACGTGGTGCGCCTGGGCGACGAGACCGATCGGCTGTTCGCGTGGCTCGGTCTCGCGCTGTTTGTCGCCGCGGTCATGTATCTCGTGTACCTCGCGATCGAACCGTTCGTCCGTCGGAGCTGGCCGACGATGCTGGTGGGGTGGTCGCGTGCGATGACCGGCCGGATGCAGGATGCCGTGATCGGCCGCGACATCGTCATCGGCGCCGTCTGCGGTCTTGCGCTCAACTTGCTCGATCAGCTGAACAGGCTGATGCCTCGGTTCCTTGGCTGGGTGGAGCCGATCCCGGCCAAGCCGGACGTCGGCGTGCTCGAGCACACCCGATATTTCCTGCTGGTAATCACGATCAGCATCAACAACGGTCTTCAGTCGGCGTTGCTGACGGTGATGATGTTCACGGTTTTCAGGGAGATCGTCAGAAGGATTGCGGCGCGACTGAAGTTCCAGCGAGTGTCCGCCGACTATCTTGCGGCGGGCCTCGCCCTCCTGCTCGTGGCGCTCGTCGGCGTGACGCTGAATTTCAACGACACGGCGCAGCTGTGGCTCGTCGCGATCTATCAGGTAGTCGTGGCCGTCGTTTTCCTCGCAGTGCTCTTGCGGTTCGGACTGTTCGCGACCGTCGTCATGTTCACGATCAGCACGCTCACGATGCGCATGCCTCTCACGATGCGCGCCGAGAGCCTGTACTCGGGAACCGCCTTGCTGACGCTCGGGCTCGTGTTTGCGATTTCGGTGCTGGGACTCTGGATGGCACGCGCCGGGGAGCCGATCTTTGGACCAGCCGTGACAGAAGTTAGAAGCTAGAAGGTAGAGCGTCTGACACTCTAGCTTCTAACTTCTAGCTTCTGATCCAGCGAAGCCTCGACATGGATGCCGCACTCCAGCTTCTGCCCGTGCCATCGGCCGGATCGCGGATTCGACCGGTCGAGCGGCAGCGACGTGCATGGCTCGCAGCCGATGCTCGTGTAACCGAGCTCGTAGAGCGGCAGGAGAGGGATGCCATGTGCCTTCGCGTAGGTCCACACCTGCTTCGTCGTCCACGCCGCAAGCGGGCTGACCTTGCGCAGCACCTTGCCGCTCGGGAGGCGGAATGGTTCGACCTCTGCGAGGTTCGCGCGCGAGGGTGACTGCTCGCGTCGAAGCGCCGTGAACCAGACGTCGTACGACTCGAGTGCGCCGAAGAGCGGCTCCACCTTGTGGCGTGCGCAGCAGGCGTGCGTGTCGCGTTGCCACAGTCCTCGCTGAGGCTCCACCGCGCGCAGCGTGATCAGGTTCAACTGCCATCGATCGACGAGCTCATCGCGATAGGCATACGTTTCTGCGAAGTGGTGGACCGTATCCAGGAACAGCACCGGGATGTCGGGGCGAATCTCGCGCAGCATGTGCACCAGGACCACACACTCTGCCTGGAAGCTCGACGTGACGCACGGCGCAGCGGCCTGCGCGAGGTGATTGGAGAGATCTGCCTTGATGTTGCTCACGTGAGAATCTCCTCGAGCATCCGCCGAACGGCGTCGACAGCGCCGCTGTCGGTGGCGGCCGCTCGGGCCGCCCGAGCGAGCCGCTCGGCAGCCAGCGAATGCACTGTCGCCAACGGCTTCACCTGCTCCACGTGCCGGATCATCCCCGCGCCTGCCGTGAAGTTGGTCGCCGGATCGATCAGGATGAAGCTGCCGGTCGTCCTGTTCTGCGGATACGGATCGAAAACCAGCGGACTCGATGTCGTGACCGTGACGTGTTCGATCTGATTCAGGGTGAGTTGGCGGTCCACTTCGGCCGTCACGACGCGAGTGGTGTGCTTGAGCAGGTACACGCGCCGTGGCTCGAGCGACCGCTCGTCCATCCAGACGAGGTCAGCCGCGATCCCGCGTCCGACCTCCATCGAACCGGCGGCGAGCACATCCCCGCGGCTCACGTCGAGGTCATCATCGAGGACCATCGTCACCGACATCGGCGCGAAGGCACGATCCAGGTCACCGTCCCACGAGACGATGCGCCTGACCGTGGTCGTCGCTCCAGTAGGCCAGACGGTGACTGGATCGCCTGGACGTATCGCGCCCGAAGCGACGCGTCCGGCCAGACCTCTGAAGTCCTGCTCAGACCTCAGCACCAGCTGCACCGGAAAGCGGAACGTGCCATCGGGCGCATCCGTGATGATCTCCACCGTCTCGAGATGTTCGAGCAGGCTGGGTCCTCCGTACCAGGGCATGCGATCGCTGCGCGAGGTGATGTTGTCGCCGTGCAGCGCGCTGAGCGGAATGGCCACGAACGTCCGATCCATCAACGACGAGAACTCGGCATGGACCTCGTCGAACACCTGCTCGTCGAAGCCGACGAGGTCCATCTTGTTGACGGCCAGCACGAATTGCGAAATCCCCAGCAAGCGAGCGATTCGCGCATGTCGGCGCGTCTGCTCGCGTACGCCGCGACGTGCGTCGACGAGCAGGATCGCGAGGTCCGCAGTAGAAGCGCCGGTCGCCATATTGCGCGTGTACTGCTCGTGCCCGGGTGTGTCGGCCAGAATGAACTTCCGCCGCGCCGTGGCGAAATACCTGTAGGCAACGTCGATTGTGATTCCTTGCTCGCGCTCGGCCCTCAGTCCATCAGTGAACAGAGAAAAGTCGATTGGACCCGCCGAGCGGTTTCGCGAGGCGGCCTCCACCGCGCGCACCTGATCCTCGTACACGCCACGTGAGTCGTACAGCAGCCGTCCAATCAACGTGCTCTTGCCGTCGTCGACGCTGCCGGCCGTGCAGAGGCGGAGGAGGCCTGACATTCAGAAGTAGCCCTCGCGTTTCTTCAGCTCCATCGAGCCGTCCTGGTCGTAATCGATGACACGCAGTTGCCGCTCGGAATTCCGCGTGGACACGAGCTCGTCGATGATCTTCGGCACCGTGTCGGCATCTGACCGCACGGCGCCCGTGCACGGCGAACAACCGAGCGATCGCATTCGGCATCGGATCCGCTGCGGCCGTTCGCCCGGCACCAACGGCACGAACGGCTGCTCGAGGAGGATCAAGCTGTTTCCGCGGACGAGGACGTCGCGCTCCCTGGCGAAGTACATCGGGACGACGGGGATGCGCTCGACGTCGATGTAGTGCCAGACGTCGAGCTCGGTCCAGTTCGACAGCGGAAACACCCGGATGCTTTCGCCCGGCCCGATTCGGCCGTTCAGGAGTTGCCACAACTCGGGCCGCTGCCGCTTCGGATCCCATTGCCCGTTCGCGTCCCGGAGCGAGAAGACGCGCTCCTTCGCTCGCGACCGTTCCTCATCGCGCCGGGCTCCACCGAACGCCGCGTCGAAGTTGCCGTTCTGGAGCGCATCCAGGAGTGCTTTTGTCTTGAGGAGACCGCAACAGCGCTGTGTGCCGACCGCGAACGGCTGCGTCCCCTCGGCGACCGCGGCGTCGTTCGTGTGGACGATCAGCCGAACGCCCACGTGCGCGGCGTACCAGTCGCGGAACGCGATCATTTCCCTGAACTTGTAGGTGGTGTCGATGTGCAGCAGAGGAAACGGAATCGGGGCGGGGTGGAACGCTTTCTGCGCAAGTCGCAGCAGCACCGAGGAGTCCTTGCCGATCGAGTACAACATCACCGGGCGCTCGAACTCGGCGACCACCTCGCGGATGATCTGAATGCTCTCGGATTCGAGCAGGCGGAGCTGATCGAGAGCCGGCGTTAGGCTGAAGGCTTTGGGCTTTGGGCCGCGATCGCTCATAAGCTCTATCGGGTAGACAGTTGCTCTGTTCACAGTGGTTCGCCCGTTCTCCGAACACGTAATGAGGTCTGTTCGACACCCAGCAGCTTGCCAGGAGCCGAAAGCCCCGAGCTTGACGCCCGTCCGAGAAACCGCTCCACGAAGGGATTCGCCGGGTTCTCCAGCACATCGTCCGGCCGTCCTTGCTGTTCGATGCGTCCGTCGTTCAGGATCACGACGCGCTCGGCGAGCTCGAACGCTTCTTCCTGGTCGTGCGTGACGAACACGCTGGTCAGGCGGATCTCGCCGTGCAGACGATGGAGCCATTGCCTGAGGTCGTGGCGGACGCGTGCGTCGAGCGCGCCGAACGGCTCATCGAGCAGCAGCATGCGCGGCTCGACGGCCAGCGCACGCGCGAGCGCGACACGCTGCCGTTGTCCACCCGAGAGTTGGGATGGATAGCGATCCGCCAGGTGCCCGAGCTGGACCAGCGCGAGCAGGTCACGCACCTTCGCCGAGATTGCCGCGGCCGACAAGCGATCGCGGCGGGGACGGACCCGCAGACCGAACGCGACGTTGTCGAACGCCGTCATGTGCCGAAAAAGCGCGTAGTGCTGGAACACGAACCCGACGCCGCGATCGCGCGCGTCAGTCGTGGTCGCATCTCTCCCGTCGAAGAGCACCGCTCCGCCGTCGGCCGCCTCGAGTCCCGCTATGACCCGCAGCAGCGTGGTCTTTCCCGATCCCGACGGACCGAGGAGTGCGAAGAGCTCACCGGTCCCGACGGTGAAACTCACATCCTGCAGCGCACTGACGTGACCGAACGTCTTCGTCAGGCTTCTGACTTCGATGCCCATAACTGCGGCTCCGGCACCCGCTCGGCGATCGGGCGCGGCCGATCGTGAACGCGACGCTCGACGATTGCCTTCAGAATCAAGGTGATGATCGCCAGCCCGGCAAGAAGGGACGCGACCGCGAAGGCGGCCTGGATGTGGTACTCGTTGTAGAGGACCTCCACGTGAAGCGGCAGCGTGTTCGTGATGCCTCGAATGTGACCGGACACCACCGACACGGCGCCGAACTCCCCCATCGCTCGCGCATTGCACAGAATGACCCCGTAGAGCACGCCCCACTTGATGTTCGGCAGTGTGACCCTGAAGAACGTCTGCAGGCCGCCCGCACCGAGCACGCGGGCGGCTTCCTCCTCGGCGTTGCCTGACGCCTCGAGCATCGGGATGACCTCGCGCGCCACGAACGGGAACGACACGAACGTCGTCGCGAGCACGATTCCCGGTACGGAAAAGATGATCTGCAGCCCGTGCGCCGAGAGCCAGGGACCGATCCACCCGCGACGCCCGAACAACAGCACGAGAACCAGCCCGGACACGACGGGCGAGACCGCGAACGGCAGATCGATGAGGGTTGTCAGCAGCGCCTTGCCAGGGAACTCGAATTTCGCGATTGCCCATCCGGCGGCGATGCCGAAAAGCGCGTTCGCGGGCACAGCCAACGCCGCGGTGATGAGGGTCAGGCGCACGGCGGCGCGTGCGTCCGCGTCGTGAATTGCCGACGAGAAGGCGTCGAAGCCACGTGCGAACGCCTCCGAGAATACCGCGACCAATGGAACAATGAGGAACACGGTCAGGAACGCGAACACGATGCTCATGCCGCCAACCCGCACCCACCTCGGCTCCGTAAGCAAAGGGTTCAGACGGAGCGCCGGGCTCGACGGGCCAGACGTTGAAGCCGTGGGCTGTGGCTGCATGCTCAAATCGCCACCCGGCGCGCGCTCCAGCCACGTACCGCGTTGATCGTCAGCAGCAGGACGAACGAAACGATCAGCATGACGAGCGCCACGGCTGTGGCGCCCGCGTAGTCATACTGCTCGAGCCTGGTGATGATGAGGAGCGAGCTGATCTCGGTCCGCATCGGCATGTTTCCCGAGATGAACACAACGGATCCGTACTCGCCAATGGCGCGCGCAAAGGCCAGCGCGAACCCCGTCAGCCAGGCGGGATACAGGTACGGGAGGATTACCCGCACGATCACGTCCCGACGGCTCGCGCCGAGAGTCGTTGCGGCCTCTTCGACGTCGACATCGAGATCCGCGAGCACGGGCTGCAGCGTTCGAACGACGAACGGCAAGCCGATGAACACGAGCGCGACGGTGATCCCAACAGGGGTGAACGCGACCCGAATTCCCAACTGATCGAGCGGACGTCCGAGCCAGCCATTCGGCCCATACAGTGTCGTCAGCGTGATTCCCGCCACTGCGGTGGGCAATGCGAACGGCAGATCGATTAGGCCGTCGACGATTTTTCGTCCGGGGAAGTCGTAGCGTACGAGGACCCACGCGATGAGCAAGCCGAACACAGCGTTCACGCACGCGGCGGCGAACGAAGCGCCAAACGTCAGACGATAAGACGCGAGAACGCGCGAATCGCTCAGCGCGGTGACGAGCGGCTTCCATCCGAGCGCCAGCGCGCCGGCGGGCAGCGTCGCGAGCGGCACCAGGACGATTGCGCACAGGTAGACCAGCGTGAACGTCATGGTCACGCGAAACCCCGGCAGAGTCGCGCTGCGACGCGAACGTACCATCGGCTTCATCAGCTCCCGGGCCGGTAGATCTGATCGAACACGCCGCCATCGGCGAAGTGAGCCGTCTGCGCCTTCTGCCATCCGCCAAAGAGCTGATCGACCGTGAACAGCGTGAGCTTCACAAACGTCGACGCGTACTTTGCTGCGACCTGCGGGTCCCGCGGCCGGTAGAAACGCTTCGCGGCGATCTCCTGACCTTCGGGCGAGTAGAGGTACTGCACGTACGCTTCGGCGATCGCGCGCGTGCCTTTCTTGTCGACGACTTTGTCGACGACA
>Ga0114129_10000276_pt1 | contig 58586 bp, 46 predicted proteins | sample RhiMetdeltSRZDD1_FD_80071 | JGI IMG/M metagenome (GOLD analysis project Ga0114129, IMG submission 80071) | Populus rhizosphere microbial communities from Tennessee, USA - Rhizosphere MetaG P. deltoides SRZDD1 (version 2) (version 2) | ecosystem: Host-associated > Plants > Roots > Rhizosphere >...
GTAAACGGCATCAGCGCGAGAATCTCCCCGCGCCTGAACATCGACAGAGGCCCGCGCATCGCGCGCAGCGCTTCGATCTCGCCCTTCGACAGGTTCGCGTTCAGCCACGCGCCCACCGCCATACCGTCGCTCGACCCGCTGAACTGCTCGCTGAGCAGCTCGTAGAAGCTTTTCCGCGGCGGGTAGATCGACAGCTCGACGTCCGAGTCGGCGGGGATCTTCGCGCGCTGCTTCGCGATCGCGACTGCGCGATCGAGCCCGCCCAACTCGTCCACCAGGTGGTTCTCCTTCGCCTGGCGTCCCGTCCACACGCGTCCCTGCGCGATCGCGTCGATCTTCTCCGGCGTGGTGTGCCGCGAATCGGCGACCTTCTCGACGAACTGGTCGTAGAACGCCTGCAGCTGCTCCTGCAGCTTCTGCCGCTCCTCGGCGTTGTACGGCCGCGCCGGCGAGTTGATCTCCGCATGGCGGCCGACGCTCGTCGACTCGATCGTCGCGCCGAGCTTCGTATAGAGGCCGCCGGTGACGAACTTGCCGCCGAAGATTCCGATCGACCCGGTCAGCGTCGACGGCTGGGCGACGATCACCTGGGCCGGCATCGCGATGTAGTACCCGCCGGACGCGGCGAGATCCGACATCGACGCCACGAGCGGCCGATCCGTGCGCTCGTTCTTCGAAATTATCAGCTCGCGCCAGATCGCGTCCGACGCCGCCGCCGATCCGCCCGGGCTGTCGACGCGCAGCACGATCGCGCGGACCGCGCTGTCGCGGCGCGCCTGGCGGATGTGCTCGATGAGCGTGTCGGACCCGACAACGGCGCCGCTCACGGGGTCGTAGCCGCTCTTGCCGCTGGTGATGGTGCCCGAGGCGTAGATGACCGCAATCCGCGGGCCCCGATTCAACCCCAGGGAGCCGAGGCCGACGCGACCGTACTCGTCCCCCTCGATGCGGCCGTGATGCTCCCCGCCGCGAAGCTTGTCGTCTACCTGATCCTCGTAGGCCACATCGTCGATGAGGCCGGCGTGGAGCGCGTCTTCCGGCAGGAACGGACCTTCATCGAACCGCTGGCGGATCTCGGGTTCGCTCTTCTTCCGGCCGTCGGCGATGCCGCGAACGATCTGCGCGTAGAGATCGTGCGTCAGCGACTCGTCCATCTCCTTGTGCGCGGGTGTGTACCCCTTTTCCGTAAAGGTGTTGACCGCGGTCTTGTAGTCGCCGACGTGGTGCAGGTCGGGATACGCGCCGATCTTGTCGAGCGTGCCGCGCAGGAAGAGCTCGTACGTCGCCACGCCCGTCAGGTCGAGCGGCGCCGACGGCATGAGATAAATCCTGTCGGCCGCCGTCGCGAGGTAGTACTCGCGGTCGCCGCCGTACTCGAGATAGGCGTAGACCGGCTTGCCCGACTTCCGGAAATCCAGAACGGCGTCGCGAACCTCCTGGACCTTCCCCCAGAACGGCGACTGGAACCCGGTCGGCTTGAGCAGCACCGCCCGGATCCGCTTGTCAACCTTCGCCTTCCGCAGGTTGTCGACGACCGATCGCACCGTCGGCGTCCGAACGCCTCGGAGATAGCCGACCACGTCGGCCGGCGCGACTTCGGCGAGGTCGCCGCCAACCTGAAGAACGAGCGTCGAGTTGGACGACACCGACGGCTCGCGGCCGAACAGCAGATACAGCACGAAGAAGCCGGCCAGTGAAACCACGACGGCCATGCCGAGCAGCGTGAACAAAACGGTTAAACCGCGGCGAGCCATGACTGGACCTCGTGGTTCGAGTATAGCCGCCTGCTCGTCGTCTCGTCTGCTCGACGACGAGACGACGGACGACGAGCCGACGAGCCCGGTACGCGCGTTGCACCGCGTCGCGGCGTCGTGTTGCCGCATCGTGCCGTTCTGTGCGGGCTGTTCGTCGTGCTGACGTCGGACGCGTTCGCCCAGGCGCCGCCGCCAAAGGAGCCGCCGCCGCTCTGGGACGTTCAGCTCGGCGCGTCGTTCGTCGGGACCGGCGGCAACTCGGACACGTCGACGCTGGGCGCGGACTTCAGCGCCCATCGACGCTGGCCGGTCTGGCAGCTCGAATCGACTGCGACCGCCATTCGGACGAGCGATCGTGGCACACGGACGGCGGAGCGGTACCTTGCGGCGCTGCGCGGCGATCGAAAGCTGACGACCCGCATCGCCTTCTCAGCCGGGGAGCGCCTGGAACGCGACCGGTTCGCCGGGATCGATTTCCGATCGATCAGCGACGGTGGTCTGAAGTATGCGCTCGTGCGCGAGCCGTCGTGGACCGTCGACGGTCTCACCTCCATCGCGCTCAACCACGAGAGTCGCGTCGTCGGACCGGGGTTCAATCACGCCGTCGGCATCCTGCAGGGTCTCAGCAAGGTGATCTTCAGCCCGGCCAGCGACAGCACGCAGCGGTTCACGTTCTATCCGGACTTCCAGGACTCGTCGGCCTACCGCGCCGAAGCGGAGCTGACCGTGCAGGCCGCGATGAACAGCCGGCTCGCGCTCAAGGCCGGCTACGTGTGGCGCTACTCGAACGCTCCGACGCTCGGATTCGGCAAGACCGACAACACGGGGACGGCCTCCGTCGTTCTCCGATGGAAGGCCGCAGTACCCGCTCCCGCGTTGTAGAGCGTGAAGTCATCTCAAATCCGCCAGCCTCGTCGGACTGAGGGCGAACCGACGAAGTCGGAGACGCTCATGGCGATCTTCCTGACGAGGAGCTGTACGACGGGCGCCGCCAGCCACACGTAGACGACGCAGAAGTACGCCGCGACGACGAGGCGCGCCGTCGACGGACGCGTCCACTGCACGAAGGGCCGCCACAGCGCGCTGAACTCGGGCACGTAGTTGCACAGCGATCCGAAGTCGCGCTCGCGGCACGCGTCGAGGCCGGCATAGCCGAACGCGGCGCCGTCGATCGCGACCCACACCGACAGCGTCAGAATCACGAACAGCAGCGCCAGGCGTCCGGTGGTCAATTCGTGAACGCGCGCGAGCCAGACCGCGATGGCGAGCGACGCGGGAATCGATGCGAACAGGAAGAACCGCGGCCCCCAGAAGAGCCCGCCCTCCCACGCCCACCACTTCGAGTACACCAGCACGAGGCCGGCGAGAAACGCGATCCAGAGCCTGAAAAATCCGAACGCGGCGCCTCGCACGCGCAGCACCAGCCCCGGCGCGTAGAACAGGATGCCTCTGCCGAACGAGAAGAGCACGGACAGCAGACCGAAGAACATCGGGTAGCTGAAGCCCGGACGCCCCGAATACGTGAGGACGGTGACGGCGCCGCGGTTTCCTTCGTAGCCGGTGGTGAACGGCGAGCCGCGCCGCAGCCAGGCCTCGAGCATGATCCCGGCGGCGGCAACCGCCACGACGGCGAGATGCCGGAGCCGCCGCGTGTCCCAGGTGTGCCGCGCGGCCGCCAGCGCGAGGCCGCCGATCGCGGCCGGCGTGTTCACGACGCCGGTCGCCGCGGCCGTCCATCCGGCCACGGCGCGTCCGCGTTCGACCGCGACGAGGCCGACGGCGACGACGACCGCGGTGAACACCTCGGCGAAATAATCCTGAAGATGATTGGGAAACATCGAGCCGGCGACGAGCAGCAGCAGGAACGACACGCGCGTCCGGCGGTCGAGCCGATCCCGCAGGAGATCGTTCAGAAACCAGAGACCGAGCATGAACACGACGGTGTTGAACCGCGCGCACCACCAGTCGGGCGTGAACGCGAGCTTCCCGAGCTGGTAGAGCGGCAGCGACGCGAGCGGACCGACGAACGAATAGGCGGTGCCGGAGACGTAGTGCCACTCGATGAACTTCGCGAGCGCCAGAAAGCGGACGTACGCGTCGCTCGTGATGTCGTGCGGCAGCACGAAGAACAGGAGAACGCAGCCCAGCGCGAGCAGCGCGCCGCCGACGCGTGAAGGTCGATCGTCCACGCGACGCGCCCGGGCCCAGATCACCCGCGCGGCGCCAAGCGCCAACGCCGCCAGCCACAACCACAGCGCGGCGACGAACGCGACACGGAGCGCCGCGCTCACGAGGAAGCGGCCGAACGCCGGACTGCGCGGCGCGAGCGCCCATGAGGGCACCGACGCCGGACGCGACGACGCGCGCGCCCACAGCAGATCCATCTCGAGATCGCCGCCGCCCTGGAAATACTTGATGAAGATGGCGTGGACGCCGCGACTCAGACGAATGGTGCCGGTGGCGATCCGCGCCTCGTGGCGTCCGGGGTTCTCGACGACCAGCGCCCCGTCGACGTACACCCACGACCCATCGTCCGATCGCGTGCCGAACGTGTAGATATCGTCATGCAGCGCGATGAGGGCGCCGCGCCAGGTGGCGCTGAAGACCGGCGGCGGCTCGCCCTGCCAGTCGAAGAACAGGCGCTCGGTCGACGGCCGGTCGTCGACGACGGACCGGATCGGCGTCGAGCTCCATTCCTCGTCCGAGAAGTAAGTGGCGGTCAGGCCGACCGGAAGCGGATCGAGCGCCCGCGCCGTCCCGAGCGCGACGACGAGAAGCGTCAGGAAGCCGAGGAGCCGCAAGCCGCGCCATTCTAACCCGCGACTTCCGGTGTCTAACGTGAGGTCCGCAGGCAGGAGCGTGCCGCATGCCAAACGCTTTCGTCGCGTTGCTCGTGATCGTCGCCGGCGCGTGGTGGTCGTCCAGGCGAGTCTTCGCGCAACCGGAGCGCGACGAGCAGGAGCTCCGGCAGATTCAGCAGCAGCTGGCGCGCGCGTGGAGCCAGCACGATCGCGCGTTCATCGAGCGCATTCTCGCGCCCGAATGGAGCGTGACCCAGGCGAACGGCGAGGTGCTCAGCCGCGCGACCGTGCTCGGCCCGTTTTTCGACGCGGTGTCATTCGAAAGCAATGTCATCGATGACGTCAGCGTGATGTTGTTCGGCGACACCGCCGTCGTGCGCGGCCGGACGGTGGTGTCCGCCACGCTCAACGGCGCGCCGGTGAAGGCGCGCATCCGCTTCACGGACGTGTTCATCAGACGGGACTCGCGGTGGCAGGCGGTCGCCTCACACGCGAGCTCGATCGCGCCGTAGACGTCGGATATCGCTGGTGATCGAGCTCAGTTCCGGCTGTGCCGCGCGGTTCCTCGGCGCTGAGGCCGTGCGGTATACTGGGGCTTCCTGCCACGCGGCAACTTCACGACGTCCACCAAAGCGGAAGTGGCGGAACGGCAGACGCGCTAGCCTCAGGAGCTAGTCGGGGCAACCCGGTCGGGGTTCAAATCCCCGCTTCCGCACCAGATTTCCACGATTTCAGTTTCGGAGGAGTGAGCGGAAAGGAACGGCGGGGATCGCCATCGGGCCGAATCCCCGCCGCTGGGCGTTTCAGTCAGTGACGGGAACGTACACGCCGGGCGAAACCTCTTTGATGAGCCCCTCGATGATCAAGATGTCGATCGCTTCCCGGAGCTCCTCTTCGGTCGGCGGCTTCGGCTTCGTCTGCTTGATCGTCTTCTCGTCGTCAGGCTCCATCGTTCACGCTCCCCGCGCGGCGAGTGGCCGCACGCACGTCTCGCGTCGGCGTCTTGCAACTTCGCCGCCTCCTCGACAATGCGCAGATCTCGCCAGAATCGCGCAGCGTCTCTCGCTTGAACGTCGGCTCAGTGTCTCACTTCGGCGAGACACCATGCGCCGAGACGATACACAGCGCACCAACCGACATCTGGCCACAACGGTCGGTATTCAACAGAGTATCTTTTTGCAATCTTAACGGGGGCGGTGCTCGGCTAACTGCCGATAAACCTCAATGGCGCGCCGCCCAATCGCATTCCAGCTGAGCTCGCGATCGAACTGCTTCATCATGCGCGTCCGAATCGCCTGGAGATCGCTGGCTCCAATTTCACCGAGCGCGCGAGCGCAGGCCGCCGCATCTCCTGGCGGCCACAACGTACCGAACGAGCCATCGCACGTCAGGATTCGGAACGTCGGAATGTCGGTCACGACCGGCACGGCGCCGCAGGCGCACGCTTCCATCAGCGCATAGCCGCTGCCTTCGTGGCGGCTGCCGACGACGTAGATGTCGGCGAGGCTGAGAAACGCGGCGACGCGATTGTGCGGGACGCGGCCGACGAGAGCGACGCGCTCGCGCAGCGGCGATGACCGTTCGACGCGCGCGCGGACGGCCTGCAGGAGCTCGTCGGTCGAATAGATCATCGTGAGCGTCGCGTTCGGACAGCGCTCGAGCGCCCGCTCGAAGCCGTCGAGCACGGTCAGCGGATCCTTGTTCGCGTTCAGCCGGCCGACCCACAGCATCGCAGGCGATCCGCTCAGCAGCGTGCTCGCGGGTTCGGCCGTGCGCGCGACTTCCGCGCGCGCGTCAGCGGCCGGCATGCGCTGGAATGTCGTGCTCGCCTCCATGACCTGATACGTGCGGTCGTGCGGGCCGACGATTCCCGCCCGGCGCCATGGATCGACGTGCGCGTCCGCCGCAAACAGAAACGCATCCGCGGACCCGCGCGTCGCCCGCGCCGACAGGCGCAGCGCCGGCGCACGGCCGATCGGTCGATCGCTCGAGTGGCTCTGCACGACGATTGCGGTGGCCGCCGGGAGATGTCGGCGAAGCATCCATGTCTGCACCGGAAACGTCAGCCCGTTGACGTGCACGACATCGGCCGCCGCGTCGGCGACAGCCTTTGTGATTGATCGCGAGGACGCCCACGGCGGCAGATGCGGCGGTCGAGCATCCGCGCAGAAGCGGTAGTCGACACCGCGGCGTGTGACGCGCGCGTCGCGGCTGAATCGCTGGACGACCGAGGCCGACGCGCCGGAGGCCGCCAGCGCGTCGCTCCAGCCGGTGAGCGTCCAGTACTGATCGAGCAGCGCGTCAGGATCGGTCAGACGATCGTCGTAGACGAGATTGACCTGAACGACACGCATCGGTTTTCAGGAAGGGCCCGCGATCGCGAGACAACTATAAGGCGGGTGGTGATGACCGGGATCCGGCTAAAGCCGGACACGACGTACGCCACGGTCCGCCTGACGGCGGACACGACGTACGCTCGACTAGCGGTCGGAGGCGGCGGAACTGGTTTGCCCGGCCGCGTGTGCAGGCGAGTGCGCGCCCCGGCGCGAGACGACAATGCGGACCATCCGCGCGCAGCGCGTGAGCTCCTGCGTCGTATCGACCGGCTCGATCGCGTGCGCGTGCAGCCGCGCGGCGCACGTCGTCACCGGCACCAGCGCCAGGACGACACGGGCCAACCGGTGCAGCATCAACAGACCGCAACGCAAGCACGATACCGTGGCGCGCGGCGAAAAATGGTCTGTTTCGAGCGAGTGCGCGACGAAAGCCGTTACGGTTTCGCAGTCGGCGGCACAACTTCGTCAGCCGCCGGCACGATCGCCGCCATCGTCCTGCCCTTCCTGCCTACGTTTCTACCAGATTCCAACCTGTCCCCGCACGGACTCGATCAGCTTCTGCGGGTCGTAGCCGACGCCGTTCCTGAACACGGTCTCGACGCGGCGCACATCGCCGATCGTGCGCGACGGATCGCCAAGGACGACCACGAGGTCGGCCTGCTTGCGCGCGGCGATGGTGCCGATTCTCGCGTCGCGGTTGAGGAACTTCGCGCCGTTCAGCGTCGCGATGGAGATCGCCTCAACCGGCGTGAATCCGGCCTCGACGAGCAGCTCGAGCTGACGCTGGTTCGCGAAGCCGGGCACGACTCCGCCGGAGCCGGTCGGATCCGTGCCGGCGAGGAGCATGCCGCCGGCGCGGGCGAACGCGCGCTCGAGCGCCATCGCTTTCGGAAACAGCGTGGCGTACACGGATTGCTGATTCTGCTGCACGCGGTCGTACGTGCGCATGAAGCTGTCGCGCAGCTGCGGCACCAGCACGTCGAGTCCCGGCGGCGTCGGCCGTCCCCGCGTGAAGGTCTCGAACACGGTGAGCGTGGACGTCAGCGCGACGCGCTTGTCCACCAGCTTCCTGACCAGCGTCTGAAACGGCGCGCCGTTCTCGTCAAGCGTGGCAACCGTCTGCTGGCCGCGCGCCTGACCGGGGCACACATCGGGCTGCTTGTCGGCGACGAAGTCGGTCGCCGCCACGAAGCCGTGCTCCAGGTTGTCGATGCCGAGATCCGCGGCTTCGCCGTACGTGACCGAGCACAAATGGCCCGTCACCTTCATGCCGCGCTTGTGCGCCTCGTCGATGCCCGCCTTCAACGCCTCTCGGGAGATCTGCATGTACGCCTTCAGCGACGTCGCGCCCTGATCCGCCCAGTAGTCGACGTGCGCGCGCGCTTCGTCGGCCGTTTTCACCGCAGCCATCTGGAGGAACGTATTCGGGCCATTCAAGTACGGCGCGGTCGCATCAATCGACGGACCCGGCAGCTCACCAGCGGCAATGCGCCTCGCCAGGTTGATGTCCATGAACCCGTTCACGTTCCCGCCCGTTCGCATCGTCGTCACGCCGCCCGCGAGATACAGACGCGAGAAGCTGGCGCCGAGCTGGCCGAACACGCCGGGAGCCGTCGTGTAATACAGGTGCTCGTGCATCATCACGAGACCCGGGATGACGGTCCGGCCGGAGAGATCGATCGCGGTCGCGCCGGGCGGCAGCGTGATCGATGCGGCGTCGCCGACGGCCTCGATCGTGCCGTCGCGAATGACGATCGTCTGATTCTCGCGCGCGGGCCCGCCCGTGCCGTCGATCACGCGCGCATGCGCGAGCACAATCACCGGTGCCGAGACCTTGACGAAGTTTGCCGGCGCGTTCGGATTCTGTTGCGCCGCCACGATCCACTGGTTCGGCAGGTTCTCCGGGTTCGCGGCTGTCGCCGCGACGAACAGCGCGACGGCGGCCATCGCCCTCGTCGCCGACCTCGCGATCGCGTCGCAAGCGATCACGACAGAACCTCCGCGGCGATTGCGATCAGGTCGTCCTGGCCGCGGCCCTTCGCAATCGCCTCGTCCATGCTCTTCGCAATCGCCGGCAGGACGGTCAGCGGCCGATCGCCGGCCGCTTCGAGCATCAGGCGGAGATCTTTTCGCGCCATCGTCAGCTCGAAGGTGGCGCTGAAGTCACGGTGCGCCATCTTGTCGCCGCGCCCCTTGATCACGCCGGCGGGCTGGAATTTCGAGAACACCTGGAGCGCGTCGGCCGCCGGAATCCCGAGGTTGCCGGCCATCGCGAAGATGTCGGTCATTCCCGCGGTGATGACGAAGATCATCGAGTTGCCGAACAGCTTAAAGGCTGCCGCGCGGCCGGGATCGTCGCCCAGATACCATGCCTCGCCGGTCATCTGCTGCAGCACGGCAGCCACGGCATCGTAGCTGGGCCGCGGCGCCGACGACAGGATCAGGCCGACCGAGTCGCGCGCCATCTGAGGCGACATGAACACCGGCGCGTGGACGAACCTGACGCCGGCGTTCGCCATGCGCTCGTACCGCGCGATGGTCCCGCGCGGGGACGTCGTCGTGTGATCGACGACGACTGCGTCTCGCTTCAACCCAGGGACGAGCTCGTTCAGCGCCCAGTCGACGACCGCGTCGTCGGAGAACGTCATGTGGACGCGGTCGGCGTCCCCCACGGCGTCGCGCGGCGTGGCCGCGACCCTGGCGCCCATCGTCTCGAAAGCGCGCGCCTTCGACGGCGTCCGGTTCCAGACCGTCATCGCGTCGCCGCGCCGCAGCATCCCTTCCACCATCGCGCTGCCGAGGAGCCCTGTTCCCAGAAACGCTGCCTTCGCCATCGAAGTCCTCCCGCTACAATCTACCGCGATGCTCGCTCGTCCGGCGCGACGGTTCCGCCGTTTCGCGCCGCTGTTCACCGCGTTCGTCGTCGGCGCGATCGCCGCTGTCGAGGCGCAGCCCGCCGAATCGCCGGGCGTCTTTCGCTGGGCCGGCGACCCCGAGGGGGGCGCGCCGTTCGTCGAAGCCGACCCGGCCCATCCGGATACCCTCGAGGGCTTCGACGTCGAGATCGCCACGCTCATCGCGCGCGCGCTCGGCCGGCAGCCGCAGTTCGTCAACGTGACGTTCTGGTCGATCGACCAGTCCATCGCGCGCGGGGATGCGGAGATTGGCCTCAGCGGCATCGAGGACACTCCGACCCGCCGCGCGACCCTCGCCGTCACCGTGCCCTACTACGAGTTTCGTGAGGTCCTGAGCGTCCGCGACGCGGATGCCGGCACGTTCCGAACGCTCGCGGATCTGCGCGGCCGGCGTGTCGGCACGCTGCAGGGCACGATCGCCTACGACATCCTCCTCCGCGCCGGGCGCGACTACGGCCTGGAGGCCGTCTCCTACGAAGACGACGTGCATCCGTTCAGCGATCTGGTCCTGGGCCGCATCGATGCCGTGCTGCTGGACAACGTCCTCGCGAACCGGCGCCGGCGCACCGAACCCGGGTTCACGATTCAGCCCCAGACCGTTGCCGTCGGCCATTACATCGGCGTCGTGGCGGCCGACCGCGCGCCGCTGCGCGATTCGATCAACGAGATCCTGCGGAACGCCATGCGCGACGGCTCGCTGGAGCGCGTCTTCCGCAAATGGAACGTGTGGGACGATGCGCAGCCGGGGCTGTTCGCGCGCGTGCTGGCGGGCACACCGATCGAGCCGGCGACCGGCATCGATACACAATCCGGCCCGCTGCACACGACGCAATGGCAGGCCGCGGGACGATACCTCCCGTCGCTGGTGCGCGCGTCGGTTGTGACGATCGTGCTCTCGTGTCTCTCCATGGGCCTCGCCGTCGTCGTCGGCGTGCTGATCGCGACCGGCCGCGTGTACGGCGGACCGCTGGCGCGGCTCGCGCTGACCGGCTACGTGGAGCTGATACGCGGAACGCCGATTCTGCTGCAGCTGTTCGTCCTGTATTACGGTCTCGCGGCCGCGGTCCGTCTGCCGGCGTTTGCGGCGGCGCTGCTCGGCCTCGCGCTCAACTACGCGGCGTACGAGAGCGAGATCTACCGGTCGGCGCTCGAGGCCGTGTCGACCGGACAGCTCGAAGCCGCGCGGACGCTCGGCCTGAGCGAGCGGCAGGTGCTGACGCTCGTTCGCGGGCCGCAGGCGTTCCGGCTCGCGCTCGCGCCGATGACGAACGACTTCGTCGCGCTGCTCAAGGACTCATCGCTCGTGTCGGTGCTGACGGTGATGGAGCTGACGAAGCAGACGCAGATCTTCGCGACGAACGTCGGCAGCTGGGTCGTGCCGGGCGCGTTGTGCGCCGGCCTGTACCTTGCGATGTCGCTGCCGGTCGCCGCGCTCGCACGGTCGCTCGAAACCCGATGGCGGAGACCGACCGCATGACGCACCCGGTGCTGCGAATCGCGGACGTTCGTCTCGACCGCGGCGCGCGGACGATTCTGACCGGCGCCGCGGTGGAGGTGACGAGCGGCGAGCTGGTCGCGCTGATGGGACCGTCGGGCTCGGGCAAGACGACGCTGTTGCGCGCCGTCGCGGGGCTGGAGTCATTTCAGGCGGGGCGAATCGAGGTCGACGGCGTGACGCTTCAGGGCGGTTCGATGGCGACGCGCGCCACGCTCGCGGCGCTGCGCCGGAAGGTCGGCATGGTGTTTCAGTTCCACTGCCTCTTCGAACACCTCACGGCCGTTCAGAACGTGTGCCTCGCGCCGGTGCACGCGCACGGGCTTCGGCCGGCCGATGCCGCACGCCGCGCCGACGAGCTCCTGACCGCGTTCGGCGTGAGCCATCGCGCGCACGCGCTGCCGCGCGAGCTGTCGGGCGGCGAGGCGCAGCGTGTCGCGATCGCGCGCGCGCTCGCGGTCGACCCGCCGCTGCTGCTGATGGACGAGCCGACCGCGTCGCTCGATGCGATCCGCCGCGGCGAGCTCGGCGCCCTGCTGCGCGAACTGCTGGCACAGGGGCGCACGCTGCTGATCGCCACGCACGACGAAGACTTCGCGCGGGCCTTCGCGACGCGGATTGTCAGGATGGAAGACGGCGCCGTTCTTTAGCGGCCGTTCATGACGTACGTCGTGTCCGCCGCCTCAGGACCCTCTCAATTGCACCAACCGCTCGCGGACTCTCTTCATCCGCTTCGCTTCGGCCTTCCCCGACACACGGTTCGGCGCGCCGTCGTAGTACCGCACGATGTGCGCGCGAAGCGCGGCCGGCGTGCCGCGGAACTTGCGATCCGCCAGCCGATCGAGCAGCTCGGCGTAGGTCTCATCGGCGAGCTCGTACTCGCCGTGCGCGGTGGGCCGGCCGGTGTCGAAGTTCGTATTCGTCAGCTGGAGCCGCCCGTCGCGGACGGCCTCGAGCGCCGCGCGGTACCGTTCGCGCGTGTCCTTGAGGCTCTCGATGAACAGACGTTCCGCATCCGGCGTCGGCGCCTCGAACTTGAGCGGCTTCAGCGGACCGACCTTCGGCAGCAGCCGGTACAGGAACGCGAGCACGCGCGCCACGATGCCGGGCTTCTTGTAATCGACGCCGAACTCCTGCTCGTACTGCCGGCGCGCGTAGTTGAAGATGAACCTGTCGCGCTCGATGCCCGGCATCAGCCGCTCGATCTCCTTCTGCTTGTCGCGCCACGCGACCCGGGTGATCTCGGGGATCGTCTCGCTGATGGAGTGTCGATACGTGCCGATCGCGAGATCCTCGTCGAACAGGAAGACGTCCTTCATCTCGAGGCCGTACGTCTCGCGAAACGCGCGCTCGAGCAGCGGCTTCGCGACATCGAACCCGATGAAGCTGTGATACGCATCCGCCGCGTACGCACCCGCCGCCGCCTGCACCACGTCGAACGAGAACTCGACGATGATGTGCCTCGACGGCGACTTCACATAGGTGACCGAGTTGCCGTACTTCGCGCGCAGCTTCGGAAACATCAGCGCGACGGCGCGATTCACGGCCTCGGGATGTCCGACGTTGTCCGCGGCGTAATGCGCGAGCGCGCCGAGCGCGAAGGCGTACTCGTCGACGGTTCGCGCGTCCCGAATCATCGCATCGACGAAGTCGCCGGAGCGGACGTAGTGCAGCAGGTTGCTGAAGAAATGGCTGCCGAACGGGTAGTACCCGAGATCCTGGATCACGGAGCCGCCGTACGCGTACGCGCGCGCCTCCCTGAGCTGGTCGCGCGTCGCCGCCGGAAATCGCCGCGAGAGCAGCGGCCGAATGGTGCTGTCCCACAACGCGTCGACGTTCGACTCGTGCGCGAGCACCGAGTATCCGTCGACTCGACCCGACAGAAAGACGACACAAATCACGCCCAGCGCGATCGCACGCCCGTTCGTCCGAATCCCGACTCCCAAATCCCGAATCACGACCGCGTCAGCCTTTCCAACGCGCTTTGGTTCCCCGCGCATCGATGTGTACGAACGGCGGATGCGCGGCCGTCGCCGGATAGAAGCCGAGGCCGCCCTGGAGTCCGCGCAGCGCCGGCGTCATCAGCAGGCGATCGACTTCGTCGTACAGCAGCTTGGCATCGCCGATGTCGACGTGGCCGTCGTGATTCAGGTCGTCCATGCGATCGTGGTGCTTCGTGTCGACGAACACGTCGGCGGCGTTCCCCCACTGATGCATGCTGTACGGGACGTCGTGGATCGCGGCGTTGTAGTACGGCGTGCGGTACCCGCTCATCACGTGGAGCGTGTCGGCCTTGAAGCCGAGCGCGTTGACGCGCGCGAGCACCGCTTCGAGCTTGAGCAGCAGCGGCTCCTGCAGCACGAGATACTTCGGATACTGATCGATCGGATCCTGCTTGCAGAGAAACTGCTTCAAGCGAAAATGCGGCGACACCTTCGTGTCGTCGTTGTCTTTCGTCACTTCGATGAAGCCGGGAGGCGGCTGATATTGGCCGCGCGCGGGCGGATACGGTCCGATCCCGTAGCCGTTCAACACGCCGCCCCTCACGCGGCTGGCCGGCACCATCACGAACGCGTGGACCTCGATTTTGCTCGTGCCGCGCTCGAACTTCAGCTTGTAGGTGCCCGGCGTCTCGGGCGCCGTCCACAACCACCGGCGCGGCGCCTGCTGCACCGACGTGCCGAGCTCGGCATCGAGCTTGTACTGCCCGACTGGTCCGGCCGCCTCGAAGCGAATCGTGGCGCCCGGCATCGTGGCCAGAAAGGCGGTGTCGTACGGCCACGTGTTCCCGTTGAACGTGAGCGAAAACGTCAGCGCCAGCAACGCGGTCATCGCTGAGCTGACCGGCTGCAAAGGAGGTGCCCAGGTCCTTCGACGGGCTCAAGACAGGTCCTTCGACAGGGCTCAGGACACGTTAACGAATCCCCTGGTTCCTGCGTCTTCAGTGGCAGGAGGACACGCTGATGTCTCGACGCTTTCGCCCGCTGCTGCTGATGATGGCTCTTGCCGTGCTCGCCGCGCGCCCCGTTTTCGCCGGACCGCCGCTGCTCTGCTTCCCGTTCGAGATCGGCGCGGCCAGGTCGCTGCCGATGGGCGCCGGCGGCTGGGAGGCGATCGATCGCAGCTACGACACGTCGCGCCTCGTTGCCGACACCGTCGCGCTGCTCGGTCCAGCGACGCCGGTCATCGCGCGAATGGAAACGTTGCGGCGCGCGACGCTATACGCCGCGACTGATGCCACGCTCGCCGGCCAGCTGCTCGATCGACTCCAGCAGCGCGCCGCGATTCCCAGCGCCGACGCGCCGCTCGCGGTGTTCGATTTCGGCTATCTGGTCGAGACGTACAAGCAGGCCGCGTTCATGTTCCGTGCGCCCGTCAAAGCGGCACAGACGATTGACGGCTACAACCTCGTCGCGAAGGCGGCGGCGATGAAGAGCGACCCGGCGATGGAGTTCGCGCTCGCGGTCATGACGCGCGGCAACACGCGCACCGCCGACGCGTATCGCACGCACCTCGCCCGCGTCGTCAAAGCCGCGGCGACGGACCCGGCGATCGAGGCGAACCTCGCACGGCATTTCGGGAACGACTTGGCGCGTTAACGTCAGGGATGAGGGATCCCTCATCCCTCATCCCTCATCCCTCATCCCTCATCCCTCATCCCTCTTCCCTCTTCCCTCTTCCCTACGTCTTGTCCGGAAAGCGGTTCCCAATCACCGCGTCGTACGTGAAGCCGCCGACGATCCCGCCGATGAGCGGCGCGACGATCGGAACCCACCACCATCCGTTCCCGGCGGTGAACACTTCGTGGCCCCAGCCGGCAAGTGACGTGAACAGACGCGGTCCGAAATCGCGCGCGGGGTTGATCGCGTAGCCCGAGTTGAACCCGAACGTCGCGCCGATGAGCAGGACGAGGAGTCCGACGACGACCGGCGCGAGGCCGGCGGGCGCGGGCGAGTTTCGGCTGTCGCTGATCCCGAAGATGACGGCGACGAGCAGCGCGGTGCCGACGATCTGATCGATGACGCCGCCGGGGAACACGCTGAGAAACGGCTGCGGGTAGGTCGCCCAGATCCCGGCGGTGCCCTGCGGCCCCAGCACCTGGCGGACGCCGCCGTCGAACGCGGTCAGCGCTTCGCGATACGTGACGTAGACGACGACGGACGCGACGAAGGCGCCGGCGAGCTGCGCAAGCGCATAGGGAACGACGTTGCGCCACGGGAAGCGGCGGAAGGCGGCGAGCGCGAGCGTCACTGCCGGATTCAGATGCGCGCCCGTGACGCCCGCCGACACGTAACACGCCATGGTCACGGCGAGCCCCCACGCGATGTTGATCGACAGGTAGCTCCCGGCCGTGCCGCGGCTCAACACGACCTGCGCGACGACGCCGACGCCGAATACGATCAGGATGAACGTCCCGAAGAACTCCGCCAGCAGCTCTCGCGTCAGTCCTCGATGCATGGCGCGTATTGTAGGATGGGTCCGGGTGAAGCCGGACACTACGTACGCACGGTCCGCCTGAAGAAGGCGGACACTACTACCCTATATGTCGTTCATCCTCGCATTGGATCAGGGCACGACCAGCTCGCGCGCGATCGTCTTCGACCGCGACGGCTCGGTCCGTGCCGTCGCGCAGAAGGAGTTCACGCAGATTTTCCCGCGGGCGGGTTGGGTCGAGCACGATCCGCAGGAAATCTGGGCGTCGCAGATCGGCGTCGCGGTCGAAGCGCTCGGCCGCGCGCAGATCCGGCCGAAGGACGTCGCCGCCGTCGGCATCACCAACCAGCGCGAGACGACCATCGTCTGGGATCGCGAGACGGGCGCGCCGATCGCGAACGCGATCGTCTGGCAGGATCGCCGGACCGCCGAGTACTGCGAGCGCCTGAAGGCCGACGGCGCCGGCGACGTGATTCAAAGCAAAACCGGTCTGCTGATCGACGCCTACTTCTCCGCGAGCAAGATCCGCTGGCTGCTGGACAACGTGCCCGGCGCGCGCGCCAGAGCCGACGCCGGAAAGCTCGCGTTCGGCACCGTCGACACGTGGCTGCTGTGGAAGCTGACCGCGCACGCGGCGCACGTCACCGACGTCAGCAACGCGTCGCGCACGATGCTGTTCAACATCCACACGCTGAAGTGGGACGACGAGCTGCTGCGGCTCTTCGGCGTGCCGGCGAGCATGCTGCCCGACGTGCGGTCATCCAGCGAGGTCTACGGACACGTCTCGCCGGAGCTGGGGATCGAACGCGTGCCGATCGCGGGCATTGCCGGCGATCAGCAGGCGGCGCTCTTCGGTCAGATGTGCCGCCAGCCTGGCATGTCGAAAAACACGTACGGCACGGGATGCTTTCTCCTGCAGAACGTCGGCACGACACCGACGGCCTCCACCCAGAAGCTCGTCACGACCGTCGCATGGCAGCTCGACGGCCGCGTCGAGTACGCCCTCGAAGGGAGCGTCTTCATTGGCGGCGCCGTCGTGCAATGGGTGCGGGACGGCCTCGGCCTGATTCGGACGGCCGCGGAGATCGAGCCGCTCGCCGCCAGCGTCACCGACAACGGCGGCGTGTATCTCGTCCCGGCGTTCGCGGGCCTCGGCGCGCCGCACTGGGATCCGTACGCACGCGGCACGATCGTCGGGATCACGCGCGGCACGACCGCCGGTCACCTCGCGCGCGCCGCGCTCGAAAGCATCGCCTATCAAGTGGCGGACCTGCTCGACGCGATGCGCGCGGACGCGGGGATTCCGCTGAGCGAGCTGCGCGTCGACGGCGGCGCGGCCGCCAACGACACGCTGATGCAGTTTCAGGCCGACCTGCTGGGCGCGCCGGTCGTCAGGCCCGCCGTCACCGAGACCACGGCGCTCGGCGCCGCCTATCTCGCCGGCCTGGCCGTCGGCTATTGGTCGTCGGCGGACGAAATTACCGGGCAGTGGCACGTCGATCGTCGATTCGAGCCGAAAATGACGCCTTCGGCATCCGGCGTGCTTCGTGCACGCTGGTCGGAGGCGCTCGAGCGCTCCAAGAGGTGGGAAACAGGGTGACCCGGACATTCGCTGCGCTACTCCTCGCCGCTCTCTGCACGGCCGGCGAAGCGTCGGCTCAACGGCTCGGCATCGATGGTCGGCGGTTCACGATCGACGGGACGCCGCGCTTCCTGATGTTCATCTCCTACTTTGGCGCGATGGGCGCGAAGGATCTCATCGCCGACCTGGATTTCGTGAAGGCGGCGGGCTTCGACGGGGTCCGCATCTGGCCGAATTCGCCGGACGGTCCGCAGCTGATGCGGACGGACGGCACACTCGATCCGGACAACCTGTCCAAGCTGCTCGGCATCCTCGAGGCCGCCAACGCGCGGCGGATCATCGTCGACGTGACGTTCACGGCCGAGCACATCGCCGGCATGGACGCGAGCCTGTACGGGCGCGCGATCGCCGCCGCCATCGATCCGATGCGGCCGTATCGAAATCTGCTCATCGACATCGAGAACGAGCGGAACATCTACGGCCCGTTCAAGCGGCCGCTGGCCGCCGCCGACGTCGTCGCCATCAAGGACGCGATCAAGGCGATCGACCCGGCGCGCATCGTCACCGCGTCGAACAGCCAGGATCTGCCGGCGGCAGACGCCGGCCGCTTCACCGGCGACACAGGCCTCGACGTCGCCGCCTATCACGATCCGCGCCGGTCGGGATTTCACGAGGCTGCGCAGATCGAGTCGCTGGTCCAGGCGCTCGCCGTGAGCGGCCGGCCGATCTACTTCCAGGAGCCGATCCGGTTCACGAGAGACATTGCGGATCGGGCCGAGTACTTCTTCACGGCCGCCGTGAACGCGAGGCGAGCGGGCGCGGCCGCGTGGTGTTTCCACACCGAGCTCGGATTCAACGTGCGGACGCAGCTGTTCCGCGAGCGCCTCCAGTCCCGATCGGAACCGGACTGGGCGTTCGTCACGTCGCTCGCGCCGAGAGTCTTTCTGAGAACGAGCGATGCGACGCACTTCGTCTCCGCGGCCGGCGGCGGCGGCAGCTCGGTCGTCGCTGATAGCCGCGTGCCGGCCGCGTGGGAGACGTTCGCCGTGCGTGCGGTTGACGGCGGGCCGATCGTCTCCGGCGATCGCGTGACGATCTGGACCGCCGACAATCGGCACCTGCTGCAGGCCAGCGAAGGCGGCGGGACGTCGTTGAATGCGACGGCGACCGCTGCCGGTCCCTGGGAAACGTTCATCGTCGAGAAAAACGACGCGCGGCCGCTCTCGGACGGTGACGTGATCGCCATCCGCACTGCCACCACAACGCCGTGGTACGTCGGCGCCGAGCTCGGCGGCGGCGGGCCGGTCAACGTGAACCGTCGCAGCCGCGGCGAGTGGGAAACGTTCTCGGTCGTCAGCGCCGGCGCGGCGGCGTTGGAGGCTAGTTCTCGCGCAGCGCCACGAGCGGATCGAGGGTCGCGGCGCGCCGCGCGGGAACGTAGCACGCCGCGGCTGCGACGGCCGACAGCCCGAGCGCCGCTGCCACGAGCGTAATCGGATCGCGGGCGCTGACGCCGAACAGCAGGCTGCTCAGCAGCCGCGTGAGCGCGAGCGCGCCGGCGAGTCCGAGCGCGAGTCCCATTGCCGTCAGCGTCATCCCGCTCGTGAGCACGAGGCGCAGCAGGGCCGCGGACGGCGCGCCGAGCGCGGCGCGCACGCCGATCTCGTGCGTGCGCTGGGCCACGGTGTAAGAGATCACGCCGTAGATGCCGACAGCCGACAGAATCAGCGCAAGCCCCGCAAACACCGCGAGCAGCGTCGTCCGCAGCCGGCTGGATGCGGCGGACTCGTCCTTAATCTGATCGAGCGTTCGCATGTCGGTGACGACCTGATTGCGATCGACCTCGTGAACCGCCTGCCTGATCGATCGCGCGAGCGTCTGCGGTTCGACCGCTGCCCGGACCACGACGTTGATGAACGTCGTCGGACTCTGCTCCAGGGGAACGTAGACGCCGGCGCGGGTCGTCCCTTCGAGCGACGCGGTCCGCTCGTCCGCGATGATGCCGACGATCTCCCACGGGATCTCGGGACCAAGGGCGGGACTGCCCGGAACGATCTCCTGAATCAGGAGGTGCTGGCCGACCGGATCTTCGCCGGCGAAGAACTGCCGGGCGAGCGTCTGATTGATGACCGCGACGGGCGGCGTACCTTTGACGTCGCGGTCGGTCAGAGCGCGGCCTTTCAGGACCTGGATGCCGAGGACTTGAAAGTAGCCGGCGCCCACCATCTTGAAGCCGGCGCCGCGGCGGTTCGCGCGGTCGACGACGGGCCGGCCGGCAATCAGGAACGGCATCCCGTTGCCGAATCCCTCGAGCGGCAGCGAGTCGGTCGCGGCGGCGCCGCGCACACCTGGCACGGCCTCGATGCGCGCGACGACTTCGCGCACGTGCCTCGACAGATCGTCCACTTGAGTGAACCTCGTGTTCGCGATCGGCAACCGCAGCGTCAGCACGTTCGTCGGATCGAACCCGAGCTGGACGTTCATCATCTGGAAGAATCCGCGCGCGAGTAACCCGCCGCCGGCGAGCAGGATGAACGCCATTGCCACCTCGACGATCACGAGCGCGCTGCGAAGCCGATGGCGCCCGCTCTCGCCGCTCGATCCGCGTCCGCCTTCCTTCATCGCGCTCGCGAGGTCGGGCGTCGTCGCGTGCAGCGCAGGCGCGAGACCGAACACGATGCCGGTCAGCACCGACAGCGTCAGCGAGAACGCAAGCACGCGCGCATCCATGTCCACGCGCACGTCTCGGGGCAGCGTAAACGGCGGCAGCAGCGCTTTCAGCGCGACCATCATCACGTAGCCCAGCGCCAGGCCAAACGCACCGCCGATCACCGCCAGCAGAACGTTCTCGGCGAGGAACTGACGTACCAGCCGCGCCCGGCCGGCGCCGAGCGCGGCGCGGACGGCGACTTCGCGCTCGCGCGAGGTGCCGCGCGCGAGTGTCAAGTTGGCGAGGTTCGCGCAGCCGATCAGCAGCAGCATGGCGACAGCTGCGAGCAGGACGTACAGCGATCGTTGGAGCTGCTGTCCGACGAACGTGTCGACGTACCGGACGAGCGAGACGCCCCACCCTTTGTTCGAGTCGGGGAAGTCGGTGGCAATGCGCGCGCCGATCGCATCCATCTCCGCGCGGGCCCGTTCGAGCGTGACCCCGGCCTTCAGTCGACCGAACACCTGAAGCCAGTGGAAGTTGCGCGTCCGTTCGTTCGGACGAAACGCCAGCGGCCGCCACATCCGGTTGAAGCCGCGGTCGAACGCGCTGCCCTCCGGCATGACGCCGATGACCGTGTACGGCTCGCCGTCGAGGATGATCTTGTCGTTGACGATGTGCGGATCGCGGCCGAACTGCGTCACGAACAGCTGATGGCTCAAGACGACAACGCGATCTTTCCCCGGCTGATCCTCGTCGGGAGCGAACGTCCGGCCGATCGCCGGCTGGATGGCGAAGACGTCAAAGTACCCGGCCGAGACGCGGCCGGTCCGCAGCAGCACCGGATCGCCGCGACCGGACAGCGTCATGGGACCGCCGGTCGACGCCGCCATCGTTTCGAAGACGTGGTTATCGTGACGCCAGTCGAGGAAGTTCATCGCCGACACGCCGTTGTTGCCCCCGTCCGGACGCTTTTCCCAGACCAGCAGGATGCGCTCGGCGTTGCGATACGGAAGCGGCTTGAGGAGCACGCCGTCGACGAAGCTGAAGATCGCGCTGTTGGCGCCGATCCCGAGCGCCAGCGTGAGCACCGCGACAACCGCGAAGCCCCGGGCCTTCACCAGCGTTCGAACGCCGTACCGCAGGTCCTGCCAGAGCTCGTTGAGCACACGGCCCCCTTTGCGAATACCGCGTTAGACGGAGGCCGCCACGATCGGGTTGTGCTGGATGTAGCGCAGCCCTTCCGGCCGAAATAGCGCAGCCCTTCACCGAAGGTAGTGCAGCCCTTTAGGGCGGCCCAATGTCGTCACGTGTCGCGGATGCGTTCCGCCTTCAGGTCGATTCCAAGCTGCTGGCATTTCTTGTAGAGATGGCTCCGCTCGAGTCCCAGCGCGCGCGCGGTTTCCGCGACGCGATGGCCGTGCGCGTTCAGCGCGCTCAGGACCACCTCGCGTTCGAACGCGGTCACGCGATCTGCCAGCGTTCCGGACGCCGGCACCGAAGACGGCGCGGCCGTCGCGCCGCGGCCGGATAAGAGCTGCCGGACCGTCGCGGCATCAACGGCCTCGTCAGTCAGCAGCAGAAGACGCTCGACGACGTTCCGGAGCTCCCGGACGTTGCCGGGCCACGCGTAATGCGTCAGCTCGCGCAGCGCGTCGGGTTCGAATCCCCGGGGCCGCCAGCCATTTTGCTCCGCGACGAGCCGGGCGAAGTGCTCCGCCAGAACCGGCACGTCGTCGAGCCGTTCGCGCAGCGGCGGCACGGTCAGCGGAAAGACGTAGATGCGGTGGAACAGATCTTCGCGAAACGATCCCTTGCGGACCAGCGACTCGAGATCGCGATGCGTTGCCACGATGACGCGCGTGTTGACGACGATCGGACGTTCACCACCGATGCGTTCGAGCTCGCCTTCCTGCAGGAGCCGCAGCAGCTTCGCCTGCATCGGCGTCGGCATGTCGCCGATCTCGTCGAGGAACAGCGTCCCGCCGTGCGCCTGCTCGAACTTGCCGAGATGTCTCGCCGCGGCGCCGGTGAAGGCGCCCTTCTCGTGGCCGAACAGCTCCGATTCGATCAGATCGGACGGAACCGCGGCGCAGTTGACGGTGACGAACGGCCGCTCCCGGCGAGCGCTCCGCTCGTGCAGCGCTCGCGCGACCAGCTCCTTTCCCGTCCCGGTCTCGCCGAGGATGCAGACGCGCGACTCGCTCGCCGCGACGCGGTCGACCTGCGCCATGACCCGCTGCATCGCGTCGCTCTTCCACACGAGCTCGTGGCGGCCGACGCGGCGCCGGAGCTGACGGTTCTCTTCCTCGAGGTGCGCGAGCCGCAGCGCGTTCTGGACGGTGAGCAGCAGCTTGTCGGCCGAAATCGGCTTCTCGAGGAAGTCGACGGCGCCGAGCCGCGTCGCGCGCACTGCCATGTCGACCGTCGCCTGGCCCGAGATCATGATCACCGGCGCGGAGACGCCGGCCTCGCGCAGCTCCTCGAGCATCGTGAGGCCGTCCTTGCCGGGCATCACGACGTCGGAGAAGACGATGTCGAAACGTTCGGTCTGCAGCAGCCCGAGCGCGCGCTGCGCGTTGTCGCACACGACCGCCTCGTATCCGGCCATTCGAAACGTCCGCGAGATCGACGCCAGCGTCGTCTGGTCGTCGTCCACGATCAGGACACGCGTCATGCTCCGTCCTCTGGCAGCTCGATGTGAAACGTCGTGCCGCGGCCCGGGCTGCTGTCGACCCACACCTTGCCATGATGATCGGCGACGACCGCCTGGACGATCGCGAGGCCGAGGCCGGTTCCGTGCTGCTTCGTTGTGTAGTACGGCGTGAACAGCCGCTTGCGCTCCTCGTCGGTCAGGCCGACGCCGGTGTCCGACACCGCAAGTCGAAACAGACGCTCGTCATGCTTCGTCCGAATCAGGAGCTCGCCACCCTGCGGCATCGCATCAATCGCGTTCAACAGCAGGTTCTGAACCACGCGGCCGAGCTGTTCCGCGTCGGCGAGAATCGGCGGCACCGAGCGATCCAGATCGACGGAGACGCGGATCGGCGGACGGTCCGGCGCCTCGAGCTGCGCCCTGAACAGCGCGACGGCGTTCTCGACGATCGCGTTCGGCTCGATCCGCTGCAGCTCGGGAACGGGCATCTTCGCAAACTCACTGAAGCGGCCGATGACCGTATTGAGATTGCGCAGGCCCGTCGTCAGCGTGGTCAGGCTCTCGTCGAACACCTCATCGAACTCCGCGGGCTGGAGCGCGCGCGCCCGCCGCAGGTTGTCGAGCGTCAACTGCAGCGGGAACAGCGGGTTCTTCAATTCGTGCGCGAGCCGGCGGGCCAGCTCGCGCCAGGCGGCCACGCGCTCCGCCTGCACGAGGCGCTCGCGTTGATCCACGAGCTGTCGCGTCATCGTTTCGAAGGCGCGTGCGAGCGCCGCGACCTCGCCGGTCGCGACGATGTCGTCGACGCGCGTCTCCCAGCGTCCGGCGGCGACGTCGCCGGCTGCGGCCGCGAGCCGCTCGACCGGCCGCGTCACGCGCGACGCCGCGACGAAACTGAGCGCGACGCCGAGCGCCAGACCGGCGGCGCCGAAGCCGAGACCCCTCCATCGAATCTGCGCGAGGAGCGACGCCAGCTCGCGCCCCGAGCTGCCGAGCAGCAGCACACCGAGCACGTTGCCGCCTGGCCCGGTCAACGGAATGGCGTCGATCAGCTCGGGACCGTCGGGCCAGTCAATCGTTTCGACGCTTTCACGTCCGCTCTGACGCACGCGCGCAATCAGCGGCTCGAGCTGCGCCGACTGCGCGACTGTGCCGGCGCTGTCGACGAGCTGCTGTTTCGAAATCTCCGGTTCGACGTTCCGGTAGAGCAGCGCGCGCATGCCGGCCGGCAGCGCCAGCGATTTGAGAAAGTTCTCGTCGAGACGCCGTCCACCGACAACGTACAACGCGCGTCCGCCGGCACCGACGCGGCGGACCGTCATCAGGCCGAGCGCGGTGTCGCGCGGCAGCTCCACCGGCTGCAGGAATGCGTCGGCGATCTCGTGAGCCGAACGATTCGCGGCCCACGGATGCCGATAGCCAAAGCGCGCCGGCCATTCAGCCGACGAGATCACCGTGCCGTCCTCGGCGACGAGATCGAGGAAGTCGAGGCTTTGCGCGGACGCGAGCGCCGCCGCCTCGCCGATGAACGGCGCGTAATCGCCGGCACGGCGGCCGATGTCGAGCGCGATCCGCTGAAAGCTGTCGGCGCCCACGAGGCGATCGACGCGCCGCGTCACCTCCTCGCCCTGGCGGGCGACTTCGCGTCGAATCTGCGCCATCAGGACCGACGCGCGCTGGCGATCGAACGCCTCGAACGCGCTGCGCGCGCTGAGCGAAACCGTCCACGTCACGAGCCCGACCGTGATCGCAACCACACTGCAGACGAGCAAGAGCAGCCGGACGCGGAGGCTCACGGCCGCTCGCCTTTCAGCCAAACGTCCGCGAGATCCCATTCGCCGGTCGCGCGGACGGGAGGCGAGCTCCACGACGACGCGTGTTCGCCAGCGGCATACAGATCTTCCAGGTGGACGACAGGCACGACGATGCGGCTGTCGGCGAGCGCTGCCTCGGCGCGATACACCGATTCGGTGGTTCCATCGAGTCCGCCGGGCGGCGAAATGGCGTCCGCCACCCGTCGTCCCAGTGCCGCGAGCGCGCGCACCAACGATCGTTCCGGTGTAGTCGCTGGAAGGCGGACTCGGACGAGGCGCGCATCAGGTCGCGGTGCGAGCCCGGTGGGCGTCTGGACCGCGAGCGAGAGGCCCGCCTCCCGGGCGTCGACCGCGACGCGCTCGGCAATCAGCAGCGCGAGCCGATCGGCGGGATCCACGCGCAGCGCGAGCTCGCGTTGTTCGGGCGGCAGCGCGAGGACATCCTGCCGCGACAGCTCCGGCCTGTCGCCGGCGGCCGTTTGAGCCGGTCGTCCCGACAACCACGGAGGAACAATCGTGACCGCCGGCGCCGCGTGTTTCTGAAGCAGCACGTCGCACAGCGTTCGGCGATCAATCGCGTTGGCGAGCGTTCGCCGAAGCCTCGCGTGTGCGTCTCCGCTGCGATGCGGCTCGAAGACGATCGCGACGAGCTCGAGCGGCCGCGACGCAAAGACGCGCATGCCCCGGTCGGTCACGCGGCGCGCGTCCGTCGGCTGGATCCCGATCAGGTCCGCGCGGCCGGCTTCCAGATCCCCGAGTTGAGCGGTCGGCGATCGATTCAGCTGCACGCGAACGCTGTCGGCGAACGCGCGGCCGAGGCGATAGCCGTCATGCGCGCGAAGAGACAGCGTCGACGCGTCGAGGCGCTCGACCCGGAACGGTCCCGTGCCGAGCAGCGCGCCGCCGGTCGCGCGAACGACGACCGCGTGATTGACGTCGGCGAGCGCCCACGGAAGGTCCGCCGGCTCCGGGAGCTCGACGATCAGCATGTCCCCGTCAGTGTCGATCCGCCATCGCGGTTCGACCGCGCGAAGCGCCGTCGCGGCCTGCCAGGGCTCGAGGCTCGAGCCGTCATGCAGGGTGACGCCGTTCCGCATCCGGATTCGCCACCTGCGGCCGCCGGCCAGGCTCTCCCAGGAAACGGCCAACGCCGGGCGAATCCCCTCTTCGTCGACTCGCGTCAACGTTTCGAACACGAGCGGCAGCAGACGGGCGCGGGCCGCCGCCTCGGCCGGATCCGTCGCGCTGGCGGCAGGATCGACGGACGAAAGCGTCGCGGCCATCTCGACGCGCAGCGTTCCGCCGTACTGCGGGCGCGCCGCGCGCGGCGTCGCGATCGCCAGACACGCGCTAACGAGCGCAAGACAGACCGACCTGAAACGCTGCATACCCCGAAGTCTGAGGATCACGAACGATCATCGTTGCCATGCGGTCGCCAGGCGCGTGCCAGAGCGCGGTAATCGCACCGGGTGCCTCGATTGTCGATGTCGCCACAAGAACGCCGTTCACCACGCGATAGAGACGCAACCGATCGCGATCCTCACCGCTCCTGCGCGCCGACGTCACGACGTAGACGCCCGGCGCGCAGCTCTCCGTCAGCCGCACGACATCGTCCGCATCGTCGCTCGTGGCGACGACGGTCCGCGACTCGTCGAGGAATGCCAGCCGGCCCTGCCGGTCCGCGACGAGCCATCGGGATCTCAACCCGGGCTCCAGCGGCGCCGCGCCGTAGAACATCAGGCCTTCGGGCGTCGTGAAGTAGTTTCGGCCGACGGCCACGCCGTCATTCGGGATGTCGAGCGGCCAGGACGTGCCCTCGTCTGCGCACGCGACGACGAATGGCGTGACGGTACCACGACAGGTGACGCCGGGGAGCAGCGCTTCGAATGCCGATGCCTTCGTCCGGAGCCGGCCTCGGAGATCGCGCGGCAGCACACGCGACGTCGTGAGGTCGGCCGACGCAATCGCGTCGGGCGTTTCAGCGGGCGCATCCGTCCGCTGCCGGAGCCGAACGCGGCCGGGCTCGAGCACGATCAGCCGATCGCCGGCGATCGCCACGTCGAGCATCGGGTCGCGCTGCGCGAGCAGCGGCCGGAGCTGCAGCGACACGGCCGGTTCGGGTTGGGCACGAGTCCGCGCGTCCCGGGGACGCGTGACCGCGACGATCTGCGGCGTCCCGCTCCGGCGCGCCTCGACGGAGCACACCTGGTCGCGCAGGTTCGTTCCACAGGCGATGCGAACCGTCAGGCCGGCGCCGCGATCGACGAGCGACAGGCCGCGCGCCCGCAGCCCGCGTTCGATCTCGCCTCGCAGCGGCACCGCGTCGCCCTCGAACGACACTTGAAGCGATTCACCGGGCGCCGCGAGCGCGCCGATTTTCGAAACGAGATCGGACGGCAGGTCCTGTGAAGAAGCCGGGCGGGCGAGCACCAGGAAGGCGGCCACCAGCAGCATGCACCGCTCGCGGCCGTGGCGACCCACGGCCGCGAATGATAACACCTTCATCAGCGCTGATCCGGATGCGGCGGTGCGAAGCCGCCGAGCGACGTGCTCTTCAACACGTCGTTCGTGAAGAAAAACTTGCCATCCATCGGGACCATCATGATCTGCACCTTGTCCGACAGCCGCTCCGCGATGATCTTCTGAATCAGCAGCGGGTTTTCTTTCAGCACGACCGCCTCGGACTTCATGCGCTCGGCATCGGCGACGGCCATCAGCCGCACGCGCTGCGCGTCGGCCTGCGAGAGCAGGTTGCGCTTCTCGAGCTCCGCCTTGCTGTCGATCACTTTGGCCGCGGCGGCGGCCTCGGCACCTTTCACGGTCGCTTCCTTCCGCGCTTCCGCCTCCAGCCGGCTTTGCTGAATCTGCTTCTCCTTCAGCGGCAGCGTGTGCTGCATCGCGTCGGCCTGCGCTTTCGCTTCGAGGACCGTGACCTGCGCGCGGCCTTCGGCCTGTTTGACGTGACGCGTCTTGTCCGCTTCCGCTTCGAGCTCGGCCGTCCGGACCAGCTTCTGCTTCACTTCCAGATCGATCGCAAGCCGGTCGTTCTCCTGCGCTTTCACCAGGAGACCTTCCAATCCCTTTGCGTACTCCGGCGGCAGCGCAATGTCGCGCAGCATGACCTCCTTGACGACGATGCCGTCGGACGCGAGGCGCCGTGTGATGACGTCGGCCGCGATGCGCCGGACCTCCTCGCGCTTCGCGGAGAACACCTCGCGGATCATGTACGTCGAAATCGTCTGACGGAACGCGTTGGCGACGACCGACGGCATGATCTCGGTCTCGACCGGCTGCGGCAGGCTGCTTTCGACGTACGGGAGCCGCTGTGGATCGAGTTGATAGCGAACGGAAATGCCGAGGCCAACCGGCAGTCCCTCCTTGCTGTAAACCTTCAGCGCCGGCGCGGGATCTTTGGCGACTTCAACGGGATTGGTCGCGAACAGCTGATCGCGGATGTTGAACAGCTGCACGCGATGCACGAGCGGCACCACGACATGCGTTCCCGGGTAGAGCGTGCCCGAGAGCGTTCCGGACACCTGACTGACGCGAACGCCCGCCATGCCGCTCGGCACGACGACGATGCTCAGCGCGATGAGGATCGGCAGCCACGCGACGGCCGCCAGACGCAGCACCGGACGCCAGCGCGGCTCGATGGGCCGCGACGCGCGGACCGCGGCGACGATGTCCTGAACCAGCAGGCCGGCGGCGGTGCAGAACAATACAGCGGAGAGGGTCAGCAATCCGTACTTGAGCAGCAACATGACGATCGTTCTCCTTTGAAAGTTGAAAGTTGTACGTTTCGTGAGTCCCTACTTGGTCTCGAACAGGCGGGCGATTTCGTCGGTTCGTTCCGCGTGCAGCTCCACGACGTCTCCAGCGCGGACGCGGTCGAACAGCCGCTCGACGTCCTGGTTGCGCAGCCGGATGCAGCCGTGCGATTTCGCGAAGCCGATGGATCGCGGGTTGTCGGTGCCGTGAATGCCGTAGCCCTTTTCGCTCAGGCCGATCCACCGCGTGCCGATCGGATTGGCGGCGCCGGGCCCGACGACCTTGCCCGGCTTGTAGTAGGTGGGATTCGCGACGCGGTTCACGATCGTGAACGAGCCGACCGGGCTCGGCGACACCGGCGCGCCGACGGCAACCGGATACACGGTGACGACGCGATCGTTTTCGAGGAGCGCGAGCTTCCGATCGGGAATGCTCACGACGATGCGGCGCGTCACGCCGCTCGTCGTGACGGCAGTCGTGCGCTCGCCGTCAGCTGCAAACACCGTCGTCGACAGCGTCGTCGTCATCAGCGCCGCGGTCAGGATCCAGGTGGCTGTGGTCGTCGTCTTCATGTCGCTCCCTCGTGTCGACGACGAGTAGAGCAACCCGACCGCCAGCGGCTAACTGATTCGGTCGCCTGGACTTACGCATTTCACACGACCTGAAAAACGTGTAAGCCCTCGCACGGCGTGTGCGGCATGACACGCCCACCGTACGTGGTGTCCGCCTTCAGGCGGACCGTGACGGCCTCTGGGCGGACCGTGACGGCGCGCGCATAATTGCGCAATGCGAATACGTCCGGTCCCGCTCGCGATCGCGTGCGTGTTCACCGTCGCGGTTTCCGCGCAGCAGCCGCCCACCACTCGACCGAGCGCGTTCGCCCCGCAGGGCACGCCGATCTCGCTCGGCCTCGCGGGCTACGCGAAGGTGTTGTGCTCCGCGGTCTTCGTCTCGGGGCGTCAGCCGGACGAAGCGTTCAGGAACAGCGGCTACCTCCTCTTCCCGGAGGAGCAACGCGCCGGCGTGACCTACGCGGTCGATCGCGATCGGTCGCTCGTGCGGATGACGCACGGCATCACGACGCGGACCGCGAAGTTTTACGGCGACCAGGGATGCGTGATTCACCCCGAGGATCACGACGGCATTCATTTCAAGCCGGTGCGGGTGACGACGACGCTGCCCGACGCAAAGTCGCGGCCGTGGCCGATGGGCGACGCGGCGGCTCCGTCAGCCGCGGCGACCGGCATCGATCGCGGTCATCTCGCGAAAGCGGTCGACCTCGCGTTTGGTGAACCCGAGGCGCTCACCGCGGCATTCGTCGTCGTGCACAAAGGCCAGATCGTCGCCGAGCGGTACATGCCCGGCATCACGAAGGACACGCAGCTCGAAAGCTGGTCGATGGGCAAGAGCCTGACGGCGACGCTGTTCGCGCTGCTCGTGAAGGACGGCGTCTACAAGATCGACGATCCGGTGCCGGTGCCGGAATGGCGCGCCCCGGGCGATCCGCGGGCCGCGATCAGGATCGTCGATCTGCTGCACATGAGCAGCGGCCTGCGATTCATCGCCGGGCAGGATCCGGACTACACGCCGGACAAAGGCTATCCGGATCACACCCTGATCTACACCGGCGCGATCGACGCGTTCCGGCACTCGCTCACGCGTCCGCTCCAGTTTCCGCCGAACACCGAAGGCCGCTATCGCAACTCGGATCCGCTGCTGATCGGGTGGCTGATCAAACAGGCGGTCACGCGCCGCGGCGAGGAGTACCTGACCTTCCCGCAGCGCGCGTTGTTCGATCGCATCGGCATCCGCCGCCAGGTGCTCGAGACCGATCCGTACGGAAACTTTCTGCTGACCGGCTACGACTACGGCACCGCGCGCAACTGGGCGCGGCTGGGACTCCTCTACCTGCAGGACGGCATGTGGCAGGGCACACGCTTACTGCCGGAAGGATGGAGCACGTTCGTCAGCACGCCGGCGCCCGCGTGGAAGCAGCCGGTTTACGGCGGCCTCTTCTGGGTGAATGGCGATGGTGCGTGGAACATGCCGAAGAACGCGTACCTGATGAACGGCGCCGGCGGCCAGCGCACCATCATCATTCCCACGCACGATCTCGTCGTGGTTCGCATGGGGCACTACCGCGGCGATCGGGTGGGAATGCGCGCGCTGAACGCGGCGCTCGGCGAGCTGATGCTCGCCGTGGCGCCGCGCTCGACTCAGCGGTGAACGCTCGGTCCGCCTGAAGGCGGACACTACTTTCGTTCCGGGACCTTCAACTCACCGAGATGCGTGACGATGTCCTGGCCGGAGCTCGCTGGCTTGACGGCCTTGTCGATCATCGCGATCTTGCCGGCGGGGTCGATGTAGAACGTCCAGCGGCGCGCGAACTGGCGCTCGGGCGGCGCGTCGGGCGCGATCACGCCGTACGCCATCGCCACTTTCTTGTCGGGATTGGCGAGCAGCGGAAAGTCCGCGTGCTCTTTTTCGGCGAACGCCTTGTTGTCGTCCAGTGTGTCGACGCTGATCATGAAGTAGTTGACGTCGTACTTCCGAATCAGTCCCCCGCTCTCACGGAGCGAGTTGCATTCGGCCGTTCAACCAGCGGTGAACGCTTTGGGGAACCACGCGAGGACGACCCACTTGCCGTGCAGCTTGCTCAGCGTGTAGGTCTTGCCGTCGGTGGCCTGAAGGGTGAAGTCCGGCGCGGCATCGCCGACCTTGAGCTCGCCGGGCGCGGGGCTCTGGGCGGCGGCCGACCCGGCGAGCAGCCCGGCCGACAGGAGCGCGGCGGCGAGCGGCATCAACTGCAGGGCCTTCGTCATTCAGCCTCCTCGATCGAGAATCTATCACGAAGGCATGGATTTGGCAGGACATCCTGTATGCGTCGAGTCATCGCCGCGCTTCTCCTCGCGATAGCCGCGGTTGGCTGCGGCAGCAAATCGACGCCGACGACCGCGAGCCCGTCCATCGACCTGACGGGGACCTGGGCCACGTCGCTGACCGTGCTGGGGACCACCGCACGCATGACCTGGACGCTGACGCAACGGGACACCGCGGTCACCGGTCCGGTCACCGTCAGCCTTCTCACCGGAACGGTCATCATGAACGGATTCTTGACAGGCACGTTGACGGGATCGAATCTCACTTACACGATCACCGTCGGTGCCGGCGGCATTCCGACGCAGCCCACGTGCGTCGGTCAAATCGGCGGGACGATGGTCGCCAACATCGGCGCGGTGTCGACCCTGAGCGGAACGCCCGCCGTGACCGGCAGCAATTGCACACCGCCAATCCCCGGCGGTCCGCTCACGCTGACCAAACAATAGGAATCACCGCTGATTCCTTCACCCTACGGTGCACGTGATCCCTTCACCCTACGGTACACTGCTTGCTCAACTCATCAGCGAGATGCTCGGTCGACCCTTGCTCGCGGCAAGCTTCGTCCTCTTCACCGCGCAGCCAGCGCGACACGAGCCGCCCGCCGTGACCGGCGACACGCGGCTGCTCGTCGTGGCACCGCATCCTGACGACGAAACGATCGCGGCCGGCGGATTGATCCAGCATGTGTTCAACGCCGGCGGCCGCGTGCAAGTCGTCTTTCTCACCGACGGCGACGCGCATTCCGAAGGCGTGCGCTACGAGGATCACGGGAAGCGGCCGAAGACCGGGGACTATCGCGACTACGGCAGGCGGCGGCAGTTCGAGGCGCGCGACGCGCTGGAGCGGCTCGGTATGCGCGGCGACGGCCTGACGTTTCTCACGTTCCCCGACCGCGGCCTGGCTCGGCTCCTCACGACGTACTGGTCCGAGCGTCGTCCGCCATTTCGGTCGCCGTACACGCGCCGCGATCGCCCGCCGAAGGCGGAGATCGTCGTCCCGGACACGGAGTATCGCGGTGAGGATCTGACGCAGGAGCTCGCGCGGGTCATGGGCACCTATCAGCCGACGCTGATCCTCGTGCCGCGGCCGGAGGATCAGCACGAGGATCACTGCGCGGCGTGGTACTTCCTCGTCGACGCGCTCGGAGATGTCACGCGCGTCCAGCCGTCCTACGCTCCCGACGTGGTCAACTACATCGTCCACTGGGGGTCGTGGCCGTTCGAGGACGATTCGAAGCATCTGCCGCCTCCGCCGGGGCTCCGAGGCGGGGCGTCCGGATGGATGCCGGTGCCGCTGACGCGCGGCGAACAACGGACCAAGCGGTCGGCGCTGCACATGTATCGTACGCAGGTGCACGTCGAGGCCTGGTTCCTCGACGTGTTCGTCCGCGCGAACGAGATCTTCTCGCGGCCGGCGCCGACACGCGTCGTCCTGCCGCTCCGCCACAATCCCTGCATGTGAGGTCATGACCGATCGGCGGCGGCTCGATTCGCTCGACGTGTTTCGCGGGTTCACGGTCGCCGCCATGATCCTCGTCAGCACGCCGGGCACGTGGACCGCCGTCTATCAACCGCTCGATCACGCCGCGTGGAACGGGTGGACGCCGACGGATCTCGTCTTCCCGTTCCTGTTGTTCGCGATGGGCGCGGCGGTGCCGCTCGCGCTCGCGCGCCGCCGGAACGTGCGCGGTCAGAGGCCACGGCACGTGCTGCGCCGGGCGGCGATTCTGTTCGCGCTCGGACTGGTGCTCAATGCGATCGAAACGCCGCCCCCGCTCGCGCTCGAAACGTTTCGGATCCCCGGCGTGCTGCAGCGCATCGCGATCGTCTACGTCGCCGTGGCCGTCGTCACGGAGACGCTGACGCTGCGCGGTCAAATCGCCGCGGTAATCGGGGCGCTGCTCGCCTACTGGGCCGCGATGATGTGGATTCCGGTTCCCGGCGTCGGCGCGGGCGTGCTCACGCCGTCGGGCAACCTGGCGTCGTTCGTCGATCGTGCGCTTCTCGGCCGTCACCTGCTGACGCGCGAGTTCGATCCCGAAGGCATCCTCAGCACGGTTCCGTCGATCGCGACGGCGGTGCTCGGCGTGTTCGCCGGCGTCTGGCTGAACGAGCCCCGGCAGCATCATCGTGCGTTCTGGCTGTGGGCGGCGGGCGCCGCGGCGATGCTGGCCGGGCTCGCCTGGGGACGCGTGTTCCCGATCAACAAGAGTCTCTGGACGAGCTCGTTCGCGTTGTTCAGCGCGGGCCTGGCCGCGCAGGTCCTCGCCCTGTTTCACTGGCTCGTCGACGTCAACGGCTATACATCGCCCGCACGGCCGTTTCTCGCGTTCGGACGAAACACGCTCGCCGCGTACTTCCTCTCCGTCGGGCTCGACAGCGTTCTCACGCGGTGGGCCGTCCCCGAAGGACCTTCGCTGAAAGCGGTCCTCTATCGCACCGGCTTCGCATCCTGGCTGCGGCCGTGCTGCGGATCGGAGGCCGCGTCGCTCGCGTACGCGATCGCCTACGTCGCCTTGTGGGGCGCGGTGCTCGGCGAGATGTACCGCCGTCGCATCTTCATCGCCATCTAATCCGTACGTAGCGTCCGCCTTAGGCGGACCGTGTCGGCGAGGAGAGGATATGATGCGCGGCGGATGCTTCGTACCGATCCTCCCGTCGAGCGAGAGACGACCGCTCGCGTCTGGTATCGCGAGGTCACGCCGGCGCAGTGGCGCGCGTTCGTCGCGGCCTACCTCGGTTGGGTCCTCGACGCGTTCGACTTCACGATCCTGACGTTCCTGCTCGTCGACATCCAGCGCAGCTTCACGATCAGCGCGGCGCTCGCGGGCGCGCTCGGCAGCGTGACGCTCGCCTGCCGCGTCGCCGGCGGCATCGCGTCGGGTACGGCGGCCGACCGCTGGGGCCGCAAGCCGCCGCTGCTGTTTTCCATCCTGTGGTACTCGCTCTTCGCATTCCTCAGCGGCTTCTCGACGTCGTACGCGATGCTGTTCACGCTGCGCGCGCTGTTCGGCATCGGCATGGGCGGGGTGTGGGCCGCGGGCATGCCGCTCGCGCTCGAGAACTGGCCCGCGCACCTGCGCGGCACCGCGTCCGGGCTGATGCAGAGCGGCTACTCGATGGGCTTTCTGCTGTCGTCGATCGTGTACCAGACGCTGTATCCGTTCGTGAATCGAACCGACGTCGTCCAGCAGGGCTGGCGCGTCATGCTCTGGATCGGCGTGCTGCCCGCATTCCTGGTGCTGTTCGCGATCCGGAACGTGCCGGAGAGCCCGGTGTGGCTGGAACGGCAGCGTCACCTGCGCGCGCGGAAGGAACGCGATCCGCTGTCGCTGCAGCGGCTGTTCTGGCGCGACGTCGTGTGGACGACGGTCCACACGTCGCTCGTCATGAGCGCGTTCATCTTCATGTATCACTCGATCACGTTCTGGTATCCGACCCTGCTCGGACAGATGCACCGGCCGACGCTGCCGTACCTCGCGGCGCTGAACGTCGGCGCGATCACCGGCGCGCTCTTCTTCGGACGCGTGTCCGAATCGTCGCTCGGACGCCGCGGCTCAGGCGCGATCGCGACACTGGTCGGCATCCTCGTCATTCCGCTGTTCGTGTTCGCGACGAACACGGCGCTGCTGTGGGTCGGTGCGCTCGCGATGGGATTCTTCGGCGCCGGCAACTTCGGCATCGTGCCCGGTTATCTCACCGAGCGGTTTCCGACGATCGTCCGCGGCGCCGGCGCCGGCTTCGCGTATCACTTCGGCGCGGGCATCGGCTCGTTCACGCCGGCGCTCGTCGGCGCGTTGCAGGACCGCGGGCTCACGCTGCCGGTCGCGATGTCCGCCTGCATCGCGATTTCGGGCGTCACCCTGATCGCCTTGATCTGGGTGGGGCCCGAAACGCGAGGAACGGAGTTTCACGCCACTTAGAGAAGAGGGAAGAGGGATGAGGGATGAGGGATGAAGGATGAGGGAAGAGGGATGAAGGAAGAGGGATGAAGGAAGAGGGACGAGCGTTTTGCCTCTTCCCTCATCCCTCATCCCTCATCCCTCATCCCTCATCCCTCATCCCTCATCCCTCATCCCTCATCCCTGATACCTCATCGCTGATACCTCATCCCTCATCCCAACCGTAACGCTGTTGGATTACTTGACGGTCACCAACTCACACAGCGGCCCCGGACAAACCGGATAGGCGATGCCGCCGTTCGCCGTGCACGCGTCGGTTCGCGACTTGTCCCAGCTCCACGTGCTGTCGTTGCACCGCGCCGTCGCGTCGACGCCCGACGCATCCTTTGGCGGCGTCGGGAACATCACGATCTGGATCTGTCGATCGCGATCCAGCATCAGGTTCGTGATCCGCCACAGGAGATACCCGCTCTTGCGCGCCTCGAGCGTGAGCGGCGCGGTATGGAGCGAGGCAAATCGGTACATGCCGCCGGCGTCGGTCGTTGTCGACAGGCCGGCATCGGGACCGTCGGTGACCTGTACGCTGACGCCCGTGAGCACCTTCTGTGACGGCGCGGTCTCAATCGCGACGCCGGTGATCGCGAACGTCGCGGGACGCGGCGGACCGCTGACGAGCAGCGGCATCGTGCCGGTCACGCTCTCGAAGGTGGCGCGCACTTCGATCTGACCCGACCCGAGCACCGTCAGGACGCCGGCCGACGACACGACGGCGATCGTCGGATTCGACGTCTCCCACTTCGCGAGCATCGTCACGTCGCGGGCGCTGCCGTCGGACATGTCCGCGCGCGCGCCGAGCTGAAACGTCGTACTGGACGTCGACGTGCTGGTGACGACGATGTTGCGGACCGTTGCACTCGGACCCGGCGACGGCGCGGTCGGTGCCGTCGGCGACGTCGCATTGGTCATCGTGCCGTTCTCCGCGCATGCGACGCCCAGCAAGGCGGCGACGAGCGCGATCGGCACGCACATGTTTTTCATAGCGCTGCTCCTGCCTGTTCTCAGCCAACCGTCGAGTTGGCGACGTGATGGGGAGCAAGCGAAGTGCCACGACCGAAAGCTCGGCGGTGTCTACTTTAGGGACACGCCGGCGCCGATGATCATCAGTGTCGTGCGCGGGCTGCCGGGATATCCGAGATACGGCGTGCCCGGATTGATCGCGTAGAAGCGCACGTCGAAGCTGAAGGCGACGTGCGTCTTGGCAAACCACCGCGCGCCGCCGCCATAGTTGATCGTCTTCAGCCGATCGGTGTCCGATGTAAACGGATTCTGACCCGCCGGGATCAGCGACCACTGCGCCAGACCGATCCCTCCGCTCAAATAACTCCAGCCGTTTCCGGTGCCGAAGTTGAAGGAGAGCTGCGGCGCGGCGGACAGGAACTTTTCCTCCGCCGATCGCAGGTTCGCGTTCGTCGCCGGCGGCTGCGAGCGCGAACGACTGCCCGTCACCTCGCCGCCGATGCCGAACGTGATGCCCCGCCAGCGAACCGGATACAGGTGCACGCTCGCCTGCAGTCCGAGTCCGACGCCCGGGAGCTCGGCGAGCTGCATGTTGCGGCTGTCGGCGAGCGGCTGCGTGCTCGGAAAGCGCGGCACGGTGCCGTGGATGTCGAAGACGAACAGCGGAATCTTCGGCGGCGGATCCTGAGCGCCGGCTCGCGACGCGGCCGCAAGCAGGATGACGACGATCGGAATGATGCGAGCGGGATTCACCGTTGCAGGCCCTCGCGACGCGCGGGCACCAGCAGCATACGCAGTTTCTCCTGGAGATCGGTCGTGATGATCAGGCGTGAGACGTCACGCGCGCGCCGCGCGACCTCGTTCGCCCGGTCGCAGTCACTGCGAGCGACCATGCGGCCGTGGCCGTCGCGGCACTCGGCGCCGCCGCCGCGCGGCACGAACAGATGCTTCGCGTCGAGCCATTCGCCATACGGTCGCACGACGGGGCCATCGCCCGCGAGCCCGAGCAGGTTCCGGCCGACGAACGGCAGCGCTGCCGCATCGACGCCGAGCAGGCCGAGGAGCGTCGGCGCGAGATCGGTTTGACCCGCCGCCACCGATCGCGGACCGCGAAGCGCATCGTTCCCACCATTGGCCGCGCCCGGCACGCGCACGAACAACGGCACCCGATCGTTCAACGTCCAGGCGGCCGCGCTGTCCTCGATGCCCATCTCGCGGGCGAGCTTCGCCTCGCGCGCGAATCCGGCGTCATGATCGCCGAACACGACGACGACGCTCGTGTCGAGCAGGCCGTCGCGCGCGAGGCTCGTCCTGAACGCGTCGAGCGCATCGTCGAAAAAACGCATCGTGTGCAGGTAGTTACCGAACGAGCTGCCTTCGAGCGCGCCGAGGCGCAGCGACTTGTGCTTCCCGGGAAAATCCTCGAACGGATGATGCAGCGACAGCGTGATGAGCCAGGCGGCGAACGGCTTCGGCAGCGCTTCGAGCCGCGGAACCATCTGCTGCAGGAAGTCGCGGTCGTTGAGCCCCCAGCCGATCTGCTCCGTCATCGTGAAGTCCGGCTCGAACAGGCTCCGCTGAAAGCCGTACGCCGGATGCATCACCTGCCGGTTCCAGAATCCGGGCTCGAACGCGACGGCCGAGAGCGTGTGATAGCCACGATCGGCCAGTACGCGTGGAAGGGCCGTGTAGTGGTTCCCTGGATATCGGAACGCCACTGCCCCGTGATCGAGCGGCAGCAGCGACGTCATCGTCGTGAACTCCGCGTCGGACGTCCGGCCCTCGCTCGTCTGGTCCGTCAGGTTCGTGAACCGCAGGCTGTCGTCGGTCCACCGCTTCAGGTGCGGCATCACCTCCTGATCGCCAATCCGGAAGTCGACGACGAAATCCTGAAGCGATTCCACCTGGACGACGATCAGGTTTCGATCGCGGGCGGCGCCGAAGGCGGGTGAAATCGGACCGGCGCGCATCGGCGCGCGGCTCTCGAGCCACGACAGCGCGTCGGAAAGGTCGGCATCGGTCGCTGGAGCGCGGAGCCACGTCGATCGCGCGTAGTTCCATCCGTCGTACGTGTGGAAGCCAAACAGGCCGAGCTGCTCGACGACCGCACGATCGCGAAACATCTGATCCAGCGCCGTCGCAGCCAGTACGCGCCGAGGCGACAGCGCGAGGCCGGCCACCGTCAGCGCCACAGCGGCCACCGCGGCGGTCGCGGCACGATGACGGAGCGGCGGCGCTGGCGCGTCGAGCGCCGACACCCGTGCGGCCAGCCAGATCGCGAGCGGACAATCAATCACTACCCACCAGAGAATCGGCGAGCTGAGCGAGCGAATCGATCCCCACACGTGGGTCGTCTGGCGCGCGGCAAGGATCGCCGGCGCGGAGAGCACGTCGCCGAAGAACCGGTAATACAGGATGTCGCCGAGGACGATCAGCGAACCGAAGACGCCGATCGAGACCAGGACCCAGGCGCGGATGCGGCGCGGGAGCAGCAGCAGCCCGAGGACCGGCGGCACGGCGGCGCAGACGGCGATCAACCAGTACGCGACAGCTGTCGGTTCGAGGAGCGCGGCGTCGATGACGATCAGCGGCTTCGCGGCGAGCGCGGCCGCGCACCAGACGGCGTCGGCGACGGAAGCGAAGTGGGCACGAGCGTGACGCCGGCTCCCAAGGACACGGCCTACAGCCGAGAGTCCCAGCAGCGCGACGAGAAATGGAATCGGCGCCGCGATCGAGCCGAGCGGCGGGATCACGAGCACGAGCGATCGCGTCTGCCGGGGCGACACCTGCGCGAACCACGTCACCCCTTCCTCGACCATGTCCCACTGCAGCCAGTAGAGCCCCGGCCACGCCGGCGGAAGGAGGCGGCCCTCGACGGTGACGCGCGCACCCGGAGCCATGGCGCCGGGCAGGTCGGTGCGGATCCCGTTGTGGTAGGGCACGTCCCACCGCGAACGTGCCTTCAGCTCGCGCGGCACCAGCCACAGCCAGTGATAAGAGAGATGAACGCGCGCGGGATCCCACGCGTCCTGCCCCGTATTCGTGAGCGTGATCGGAACGACCGTCTCTCTGGAAGTCTGAACGACGCGCGCGGGTGCGGCCTCAGCGGTAAAGGCGAGACGATACGGCGGCGGCGGAACGCGGCGACAGCCCGCGACGAGGGCCACGCACAGCAGCAGGACAGCTAATCTGGCAATCGATCATCAGATTACCAGATTGCCCGATGATCGGGCGTCAGCGTTCGTCGTCGTCGTCGACGTCGGCGGCGGATCGGACGAACACACTGCGCCGCGGCGGCGGCATCGACGAGTGGGCGCCCTTGACCGACTTCCAGAGGACCTCGTTCAGCAGAATCTCCGGCTGGCGATCCACGTCGTCCCAGTTCATCGCGAGCGATTCCTTCGCGCCGGCCGACGACGCGACGTTGCGCTCCTCCAGCGCCACGCGCGGCATCAGCCGCGCGTACGGCGCGAGGTTCGGCGTCCCGACGAAGGCGTTGTAGAGCGGTGTCGCGGCCGCGTCGTACTGACTCATCGGTTCCAGCCCGAGAATCAGCTCCATCGTCCGCAGGACGCCCGACGTCGTGTAGAAGGAGTGATCGACGAAGCCGCGCTTCGTGAACGGGCTCGCCACCAGCAGTACCGAGCGATGCGAATCGACGTGATCGGGTCCGCTCTGCGCGTCGTCCTCGACAACGAAGATCGCCGACTCCTTCCAGTACACGCTGTTCGAGACGGCCTCGACGAGCCGCCCGAGCGCGAGGTCGTTGTCGGCGATCATCGCGCGCGGCGTCGGCGCGCCGGGGAAGGTCCCTTTCGTGTGATCGTTCGGCAAATGGATCACCGACAGCCGAGGCAGATTGCCGTTCTTCTCGTACTCGCGGAATTCGGCGAGCCACGTGTCGAGGCGCTTGTTGTCGGTGATGTCGAGATCGAAGCCGGCGTAGCCCGGGGCGACGAGACCCTTCAGGCCGGGCACCGACGCGATCGCCACGACGTCGCCGGCGCTCGTCTTCGATTGATGATCGACGAATTCACCGTAGCTGCGCACGCTGACGCGCGCGCGGCTCGCGTAGTCCCAGATGTATCCGCGCTCGGGGCTCGAGAGGTTCCCGAACGCGTTTCGCATGAACCAGCCGCCTTCGCCGAGGTAGATGCCGCCTCGATTCGCGTACAGCGTCTGCCACAGCTTCTGGACGACGTCGGTCGCGTACGCCGCCGTCGAAAAGGCGTGGCCGTCGAAGCTGACGTCGGCGTCGACGTAGAAATTGTCGAACAGCACGAAGTTCTGCGCGATTGCGTGCGCGTTCGTCGTGACGTCGCGGCCGAAGATCGCCAGCTTCGGATCGCCGTTGCCTTCGGCCACGTCGCCGAGAATCTGATCGTACGTGCGGTTCTCGCGGATCACGTAGAACACGTACTTGATCGGCGAGCTGGCGCCGACGACGCGCGGAATCGGCGAACCGATGGGGATGTTCGCCGGCGCGAGGCGAATCGCGTCGGTGTACGGCGTGAGGTTGTACACCTTGCGCGTCATGTCCGATAGCGTGCCGCGATCGGGCATCGGGACGATCGAGATGCCGCCGAGGAGGCGGCGCTCGAACCCGCCGGTCAGCGGATTCGCGGCCGGCGTGCCCTTGCCCGTCAGAATCAGAATCTGTTTGCCGTCGCGCGTGAACGAGACCGCCGTCGGGTACCAGGCGGTTGGAATGAAGCCGTCGACGTTGCTCCGGCTGATGTTGCTCACGTCCACGACGGCGACGGCGTTGATGTCCGCGACGGCGACGAGCAGCGTCCGGCCGTCCGGCGACAACGCCAGCGCGTTCGGCGTCGTCGTGCGCGGCGACTCCGGATACAGCGTCAGCGAGATGTCCTCGAGCGCCAGGCTGGAGAACGTATCGAACACGTGGACGACGGCGCTGCCCGCGCTCGCGACGAAGAGCCGCCGGCCGTCGGGCGACAGGACCATGGCCGTCGGGTGCTCGGCCGTATCGAACACCAGCCAGTCCTCGAGCGACTCGGCCACGTACGCGCGCACCTGACGTCCGCCCCAGAGCGAGACGTAGACGATCTTGCCGTCCGGCGAGACGACGACCGCGTACGGTTCGGCCGGCAGCGCGATGGTTTTCGTCACCTGCCCGCTGGCGATGTCGACCGAGGACAACGTCATCGCGAACACGCGGGTCGAGTACAGCGTTCGGCCGTCGCGGCTGACGGCGATACCGCCGGCAAACGTCTCGCCGGCTTTCGCCGGCAGCGCGAACGTCCGCGTGCGCGTCACGGCTCCGTCGGCGTACGCGAACTCCTGGACGTTGTTCTGCCCGCCGCCGCTCGAGTACAGCCGCGTGCCGTCGCCGTTCCACGCGAGGCCGAGCCACGCATGGTCGAGGACCATCGCGCTCTTGACGGTCCAGTTGGCGATGTCGACGACCGAGAACGACGGCTTCATCATGCCGTTGTTGGTCACGATCGCGTAGCGGCCGTCCGCGGTCGTCGCGAGGTTGAGCGGCAGGGTGCTGAGCGCCAGGCTGCGGCCCGCCGGCGCGATCCGCCACCCGTTCGGGAGCAGCAATGAGCCGTCGACCTGTGTGCCGGGTTGAACGCTCGCCTGCGGCATCGGCGCCTGCGCGCGTGCCGCCCACATGGCACCGAGTACAAGGGTGACGCAGACGGCAAGCGACATCACCCGCCTGCGGATCGTCGCTGGGGAAACGACCCTGAGGACCATTAAAGGACTGTGTGTTGTGACCGATCTCTTGAGCGGGCGCTACCGTATCAAAGCGTCATATCGTTTTCAACGTACAATCCGCGCCGTGCGCATCGATGGACTAATTTCTGCCGCAAGCATGATTTCGCTGCTGATCGTGACCGCGGCTGCACAGAGCCGCCTGCGCGCCCGGGACCTCGGGATCGCACCCGGCGTGCTGCCGCCAGGTCCGCTCAACGCAATTACCGACGTCGAGGGCGTTCGCGTCGGCCACACGACCATCGTCGAAGGCGACCGCGTCCGGACTGGAGTGACGGCCGTTCTGCCGCACGGCGGCAATCTCTTTCAGGACAAGGTCGCCGGCGCCGTGTTCGTCGGCAACGCGTTCGGAAAGCTGGCCGGCTCCACTCAGGTGGCAGAGCTCGGCACCATCGAGACGCCAATCGTCCTGACCAACACGCTCAGCGTCGGCACCGCGATGGACGCCGTGGTGCGCTACACGCTGGCCCAGGCCGGAAACGAGCAGGTCCGTTCCGTCAACCCGCTCGTCGGCGAAACGAACGACGGCGGGCTCAACGATATCCGCGGCCTTCACGTGACGACCGAACATGTCCTCGCCGCGATTCGAAGTGCAACGGCGGGACCGGTGGGGGAAGGCGCCGTCGGCGCCGGAACCGGAACGATCTGCTACGGATGGAAAGGCGGCATCGGCACGGCGTCGCGAAAGGCAACGGTCGCGGGTCAGACCTATACCGTCGGTGTCCTCGCGCAGACGAACTTCGGCGGGAACCTGACGATCGCGGGCGTGCCCATCTATAAGTCGCTCCAACCGCCGAGGCGCGAGAGCGGGGGCCGGGCGGAAGGGACCTCTGGCGCGAACGACGGCTCATGCATGCTCGTTGTGGCGACCGATGCGCCAATCGACGCGCGCGATCTCCGCCGGCTCGCGGCGCGCGCGGTGTTCGGCCTGGCGCGAACGGGCTCGGCCTACAGCAACGGCAGCGGCGATTTCGCGATCGCGTTTTCGACCTCGCCCGAGATGCGCAGCCGGTTCAACGAGAGCACCCTGCGCGCGCGACGCATGCTGCCGCCCGATGCCGCGTCGCCGTTGTTCGAAGCGGCGCTCGAAGCCACCGAGGAGTCGGTCTACAACTCGCTGTTCCAGGCGACGACCGTACGCTCGGCGCGCGGCGCGGCCGACGCGATCCCGATCGATCGCGTTCGCGACCTGCTGAGGAAATGAATTACGATTCGGTTGGTTTGCCCATCGTCGTCCCGGGTCGGCAGGTCCCACTCACAGCCATTCGCGACGCCGCCCGGTCGATCTACCGCGCGGCCATTCGAACGCCCCTGATCCGGCTGCCCATCGACACGGACGCGTTCGAGGTGTACCTGAAGCTGGAAGTCCTGCAGCCGATTGGATCGTTCAAGATCCGCGGCGCGTACAACGCGATTCGTCAGCTGCCGCCGGAAACGCTGCGCGAAGGCGTCTGGACGGTCAGCGCCGGCAATGCCGCGCAGGGGGTCGCGCTGGCGGCGCGGCACGTGGGCGCGCGCTGCGCCGTCATGGTGATGGACACAGCACCCGATACGAAGATCAGAGCGATCGAGCGCCTTGGCGCATCGATCGTTCGCGCGACCTACGACGAATGCTGGCGGACGGTCGAATCACACGGGTCCGATCGGATGACCGGCCATTTCGTTCACCCGTTCGACGACGATGCGTTCATCGCGGGCAACGGCACGATCGGCCTCGAGATTCTCGAAGATCTGCCGGAGGTGGACGCTGTCATCGCGCCGCTCGGCGGGGGCGGGCTGCTGTCGGGCGTCGCCGCGGCGGTCCGGGCCATGAAGCCGGACGTGCGCGTCTATGCCGCTGAACCGGAAACGGCCGCGCCGCTCTCGGTTTCACTCGCCGCGGGTCGTGCGATGTATTTCGACGGATGGACGGCGTCGTTCGTCGACGGCGCGGGCGGCAAATCGGTGCTGCCGACGATGTGGCCGCTGCTCTCGTCGCTGTCCGGCTCGATCGTCGTCACGCTCGACGAAGTGGCGCGCGCGATGAAGCTCGTCGCCGAGCGCGCGCACGTCATCGCGGAAGGCGCGGCCGCCTGCGCGGTCGCCGCGGCCGTCTTTCACGCCGGCGACCGCGCGAGCCGATCGCGCCGGGACGGGATTGAACGGATCGTCGCCGTCGTGTCCGGCGGTAACATCGATCTCACGCGGTTCGCGACCCTGGTCGGCGCCTGCACATCACCATGACTCGATTCCCTGAGCTGCCAAAGCTTCCCGAACGTATCGGTCGACTGGAGGAGCTCGCCCGCGACTTGTGGTGGAGCTGGCATCCCGAGGCGCGCGCCGTGTTCCGACAGCTGGACTACGGCCTCTGGCGCACGACCGCACATAACCCGGTGCGCATGCTGCGACTGATTCCGGCGCAGACGCTGGAAGCGATTGCGACGAATCCGTCGTTCCTCCGGTTGTACGACCGCGCGATCGCGGCGCTCGGCGAGGCGCGCGCCGCGCGACATACGTGGTGGGCAAATCGATTCCCGCATCTGGAGGGCCATTCGATCGCGTACTTCTCGGCGGAGTTCGCGCTCCACCAGTCGCTGCCGATTTACGCCGGCGGCCTCGGCGTGCTGGCCGGCGATCACTGCAAGGAAGCGGCGGACCTGGGCGTGCCGCTCATCGGCGTCGGCTTCATGTATCCGCAGGGCTACTTCCACCAGCACCTCTCCGCCGACGGCTGGCAGGAGGAAAGCTACGAGCGCCTGAACTGGGACGATGCGCCGATCGAGCCGGCGACGACGCCGGACGGGCAGCCGTGCATCACGGCGGTCCCGCTCGGCGATCGATCGGTCCTGGCCGCCGTGTGGCGCGTCCGGATCGACGGCGTCGCGCTGTATCTGCTCGACACCGACCTCGAGGAGAACGCGCCGTGGGATCGCGAGCTGTCCGCGCGTCTGTACGGCGGCGATCGCGAAACGCGCATCCAGCAGGAGATCGTGCTCGGCATCGGCGGCGTGCGCGCCCTGAAGGCGCTCGGCGCGGCCCCGGGCGTCTTCCATCTCAACGAAGGCCACGCGGGATTCGTGGTCCTGCAGCGGATCCGCGATCTCATCGAGGCCGGCACGTCGTTCGACGACGCGCTGCGTGAGATTCGCGACACGACGATCTTCACGACGCACACGCCGGTGGCGGCCGGCCACGACGCGTTTCCGTTTCAGCTCGTCGAGAAGCATCTGGCCGGCGCCTGGGGCACGCTCGGGCCGCATCGCGATCGGTTTCTCGCGCTCGGGTCGTACGACAACGGCAGCGGGCCGCAGTTCAACATGACCGCGCTCGCCATCCGATCCGCCGGCGCGACGAACGCCGTCAGCCAGCTGCACGGCCAGGTGACGCGCCAGATGTTCGCGCCGATGTGGCCCGACCTCCCCGAGCCGCAGCGGCCCGTCGGTTCGGTCACCAACGGCGTGCACGTGCCGACGTGGATTGCGAACGACATGCTGGAGCTCTTCAACCACCACTTCGGCCACGACTGGATCGAGCGGCATGACGATCCCGAGCTCTGGGTCCGGGTGCTGACGATTCCGGACGAGGAATTGTGGGCGGCGCGCCAGTCGCTGCGGCGGTACCTGTTCAACTTCGTCCGCGAGCGCGCGCGGCAGCGATGGCTCGAGGAGCACGTCGGCATGCCGCGCGTGGTGGCGGCAGGCACGCTGCTCGAGCCGGAAGCGCTGACGATCGGATTCGCCCGGCGCTTCACGGGATACAAGCGGCCCGAGCTCGTCTTCCACGACGCCGAGCGCCTCGCCCGCATCCTCACGGCGCAGGGACGGCCGGTGCAGCTCGTGTTCGCCGGAAAATCGCATCCCGCGGACGACATCGGCAAGCATCATCTGCAGCGCGTCTACAAGCGCGCGCTCGATCCGCTGTTCGGCGGCCGCGTCGCGTTCGTCGACGACTACGACCTGCACGTCGCGCACTTCCTCGTGCAGGGCTGCGACGTGTGGCTGAACAATCCACGCAAGCCGCTCGAGGCGAGCGGCACGAGCGGCATGAAGGCGGCGATCAATGGCGTGCCGCACGTCAGCATCGGCGACGGCTGGTGGGCCGAGGGATTCACCGGCAGCAACGGATGGCTGATCGACGGCGGGGCGTCCGGCGACAACATCGACGCCGTCGACGCCGCCGATGCGAATGCGCTCTACCGGCTGCTCGAGGAAGAAGTGGTCCCGGCGTTCTACGATCGTGACAGCGCGAACGTGCCCCGGCGCTGGCTCGCGACGGTGAAGGAAGCGATCCGGACGGTGGCGCCGCGCTTCGCGGCGCGCCGGATGGTGAAGGAGTACGCCGAGCGGATGTACGTGCCCGCGTTTTCGCGGAAGCTCGAAGTGAACAAATAGAGGTTACTTCGCGCTGATGGGCGGATGGTGAATCACCTGCACGGTGTTTCCATCCGGATCGCGGAAGTAGCACGAGCGCGCGCCGTCGCGGTGCGTGCGCGGTTTCGCCTCGATCGTCACGCCGCGGCTCTCGAGAAACGACGCCCACCGATCCACATCGTCCGCCGAGCGGACGATCAGACCGAGATGATCCAGCGGCGAGGGCGCGGCGCGCCGCGCCGCGCCGCCATCGTCCGGCGCCGGCGCCGCCGATCGATGCAGCGCGAGGTTGTCGATGCCCGACGAGAGGTACACGTTGTCGGCGTCGGGCTCCCACTCGACGGCGAATCCGAGCAGATCGACGTAGAAGCGTTTCATCGCGGCGAGGTCGCGCACGTTCAGCGCGAGATGGCGCAGCCCTGCGTGCGACGGTCGGTCCATAGTGCTAGACTTCAATCATATGCCACGCAAGTCGGTCGTCAAATCGCGGTGCGCGCTCTGCGGCGCCAAGGAGGTGTCGGAGCCGCGCGGCGAGGAGAAGTACTGCCGCGACTGCTGGGACAAGAAGATTGCGGTCGAAGAGATCGTCGCGCGCGAGTTCGCGCTGAAGCGCTACATCCGCGCGCACAGCGCCGAGAAGTATCTGATCTACCACTCCACCATCAAGCGGCCGTGCGGGCAGCTGATTGTCGTCGACGACGGATACGATCTGTTCCTCACGCTGATGCTCTATCCGAACTTCGGCTGGGACGAGCCCGCCTATCATCTCGAAGGCGATCCCGAGGGGCGCCTGTTCTCGGAGATCCTGGTCGACGTCGTGGCGGCGGAGGTCATCGAGCCGTGGGGCGGCGGCAAATGGCACATGGAGATATTCCGCTCGGTCAACCCCGAGCCGGAAGATTGGAACGGCGAGATGTAACGCCGGTGCTATACTTTCGGCCGTTTTCTTTTCGTTCAATTATCAGCTGGTCAATTCCGGGAGGCCGTATGACAGTGCGATTCGTCGTCGCCGCGACGCTCGTCGGCGCGAGCCTCGTCGCCGTGGGCGTCTCCGCGCAGACGCAGTCGGCGCCGCCCATGCCGTCGATCCTCGCCGGCAAGAAGATTGTTCCGCCGATCCGCGGCACCGCCGACATCGACTACGTGAAGCCCGTCACGACCCGCAAAGGCAGCGTGGTGGTCACGAAGATCACGGTCAAGAACACCAATCCGGCCCCAATCGCGCGGCTCAAGATCATCGAGACGTGGTTCGACAAGAGCGGCGGCACGATCCCCGGCGGCGAGGGCGTCATCAACGGCCTGCTGCAGCCCGGTGAAGTGCAGACCATCGAGATCCAGACGCCATATAGCGCCAACCTGAACGCGAACAGCTGGAACTTCCTGCACGCGAACGGCGCGTGCAAGCCGCATCTGGTGAAATCGCTCGAGGTGCCGGGCGCCGCCAAGGAATCGGCGGCGAAGCCCGCGTCGACGACGAAGGCGGCGCCGAAAAAGAAATAACGCGAAATATAATCGCGCGCAGCGATGGCGCTGAGCGTCGGCGCGCGCCTCGGCCCGTACGAGATCATCGACGCCATCGGATCCGGTGGGATGGGCGAGGTCTACCGCGCGAGAGACACGCGGCTCGACCGGACCGTCGCCGTTAAAGTGCTGCCGCCGCATCTGGCGGCCGATCCGCAGCTGCGCGAGCGCTTCGATCGCGAAGCGCGCGCGCTCTCGTCGCTGAACCACCCGCACATCTGCGCGCTCTACGACGTCGGGCAGATCGACGGCACGGATTACCTCGTGCTCGAGCACCTCCACGGCGAGACGCTCGCCGATCGGCTCGCGCGCGTCCGATCGAGCGGCGCCGGATCGAGCGGCAAAGGCCTCGAGGCGACCGAGGCGCTCGCGATCGCAATCGAAATTGCGGCCGCGCTCGACGCGGCGCATCGCGCCGGCATCGTCCATCGCGATCTGAAGCCCGCGAACGTGTTTCTCGTGCGCCACGGAGCGGGGTCCGCTCCGGCGACCGCGAAGCTGCTGGACTTCGGCCTCGCGAAGGCAGCAGTCCCGGTCGTCGCGACCGGCAGCCTGTCGATGCTGCCGACGACACCGCCGGCGCTGACGGCGCAGGGCACGATCCTCGGGACGTTCCAGTACATGGCGCCCGAGCAGATCGAGGGCCTGGAAGCGGACCCGCGCACCGACATCTTCGCGCTCGGCGCGCTGCTGTTCGAGATGCTCACCGGCCGGCCGCCGTTCGAGGGGGAGACGCGCGCGAGCCTGCTCGGCGCGATCCTCAAAGACACGCCGCCACGGGTGTCGCAGCTTCAGCCGCTCGCGCCGGCCGCCCTCGATCGAGTCGTCGAAACGTGCCTCGCCAAGCACCCGGACGATCGGTATCAGACCGCTCGCGATCTGCTGCGCGACTTGAAATGGATCGCGTCGGGCACGGCCGATCGAGAGACGCCGCCGCCGCATGCCGTGGCCGCGCCGCGATCCGCGCGCGTTGCGTGGACAGCCGCCGCAATGCTCGGCACCGCCGCTCTGGGGATGGCGGGGTTGTACTTTCGAGAAGCGGGCCGTCAGAATCTCTCGCCGCCGATCCAGTTCACGATTCCACCACCCGAGCGTGGCCGCTTTGGCGGCCCGATCGTCGGCAGCACCGGACAGGCGACGCAGGTCGCCGTGGCGCCGGACGGCCGGGCGGTCGCATTCGTCGCGGCGACCCCGGAGCAGACCTACATGCTGTGGGTTCGACGCTTCGACGAGGTCGCGGCAGCGCCGTTGGCCGGCACCGAGCAGGCCGCCTTTCCGTTCTGGTCGCCCGACAGCCGCTTCATCGGCTTCTTCGCCGCGGGCAGACTGAAACGGATTCCCGCAGGCGGCGGCCCGGCGATCTCGATCTCCGAAACGAGCTCCGGACGCGGCGGTACCTGGAATGCCGACAACACGATTGTGTTCGCACCGAGGGCGTTCGGCCCGCTGCAGCGAGTGCCCGCGTCCGGCGGCCAGCCGACGCCGGCCACGACGCTCGACAAGGCGTACGGCGACACCGACCACCTGTTTCCGCACTTCCTGCCCGACGGCCGGCATTTCCTCTACACGGCCGCGACCGGTCTGGCCGGCGCGGCGCCGAAGCCATCGGTCATCAGAATGGGCGCACTCGATTCGCCCGACGTCGTCACGCTGTTCGCGGCCGAGTCACCCGCTGTCTACACCTCCGGACACATCCTCTATCTCTCGGATACGACCTTGATGGCGCGGCCGTTCGACGCCGGCGCGCGCCGAGCGATCGGCGAGCCGTTTCCCGTCGCCGGTCAGGTCGCGACAGAGGACAGCCGCTACGCGTCATTTTCCGCGTCGGCGGGCGGCGTGATGGCGATCGGCCGCGGCGGCGCCGCGCGCGGACGTCAGCTGACGTGGGTGGATCGATCGGGCGCGATCTCGAGCGTCGTTGGCGGGCCGATGGTGATCACCGACCTGGCGTTGTCGCCGGACGAGCGGCGAGCGGCCGTCGCGCGCGTCACTGGAAGTCCGCCGAACTGGGACATCTGGGTCGTCGACCTGGAACGCGCGGTGGCGTCGCGGCTGACTTCGGGCGCGCGATTCGACATGTCGCCGGTGTGGTCGCCGGATGGCAACGACATCGCGTTCTTTTCGGTGCGGCCGAGCGGCCGGGAGATACGCGTCGCGCCTGCGAACGGCAGCACGTCCGATCGCTCGCTGTTGAAGGCCGACGCGAGCGCGACGTATCTGATCCCGACCAGCTGGTCGCGCGACGGCCGGTTCCTCGCGTTCACGAAGAGCCTCGATGGTCCGGGAGACCTGTGGACGCTGCCGATGACCGGCGATGCGAAGCCGAGTGCGTTCGTGCAATCGGCGTTCAGCGAAGATCAGGCCGTCTTTTCACCGGACGGGCGATGGATCGCGTACGTCTCGAACGAATCGGGACAGCCGCAGGTGTACGTGCAGCCGTTCCCCGCGACGGGCGGCAAGTACCAGGTGTCGCGCGACGGCGGCGGCCAGCCGCGGTGGCGCGGCGATGGCCGCGAGCTGTTCTTCGTCGCGCCCGATTCGACGCTGATGGTGGCGCCAACCCAGAACAGCCGTCAGTTCGAAGCCGGCGTCCCGCGCGCATTGTTCCCGCGCCGGGTCGGCGGCGGGACGGGACTGCGCAATCAATACAGCGTGACGAAGGACGGAACGCGTTTCCTGATCGCGGCGGTGCCGGAGACGGCCACCAGCGAGCCGATCACCGTGATGGTCAACTGGTTGGCGGCGTTGAGGCGATAGTCGTCGTGATTCGGGATTCGGGATTCGGGCTGGCTGGTGAGTTGTGACGAGTGATTCGAGGCGAGCATGCGAAAAGTGACCGCCGTGATGATTGTGGTCGTCGTCTGGTGCGCGATCCCTCCGGTCGCGCCCGCGCAGGCGCCGGCGACCGCGCGATTCGAGGAGATCGTCTCGCTGGCCGGACAGAAGATGCGCGAGTACCGCATCCCCGGCGTCGCGGTCGGCGTGCTCGACGGCGGCGCCATCACGGCGCGCGGGCTCGGCGTCGCCAGCCTCGAGGATTCGCGCGCTGTCACCGAGCACACGGTGTTCCCCATCGCGTCAATCTCCAAGACGTTCGCCGCGACGGCCGTCATGCGCCTCGTCGAGCAGGGCAAGATCGGTCTCCGCGCGCCGGTGCGCACGTACCTCCCGGACTTTCGCGTCCAGGACGAAGCGGCGAGCCGAGACGTGACGATGTGGCACCTGCTGACGCATACGGGCGGCTGGGAGGGACAGGTCGCCGGGCCGGACCGCGGCGAAGAGACGCTGAAGAATTTCGTCGCGACGATCGACGGCCTGATGCAGCTCGCGCCGCCGGGCGCGGCCTGGAGCTACAACAACGCCGGGTTCAGCATCGCGGGCCGCGTCATCGAAGCGATCACCGGCACGTCGATCAACGCCGCGATCCGCGACCTCGTGTTCAAGCCGCTCGGCCTCTCGCACGCGGGCACGACCACGGGAGAGTTCATCACGCATCCGTTCGCGATCGGTCATCTCGCGCGCGGCGCCGACGCGCCCGTGCTGCAGCGGCCGTTCGTGCCGTCGACGAGCGTGACCGCCGGCGGCGTCGGCGTCTGCGTCACGGACCTGCTCGCGTACGCGCGATTTCATCTGGGCGACGGCCTCGGACCCGACGGCCAGCGCGTCCTGACGCGCGCGAGCCTCGAGCAGATGCGGACGGCGCAGCTGCGGAAGCAGTCGACCGACGATGACATCGGCCTGGCGTGGCATCTGCGGACGATCGGCGGCATCCGCACGGCGGCGCACGGCGGTACGCTCGCGGGTCATATCCTGCTGCTGGAGCTCGTGCCGGAACGGAATTTCGCGATCGCGATCCTGACGAACGCGAGCAACGGGTGGCGGCTGATTCAGGACGTCGAGCGCGCCGCGCTCGAGTCGTACTTCGGCGCGACCTTCGCTCGCAACCAGGCCATCTCGCATCGCGGGCTCGTCGAAACGCTGCCCACCGCCGAGCCGCTCCCGGCGCAGCCCGATCTCGCCGAGTATGTCGGCCGCTACGCCCGCCCGATGAACAAGGTCGTCGTGCGCACCGACAACCATCGTCTGCTCGTGCAGGTCCTGCCGAACAGCGGCACGCCGCAGGCCGAGATGCCCGTGTCGTTTTACGGCCGCGACCGCGCGGTCGTCATGGACGGCCAAGACCGCGGCCAGTCGATCGAGTTCGTGCGCGACGCGAACGGCGCGGTGCGGTGGGTGCGGGTTACCGGCCGTATCGCCGTGCGCGAGTCACGGTAGAAAACTGCGGCGTTCGAGCTAGGAAACCTTCTCGAACTTGACCTCGCCCGCGTGGTTCGGGACGGCGACGATGTGGTACGGGAACGTGAGGACCTGCGCGGCGATGGCGTCCGGGCGAGGCGACGTTTCCCGGTAGCTGACCACGAGGGCGCCGTTGCGAACTTCGGCGGAGACGATCTCAACCGAGAAGCCGGCGGTCGGCCGGCTTCCCATGAACACCGCGACCGCCATCTCCTTGCCGAAGTCGAGGGCCGGCGCCGGCTTCTCGAAGTTGTGCGCCTTCCAGAGCGCCGACCACTCCGCGGCCGATCGCGCGACAGCCTGGCGCGGCGAGTCGATGTTGCTCGAGGAGCCCTTGTCGATCGTACGCATCGAGAGCGTTTGCTGAGCGCTCATCACGGTAAGACAGCCAAAAGCCAGCCACGAAAACACGAAAACACGAACCAAATCACCCTCTCGTCGGCAGGAGCGGCGGCGCGACGACGAGCCGCACCTGCCGTTCGACCGCCGTGGCGTTCCCGAGCCGCGACTTCGCCGCGACCGTCAACACGTAGTTCCCCGGCGCGAGATCCTTCAACGGGATCCGCGTCGTGTAGCCGTAGCCGCCGCTTTTCCCTCCGAGGTCGGCGGAGTCGCGCGTGTCCTCCGTCTTGAACATCACTCTCCCATCGTCTGTCGTCACGCTGGTCGTGATGTCGACCTTGTGAGTGGTGTTGCCGGGCGTGTCGTAGACCTCGGCGAACAACGCGACCTCGTCGTTCTGGGGAAACGATCGCATCGCCACCGGCGGACCCGGCAGCACCGGCTTCACCTGCTCGTCCGCCTTCGCCGTCGGCATGCCCGCCGTCGACGCCGACGTCATGACGATGCCGCTGATCCCGAACGGATTCTTCGCGTAGTCGGGAACCTCGAGGTCGTAGAGCACGGACCCGACGTTGCCGCCGGCGGCATCGTGCGCCGCGACGCGAAGCTGATAACGCCCCGGCGGCAGCTCGAATCGATTGAGGACTCTCATCCCCGTCTCTTCGATCCGCTCCTTCGTCGCCGCCCGCAGGTTCCCCATCGTCAGCGAGTCGGTGTTCCCGGCCTTGACCTTCCCGCTCGTATCGATCGCCATGTATGAGACCTGAATCGACCCCGCCTGCGAGAGCTTCAGGTCCCGGCCGCGCAGCTCGACGCCCATGAGGACCGACGCGTTCGGCAGCGTGCCCTTGAACGGCGCCGCGAAGACGCGCATCGTCAGACCGCTGACCGGCAGCGGGCTGTCGATCGCATCGCGGATCTCCGCGGTCCGGATGTCCTTGGCCGACGTCTTGACCGGCTCGGTCTTCTTCGGCGTGATGTAGCCCTTGCGCGCGCGCACGACGAGACCGGGGCGCGTCACGCGGACGTCGATCTTGTGAATGCGGCCCGGCCGCGGATCGGGCGGGTAATACGCCAGCACGTAGTACGAGCTGTTGTCGCGGACGATGCGATCGTAGGCATCGGAGAAATCGTTCCGGTTCACGATCGCGAAGCCGCCGGTTTCCTCGGCGAGCGTACGCAGGCTGTCCTGCGCCATGCGGATCTCGTTCAACATCGATCCCGGGCCGATGCCGAGCGACGTGTCGTCGGGGAACGAGCCGAGCTCGATCGTTTCGTCGCCGAGATCCGTCAGGCCGCGCGGGTCGATCGCATAGATCGCGACGTTCGAGCGGGTGGCGGCGGCGATGGTGTCGCGGGTCTCGTCCAGGATCTGCGATGCGCTCAGGTGGTTCGATCCGGACCGCGGAATCAAATCGGTGATGTCGTAATCGATGCCTTCGCTCAGAAAGAGGATCGCCTTCCGGCGACCGCGTACCGACGCGAACCAGTCGGCGACGTTCTTCAGCGTCTGCAGCGAGTTCCGCGCGTTGAACGCGCGCTCGTGATCTTCTGGATCGTTCACCGGATCGCCCTGCTGCCGCAGATCGCGCGTGTTGTAGTACTCGTTCGACCGGTTGATCGTGGGGGACCGGAGCTTCCGGCCCTGCGTCTTGTCCACCGCCGCGAGCAGCAGGCGTTTGTTGCTGGTGAACTCCTGGCCCCCGTCGTTGCTGCCGAACGTGTGGACGATTGCCATCAGATCGTTCGCGCCCAGCCGGCGCTCGATGAACTGGCGCGCCGCGGCCTTCACGCGCTGCGTCCGGCCGAAGTTCGTATGGAGATCGTCAATGACCATCACGTACACGCGGCCGTCGAACGGCGTCTCGTTCGTCCTGACGTCCGGCTCGAGCGCGGTCGGCGAGTAGAGCGGACGATCGGTGCGTTCGACCGGGATGTTGATGAACGTGAAGGCGGAGATCGACTGCGTCTTGCCGTCCTCGGCGACCTGAAAATCCTCTTTCTTCAGGTCCTTGACGAGGTTGCCCTGCCGATCGGTGACGACGACGTCGACCTCGACGTAATCGACGCGCAGTTTGAAGGTCGGCGTCGATGACTGCGTCTGGTCTGCGGCCGGCGGATTCTGTCCCGCCATGACCGCGACCGCGGCGGCCGCCACAAACACCACGAGCGCCGTCAGTTGTACGCGTTTTTTCATGGGCGTCTCTCTCGTGCCGATTATACGTCCCGGCTATACTGGTCGGGATGGCTTCGTCGCCGCAGGCGCTGGCAGAACCGTTCACGCCGCGCCCCGGCTCGGACTGGTCAACTTTTATTAAAGACGTCCAGGCCGCGCTGAGGGACGACGGCGTCGACGCGTGGCTGCTCTACGACTTTCGCGGGCTGAACGCGATCGCCGCGGACGTCACCGGTGTCGGGCGGCAGGGCGGTCACCTCGCGACGCGGCGGTGGTATTACCTCATTCCCGCCGAGGGAGAGCCGCGCGGCCTCGTGCACGGCATCGAGAAAGACACGCTCGCGCATCTGCCGGGCGCGATGACGCGCTATGCGGGACGCGATCAGCTCGAAACCGGGCTGCGGACGCTGCTCGGCGGTGTCCGCCGTGTCGCGATGGAGTACTCACCGCGATGCGCCATTCCGTACGTCTCGCGCGTCGATGCCGGCACGATCGAGCTCGTGCGGCAGTTCGGCGCGGAGGTCGTCTCGTCCGGCGACCTCGTCCAGCGGTTCTCGACCGTGTGGGGTGAGGCCGCGATACGGTCGCATCGCGACGCGTCCGATAAGCTCTACCGAATCAAGGACCGGGCGTTCGAGGCAATCGCGCGGCGCCTCCACGAAGGCACAGCCACGACCGAATACGACATCCAGCAGCTGATGGCCGGCTGGTTCCGGGACGAGGGGCTCGTCAGCGACTCGGACCCGATGGTGTCGGCCGCCGCGAACGCCGGCAATCCGCACTATCTGCCGACCGCGTCCTCGGCGCGCACGATCGCCCGCGACGACATCGTGCTGCTCGACCTCTGGGGCAAGCTGGCGACCCGCGGCGCAGTGTTTGCTGACATCACCTGGGTGGGCTATACCGGCCGGCAGGTGCCCGATCGGTTTGCTCAGGCATTCGACGCCATCCGCGACGGCCGCGATGCTGCCGTCAGCCTCGTGCGCGACGCGGTCCGCGGCGGACGCGAGCTGCGCGGCTGGGAGGTGGATCGCGCCGCGTCGACGGTCATTCGCGAACGCGGCTACGGCGATCGGATCCTGCATCGCACCGGCCACAGCCTCGGCGAATCGGTCCACGGCAACGGCGTCAACATGGACGATTACGAAACGCACGACGATCGGCGGCTGCTGGCGGGCGCCGGCTTCACGATCGAGCCGGGCGTCTACTTCGAGGATTTCGGCGTTCGGACGGAAATCAACATGGTCGTCGAGGCGCGCGACGCGTCGGTGACCGGCCCGATGCAGACGGAGCTCGTGAGAGTGATCTAGAGAGCGGCTGCCCCTGCACAGACGGCGGCCGCGGAGGTCGAAACGATGTCCACGCGCAAGACGACGGTCTTTTACCTGTTGCTCGCCATCACTGCGTCGCTCTTCGTCGGGATGGTGATCGCGTCGCGGCTCGATCTCGCCCCGACCTCGTCGGCGCAGAACATCGCCGTGCCGCCCATGAACAGCGCCCCGGTCACCGGCGCGCTGACCATGGACACCTTCCGCAACATCGCGAAGGCGGCGTCGCCCACCGTCGTGAACATCCGGACGACGATGACGAACAAGTCGCAGGAGCTGACGGAGTTCTTCGGCGGCGGGACGCCGGACGATCTCTTCCGCCGCTTCTTCGGCAACCCCGGCCAGCAGGATGACGACCAGCCGCGCGGGCGACGCAGTCCGCGCGCCCCGCGCGAGCCGCGGTCGCAGGCCAGCGGCACCGGCTTCATCATCAGCCGGGACGGCTTCATCCTCACCAACAACCACGTCGTCGAGGACGCGACCAAGATTGAAGTCGGTCTGTTCGGCGACGATCCCGACGTCACGTATCAGGCGAAGGTCATCGGCACCGACGCGCTGACCGACAGCGCGCTGATTCAGCTGATCGACAAGCCGAAGGAGCCGCTGCCCGAAGCGAAGTTCGGCGACTCGTCGCAGATGACGGCCGGCGACTGGGTGATGGCGATCGGCAACCCGTTCAACTACTCGCACACCGTGACCGTCGGCGTGATCAGCGCGCCGAAGCGCGCGTTCCCGATTACCGACGGCCGGACGAACGACGTGATGCAGACCGACGCCGCGATCAACCCGGGCAACTCGGGCGGACCGCTCCTCAACGCGCGCGGCGAGGTGATCGGCATCAACACCGCGATCATCACGAACGCCCGGACCGAGGGGAATATCGGCATCGGCTTCGCGGTTCCGATCAATTCGGTTCGCGATCTGCTGCCGCAGCTCCGTCAGGGCAAGGTGATCCGCGGACGCATCGGCGTGTCGGTGACGGAAGTGCCGCGCGACGGCTATCAGGATCTCGGCCTGAAGGCGCGGCAGGGGGCGATCGTCGCAAGCGTCGCGGCCGGCGGCGCGGCGGCGAAGGCGGACCTCAAGCCGGGCGACGTCATCGTTCAGTACAACGGCCGCCCGGTGCAGAACCGCGACGAGCTCGTGAAAGCGGTCGTCGCGACGAAGCCGGGCACGAGCGTGCCGATCAAGGTCGTGCGAAACCAGCAGGAGAAGACGCTGAACGTGACCGTCGACGAGCTCGATCTCGAGGCCGAGCAGAATCCGAACGGGCGCCGTACGCCGAATCGCGACAGCGAGCCGCCGGAGGAGCACGGCGCGAGCGGCTTCGGGCTGACGCTGGAGAACGTGACGCCGAACATGGCGCGCCGGCTCCAGATGCCGTCGGGCCAGAGCGGGGCGGTGATCACCGACGTCGATCCCGATGGACCGGCCGTCGGCATCCTGCAGTCGGGCGACGTGATCCTGTCGGTGAATCGCAAGGCCGTCAGCTCCGCGGCCGACGCGCAGCGCGAGCTGCAGAAGGTCCAGTCGGGCCACCTCGCGCAGCTGATCGTCTGGCGCGCCCGGACGGGTGAGACGTTCGTCACTGTCAAGAAAGACTGACGGTGGTCGGGATTTGGGATTTGTTGCACGCGGTGATTTGATCGAATCCCGAATCCCGAATCCCGAGTCCCGACAGAATGCCACTGGACGCGGGCCCATGACGGTGGCGGCGTTCATGGAGCTCGCGCTCTACGATCCCGAGACCGGGTACTACGCCCGCGCCGCCCAGCGTTCGGGTCGCGCGGGCGATTTTTTTACCAGCGTCGACGTCGGTCCGCTGTTCGGACAGCTTCTCGAAATCCAGCTCGCCGAGATGGCGCAGCTCCTCGCGCCACAAATCCCGGAAGACGAATCCCCTCCGCGACAGGAATCCCAAATCCCGAATCCCAAATCCCGGTCGGTGTTCGATCTGGTGGAGGCCGGCGCCGGCAATGGACGCCTCTCCTCCGACATTCTTCGCGCCGCCCGCGAGCGCCATCCGGCGTTCTACGACACGATTCGACTCCATCTGGTCGAGGCGAGCGAACGCGCGCGCGAGGCGCAGCGGCCGACGCTTGGCGCCGTCGCCGACCGCCTCGCGTCCACGGGCGCGGACCTTCCGGAATCGTTCGAAGGCGTGCTGATCGCGAACGAGCTGCTCGACGCGCTGCCGGTGCACCAGGTCGTCATGCGCGACGATGGACTGAACGAGGTCTATGTCGGCCATCGCAGGGAACCGGACGGCGTCGAGCGCGCGACGCTCCTCGAGGGACCGCCGTCGACGCCCTTGCTGCAGGCCTACCTCGATCGTCTCGGCGTCACGCTCGAGCCCGGCTGGCGCGTGGAAATCAACCTCCGCGCCGTCGACTGGATCCGCGATGCCGCCCGGCGGCTGCGCCGCGGCTTCATGATCCTGATCGACTACGGACACGAAGCAGGCGAGCTGTATTCCGCGACGCACGCGGCCGGCACGCTGACCACCTTCAGCCGCCACACGGCGCAGGCCGTGTGCGGGCCGGATCCGACGGACCCGGCAATGCTGGATGCGCCGTGGCTGAACAGTCCCGGCGAGCAGGACATCACCGCGCACGTCGACTTTACGAGCCTCCGCGCCGCGGCGGAAGCCGAAGGGATGACGACGATCGGGCTGCTCGATCAAACATACTTCCTCCTCGGCCTCGTGCAGAACCTGGAGAACCTCGCGAACCTTGCGAACCCTGCGAACCTTGCGAACCCTCCGAACCTTGCGAACCTTGCGAACCAACTGAAAACGTTGATCCTGCCTGGCGGTCTCGGCAGCAC
>Ga0114129_10000277_pt1 | contig 58538 bp, 53 predicted proteins | sample RhiMetdeltSRZDD1_FD_80071 | JGI IMG/M metagenome (GOLD analysis project Ga0114129, IMG submission 80071) | Populus rhizosphere microbial communities from Tennessee, USA - Rhizosphere MetaG P. deltoides SRZDD1 (version 2) (version 2) | ecosystem: Host-associated > Plants > Roots > Rhizosphere >...
AGATCGAACATGTGTTCGAGTGTATCCATGTCCAGTGTGCTTGTCCAGTGCCGAGGTGACGGCAGGCTGTCGGTGGCCGGTGACCTCGAGGCCGGCGACGACACGGCCGCACTGCTCGCTGACCTGTTCGGTGCCGACGCACTGGAGGACGCTCTCGGCGCGCGCGAGGCGGGCCCAGACGAGAGCGACTCCGCAGCCATAGAGCGGCTCGAGCCGTGGGACCCGGATGGACTGCTGACGGTCTGGCCCGACGACCACGATGCCGCCGAGCGGGCCGTGCTCGAGGCCGACCCACCGTCCTGGTTCGGCCTCCCGGCCGGCCCCGAGCTGGCGACCGCTCTGGCCGACGTGCACATCGGGTCGGCCTCGCCGATTGAGCTCATTGAGCTGATGACCAGTGCACAGCGCTTGCAGGCATGGGTGGAAGCACTGCGGGTCTGCGCGATGGCTGCGTTCTACCGTCGCAGAGCGGACGAAGCGACAGCGGTGGCCGACCGGTCGCCGGGGCGCGTCGTCGACGAGCCCCGCGAGGTCGGCGAGGTGACCGGTCGGCCGGTGCGCGACCCCATGCGAAGCGCTGCAGCAGAGGTGGCGGCGGCGCTGCGGCTCGCGCCCTCGACCGTGACCGACCACCTGGACGTCGCCGTGCGCTTGTGCGACACGTTCCCTGAAACAGTGCGCGAGCTGCGAGCCGGTCGGCTCACGTTCAGCAAGGCGCTTACGATCGCGCAGTCGACAGCACTGCTCGACGTTGACCGTCAGCGCTTGGTGCAGGAGCGGGTACTACTCAAGGCCGGTAGCCAGACACCGGGCCAGCTGCGCGCTGCATGCCGCCGCACCGTCGCAGCAGCCGACCCCCGAAACCTCGCGCAGCGTCATGTCGAGGCCAGGCGGGAGCGCACCGTCACCAAGGTGCCGCTGCCGGACGGGATGGCCGGGCTCTGGTTCACCCATAGCGCGGACCGGATCGAGGAGTGCTGGGTGGCGATCCAGGCGCTCGCCGATCTGGCCAAGGCCTCGGGTACGCCCGGCACGGACTCGGTGAGCGAGGCCGGCGCTGGTACGGCGGCTGCAGCGCAGCGCCGGGCCGATGCACTGGCCGACTGCCTCCAGGGATTCCTGAACAACGGAGCGGACTGGCTCGGCCGCACATTTCCGGCCGAGCAGCGTCGGCGGCCTCACATCGAGGTGCTCGTCCCGGTCGGAACCTTGCTCGGGCTCGACGACACGCCGGCCGAACTGGCCGGGTACGGGCCGATTCCCGCCTCGGTCGCGCGGCGGATCGCCAACGACGGCCGCTGGCGCCGCATCCTCACCGACCCGGCGACCGGTACGGCGGTCGAGGCCGCGACCCGGCGGCACGACCCACCCGCGCAGGTCTCCGAGACCTTGATCGTCCGGGACCAGACGTGTCGGTGGCCCGGTTGCCGCCGACCTGCCCGGCGTAGTCAACGTGACCACGTTCGCAAGCACCGCCTGCACGGAGTCACGCAGCTCGACGGGATGGCGATGTTCTGCGACGCCCATCACGACCTCAAGGACTTCGGCAGCTGGGTTGTCACGGCCGAGCCCGGCGGCGTGCTCCGGTTCCAGGCGCCTACCGGCCACGTATACCGCACCGAGCCGCCGCGGCTCTATCCGTCAGACCTGAGCCCGCCGCAGGACGACCCAAGCGGACGGCAGCCGTCGGATAGTGCCTATGAGGACGATCCGCCGTTCTGACCGGAGCCGGGAACACTGTTGCTTGAAGCAACGATGCGTCTAGCACTCTTCGAACTGCCGTTGCTAGTCGGCTGGTTCGACGTGCCCTTCGATGACCCATGACGAGACAAGACTGCGAGTAGACATGTCGAACCGAGCGACTCCTCAACCGCCGAACCCGAGTGACCCCGGCCGTGCGTCCGCCTTGGACCGCGCCTTCGCGCGAATGCGGCTGAGTCTAGGCGCCCTGCTGCGCGGGAGGCGTACCGATCGAGGGACGGCGCTGCCCGACCACCCTGCAGACGTCCCTTTCGACCATCGACCGACTCGTACGACGCTCACGGTATGAGCGCGGAAGATCCCGCCGAGAGGACCGACGACCAGCGCCGCCGCCCAGCGAGCGAGTCCGACGCGCCCGACGCCACGACCCCAGCGGCCAGCAAGCGCTCGCCGGCTACACCGGAGCCCGGTCATGGTGGCGGATCGGCCGCGGGCACTGGTTCCCGGGACCTTCGCGGTGTGCGAGACCTAGTCCAACTGGAGCCTGATCCGGCGTCGGTGCTGCGTACGTTCGCGCTCGGGCGGGAGGTGCTGTCGATCCAACCGGTCCCGGGTGCGTGGTCGAACCGGGTGTACCGACTGAGGACCGACCGTGGCGAGTTCGCGGTCAAGCAGCTGCTCAACCCGTGGCGGGATCCGCGGTGGATGGAGTGGCTGGACGAGGCGTGGCGGTTCGAGCTCGCGGCACTCGACGCGGGGGTGGCGATGCCTGAGCCGGTGCCGAATCCCGCAACGGGTCACTGGCTGGGTCAGGTGGACGCGTATACCCAACGCCGCCGGCGCCGGGAGCCGGATGCGGCTGCCCTGGTGCGGGTGCACTGGTGGGTCGATGGGCAACCGATGGGGACGGGCCCGGCAGAACCGGAGACGGCACGGTGGGCGGGACGGGTGCTGGCGACGCTGCACGGTCTGGCGATCGTGCCGTCGGACCGCACACTGTTCCCGCAGCCGGACACCGTGACCGCCGATCGCTGGCCCGAGCTGGTCGACCTCGCCCGGCGCCGGCGCGCGTCCTGGGCCGGCGAGCTGGCGGCGGCCGCGGAGACTGTGGCGGGCATGGCACGGCTCGCCCGGTCGGCTCGGAGCCGACCGGACCTGGAGGTGATGAGCCACGGCGACGTCGACCAGAAGAACGTCATCCTGAGCCGCCGCGGACCGGTGCTGTGCGACTGGGACGTGGCGACGCCGCTGCTTCCCGCGCGCGAGGTCGCCGACGTCGCCCTGTCGATGGCGGACTGGGTGCGGTTCGACATCGCACGCACTGTCGTGCGCGCGTACTTCGATGCGGGTGGCCAGGACACCGACATCCAGCCCGCGGACCTGGGACCGCAGCTGATGGCAAGCCTGGACTGGATCGCGTTCAACGTCGAGCGCGGGGTCGGCATCCGTGGGACCAGACCGCAGGACGTGGCCCTCGGCAACCATCTGGTACCGGACCTGCTCGCCCGGCTCCCCGAGCAGCTCAACGTCAGCCTGCGCGTGACCGAGCTGCTCGGCGGCTCCGGACCAACGACCGGAGCCTGAACACGCGTACGAGCCGTCAGGCGCTCTTGCGGGTGGCGGCCTTCTTCGACGTCGACTTCTTGGCAGCCGTCTTCGCGGTCTTCTTGGCCGCGGTCTTCTTCGCCGTACTCTTCGATGCGGCCTTCGCGGCAGTCTTCTTCGCAGCAGCCTTCTTCGCCGCCGCCGTCTTCTTCGCCGGCTTCTCGTCGGCGTCGGACGCGGCGCCACCGCCGGCCCGGCGTTTCTTGGCAGCCTCGACCGACGCCCGCAGCGCCGCCACCAGGTCGACCACCTCGGCGCCCTCGGCCTCTTCCTCCTCGACCTCGGGCAGCGGTATCCCTCCCGCCTTCGCCTCGACGACCGCCTCCAGCGCCTCGCGGTACGCGTCGGTGTACTGCGACGGGTCGAAGTCGCCGCGCAGCGTGTCGATGTACGACTCCGCCATCGCCTTCTCCTGAGGTCGCACGTCGACGTCCTCGTCCGGCGCCGCGAACGACATGTCCCGCACCTCGTCCGGCCACAGCATGACCTGTAGCACCAGCACGTCGTCGACCGCCCGCAACAGCCCGAGCGACTCCCGCGACCGCAGCGCCACCTTCACCAGGGCGTACAGCTCCGACCCGGTCAGCGCGTCCCGCAGCAGCACGTACGGCTTGGCGCCCGGACCGCCGTCTGCGGCGAGGTAGTACGACTTGCCCAGGTACAGCGGGTCCACCTGGTCCGACGGCACGAACTCCAGCACGTCGATGACCTTCTTAGTCGACAGCGGCAGGTCCGCGAAGTCCTCCGGCTCGAGCACGACCATCCGGCCGTCAGGCATCTCGTATCCCTTGCCGATGTCGGAGTACGGCACCTCGTTGCCGCACTCCTGGCAGACCCGCTTGTACCGGATCCGCCCGCCGTCGGCGACGTGCACCTGGCGGAACGAGATGTCCTTCTCCTCGGTCGCGGAGAACACCTTGATCGGGATCGTCACCATCCCGAAGGAGATCGCACCCTTCCAGATCGCCTGCATCGCCAATCAGCTCCTCTGCTCCCGCCCAGCAGTGCCCGTGTCAGTGCCAGTGCCCGTGCCGAAGTCGTCAGTACCCAGGTTGCCAGGGCCCAGGTCGCCAACGCCTGCGTTGCCAGCGTCAAGCTTGCCAGTGCCTCGGTTGTCAGTGCCTCGGTTGCCAGTGCCTCGGTTGCCAGTGCCTCGGCCGCCGGCGCCCAGGTCGAAGCCCGCCAGCAGGTAGGGCACCTCCTGCGTCGCGTACCACAGCAACTCCTCGCCGTCGCAGGCTTCCACCGCGAACGACGCGTCGTCGTCACCATTCTGCGCTGCGCCCCAGACAGTCAGCGCCTCCGCGACCACGTCCTCGGCGTCGATGGCGTCGACGTGGACCGCCGCGACAGCCGACCACGGCACCGGCGCGGCGAGCGACACGGTCGCGTCTCCGGGCTCGGCCGCCGCACCCGCCGGCGGCACCGCGGTGACCTCGCACGCCGCCACCACCCGCCGCGGCACAGTGCCGCCAAGCCCCGCAGCGTCACCACCCGAACCGGCGTCACCGACCGACGCAGCCTCACGAGCCGACCCAGCGTCAGCGGCCGACCCAGCATCAGCGGCCGACGTAGCATCAGCGGGCGATGAATCGGACTGCGCGAGCAGCGCCAGGGATGCCCGGGCGGCCTGGGTCAGCGCCGCGTACTCGAGCTCCTCGTCATCGCCCCCTGCGTACCACTCCCGCAGCGCCGGCGTCACGGCGTACGCGGTCAACGGCACCGGCCCGATCGAGCCTGCCGCGAGCGCGGCCGAGAGTCCGGGCAAGGTCAGCGGTACGTACACCCTCATGACGTCGCCTTCTTCGTACCGCGCCGGCTGCCGCGCCCGCGGGCCGCACGGTTGCGGCTGCCTTTGGTGGTGTCGACCAGCTCGTCCAGCGCGTCCTTGATGCACTGCGCGAACACCGCCAAGTCTGACATCGCGGTCCGGTCCGCGTTCAGCCCGAACGACACCCGCCCGTTGTACGACGTAGCGCCGACGGCCAGGCCCTGACCGGCGCCGAGCGGCACCACCGGGTACGACGCCAGCATCCGCGCGCCCGCGCCGTACAGCGGGAACTGCGGTCCGGGCACGTTGGCCAGTACGACGTCGTCGCCCGGCCGGATCGTGGACGAGGCCACCCGGGCCGCCAACGCGTGCAGCGTGGTCGGCGCGAAGCCGGCAATGTCCACCAGGGCGCGGGCCCCGACCGCCCGGCCGGTGTCCTTGTGCACCTTGGTCTGGTAAGAGATCTGGTGCAGCCGCATCACGGGCGAGCTCTCCCCAACCGGCAGGTTCACCACCGAGGCGATCACCTGGGCGCCGAGCGAGGTCTGCTCGCCGTCGGGGTCCCGGATGCTCATCGGCACCACCGCCCGCACCCCGCGGGTCGCGGTGACGCTCTCGCCGCGCGCCATCATCCAGGCCCGCAGCGCGCCCGCGACCACAGCGAGCACGACGTCGTTCACGGTGCCGCCGTGCATCGTCCGCACCGCCCGGTAGTCGTCCAGCGGCGTGTCCACTGTGTTGAACCGGCGCTGGCCGGACGTCTTGACCCGCAGCGGGCTCTCCAGCGACCGTCGGCGTGACACGGCGCCGGACACCACCGACCCGACCATGGCGTCGAGGGCCTCCCGGACCGAGGTCGAACCGGTGATGCTGGCCATCTCTGCCCGGGCGAGCTCCAGTACGGCGGCCGGCGAGCGCATCGCGTCCGCGAACACCCCGGCCAGCAGCTCGATCGCCGACGGCGACTTCTGCGGCTGCCAGGAGTCCGGCGGTGTCTCGCGGGGGTGAGCGGTCGAGTCCAGCACCACCTGGCCGATGTCGACCGTGCCGGCGCCGTCGACCAGCGCCTGGTGCGACTTCGACACGACCGCGAACCGGCCGCCCTCCAGCCCCTCGACCAGGTACATCTCCCACAGCGGGCGCTCGCGATCCAGCCGCCGGGACATGATCCGCGAGACCAGCTCCAGCAGCTGCTCGTGCGTGCCCGGCCGCGGCAGCGCGGAGCGCCGTACGTGGAAGGTCAGGTCGAACTCCTCGTCGTCCACCCAGACCGGGCCCGCGAACCGGCCGGGGACCTGCTGCACCCGCTGCCGGTACCGCGGCACGAACGCGATCCGGTCCCGGATCAGCGCGACCAGGTTCTCGTAGTCGAAGCCCTCACCCGGCGCCTCGAAGATGTCGACCGTGCCGACGTGCATCGGGGTCTCGGCGCTCTCGGCGGCCAGGAAGGTGAGATCCAACGACGTCAACCGGTCCGGCATACGCCACCCTTCCGTCATCTGCGCAGTCAGGGACCACGATCGGTCTGCACTGTGACATTAGCCGCGATCCGTCTCGGGAACACTCATCGGGGCACGTTCGTATGGCACTGCGTAACGACGTCGACTCCTGTGAAAGGCTTCGGTCCATGCGTTCTGTGCACGATCGGCTCATCCGCGTCACCGCGGCCGCGGCGCTCCCCACCCTCGCCGTACTGGCGCTGGCGGGGTGCAGCACCGAGGAGCCCGCCACCGGAGCGCAGCCGAGCACGCCGGCCGGCAGCCCGAGCCAGACGCCCAGCACCGACGCCACGCCGACCGGGCCCGCGACGCCGCCGAAGGGGTCCACCCCGTCGAATACCGCCGACCCGTCCGGCGAGACCGCGGACGTCAACATCGGCGTGACCATTGCCGGCGGCAAGGTTTCCCCGAGCACGCAGACGGTGAAGGCGAACGCCGGGCAGACGGTCAAGATCACCGTGACGAGCGACGTCGAGGATCAGCTGCACGTGCACGGGTACGACAAGGAGGTCGACCTGATGCCGGGCAAGCCCGGCAGCGTCACCTTCACCGCCGACATCAAGGGCACGTTCGAGATCGAGACCCACGAGAGCGGCAAGCTGCTCGCGAAGCTCGTCGTCTCCTGACCCGTGACACCCCAACTGCTCCCCGGTCTGCTGCCCAATCTGCTGCCCAGCCTGCTGCCACTGCACGGCATCGGCGGCCGTCAGGACCTGCCGATCCCCTTCGGCTTCGCCGTCGCGGGCGCCGCGATCGCGATCGCGCTGTCGTTCGTCATCCTGGGCCTGGCCTGGCGCGAGCCGAGGTACCGCGGCGACCGGTCCGGCAAGGCGCTGCCCGCGCCCGTCACCCGGACGGTCGACGCGCCCTGGTTCCGCTGGCTGGTGCGGCTGGTCGGTCTCGCCGCGTTCCTGTACACGGGGATGGCGCTGCTGTTCGGTGTGGACCGGCTGACGAACCCGGTCTTCGGCATCGTCTACATCCTGGTCTGGGTCGGGCTGGTACCCGTCTCGCTGCTGTTCGGACCGGTCTGGCGGACCCTGAACCCGCTGCGCACCCTGCACCTGATCGCCTGCCTGGTGCTGCGGCACGACCCCGCCGACGGGCTGCTGACGCTGCCGAAGGGCGTCGGCCTGTGGCCCGCGACGGCCGGCGTGTTCGCGTTCACCTGGCTTGAGCTCGTCGCGCCGGACCGTGCCACGCTGCCGGTGCTGCAGGGCTGGCTCGCGCTGTATGTGGTGATCATGCTGTTCGGTGCGGTGCTGTTCGGGAACCGCTGGTTCGCCGCCGCGGACCCGTTCGAGGTATACGCCACGCTGATCGCCCGGCTGTCACCGTTCGGCCGCCGCACCGACGGCGCGATCGTCGTACGACGGCCGCTGGAGAACCTGGACGGCCTGAAACCGAGGCCGGGACTGGTCGCGCTGGTCGCGGCACTGCTCGGCTCGACGGCGTACGACGGGTTCAGCAACGCCACCGTCTGGATCGGCTGGGCACAGGACTCCGGCTACTCGATGACGCTGCTCGGCACCGTGGCGCTGCTCGGCTTCATGCTGTTCGTGTTCCTCACCTACTCCGGCGCCACCCTGCTGGCCGGGCGGCTGTCGCACAGCACCAGGGCCGCGCTGCCCGGGCTGTTCGCGCACTCCCTGGTGCCGATCGTTCTCGGGTACGTCGTGGCGCATTACCTGACGCTGTTCATCCTCGAGGGCCAGCGGACACTGATCCTGGTCAGCGACCCGCTCAGCAACGGCTGGAACGTGTTCGGCACCGGGCTGCTCGGACTCAACACGGGGATCACCAACCACACCACCGCGATCGCCACCACCCAGGTCGCGGCCGTCGTGATCGGGCACGTGCTCGGCGTGGTCTCGGCCCATGACCGTGCGGTCGCGCTGTTCCCGCGCCGGACCGCACTGGCCGGTCAGCTGCCGCTGCTCGTCGTGATGGTCGGCTACACCGTCGGCGGCCTCATGCTGCTGTTCGCGAGCTGACGACCTACCGCAGGTCGAGCCCGAACAGCGCTTCCAGCTCGCGCAGCGTGTCGTCGTACCCGGTGTGGTGGATCGCGGTCATACCGACGGCCTGCGCGCCGGTCACGTTCGGCTTCATGTCGTCGACGAACACGCACTCGTCCGGCTTCAACCCGACCGCGTCCGCGGCGTACCGATAGATGTCCGGCTCCGGCTTGCGCAGGCCGACCTCGCCGGAGATCACGATCGCGTCGAACATGCCGTCCCACGTGTCGCGCGGGTAGCGGTTGCCCCACGAGTTCGACAGCAGCGCGGTCCTGATCCCGGCCGTGCGGGCCCGCCGGACCAGCGCCGACATCTGCGGCTGGTGCTCGAAGTGCGCGAACATGCGCTCGATCAGACCCTCCGGAGCGACCGGTCCGCCGTCGCGCCGGCGCAGTACCGCGGCCAGCTTGCGCTCGAAGTCCGGCACCGCGATCTGGCCGCGCTCCAGGGCATGGATCGGGTTCAGCTCGGCCTCGAGCGCGCTGGCCGAGAGCCAGTCGGTGACCGCGGTGAAGTAGCCGTCGAAGTCGATGCCGTCGGCATCGGTCCAGGCCCGCAGCGCATCGGGCAGACCGGAGGTCAGTACGCCGCCCCAGTCGACCAGCAGCCCCCGCGGCCGCGTGTTGTTCTCCGACATGTCGGCCAGGCTAGCGGGCCGTCCTAGCGGTCCTGGTACTCGACGGTGACGTCGCCCGAGCTGGTCTCGGCCGTGATCGTGCGGCTCGCGGCCCGGTCGGTGCGGATACCGGTCTCGGTGTCACCGGACGAGGTGTCGGTGTCGACCTTGTAGGTCTCGGGCCCGTCCGGCACGCTGACGCCGACGTCGCCGGAGCTCGTCTCCGCCGTAACGGTCGTCGGCGCGGTGGCGAAGCTCAGCTCGATGTCGCCCGAGCTGGCGTGCGCCCGGACCGTCCCCGACCGCAGGTCCTCCGCCGTGATGTCGCCCGAGCTGGTCTCGATCACCAGATCACCGCTCGCCGACTGCACGGCTACGTCGCCGGAGGTGGACTTGAGGTCGACCGGACCGGTCACGTTCTCCGCCCGGAGGTCGCCGCTGGAGGCCTCGATCCTGACCCGCAGGTCGCGCGGTACCACGACGACGTACTTGGCCTCGCACCGCCCGAAGCTGATCGGGCCGCAACTCGCGCGCAGCTCCAGCTCGCCGTTGTCGTAGCTCTCCTCCGGGCCGGAGGAGAACAGCCCGTCCGACCCGCCGGTGCGCTGCACCTGGATCTCCCGGACGTCACCGGACCGGACCTCGACGTCGGCGTTCCGGGCGTCGATCTGCAGCTGCTCGCCGGCGACCGGGTACGACAGGTTCGCCGGCGCCGCCTCACCGCCCAGCTCGCTGACCGCCCACCAGCCACCGCCCAGGATCAACCCGAGCGAGATCGCGATCCCGAACCGTCGCTCCCGGCTCATCGTGCCGGCCGGCCGGCGTTCGACCTCGGACATGTCACTCCCCACTCACCCGACGGGCGGACCCCCGCGCCCCTGCCGCCAAGCCTGTCACATCGACGGGTCGGGTCCCTTCAGCAGATCCGCCACCACACCGGACGCGAGCTGTTGCAGGCCCTTGCGGAGCTTGCTGGAGCGGGCCGCCTCCGCCAGCGTGCTGCCGTGCACCACCGCCGCGTCGCAGGCCGCGGTGTCGAACGGCAGCAGTACGGCCGCCTGCACCCCGGCGTACCGGGTCAGCGCGTCGGCCACCGACTCAGCCGGGCTCGCGCCGAGCGGTCCGGACCGCAGCCGGTTCACCACCACCCGGGTGGTCACCGACGGGACCGCCGCACGCAGCTCGTGGATCGCGCGGATCAGCCGGGTCAGCCCGATCGGGTCCGCGGACCCGACCACGACCACCTCGTCGGCCTCTTCGAGCGTGGCCAGGGTGGCGCCGTTACGGCGCGGTGCCATCGTGTCGAACGAAATCTCCTCGTCGCTCTCCAGCGAGAACCCGACGTCGACCACGGTGCAGGGTGCCAGCGACCGCGCGGTCGACCAGACCGAGTCGACCGCGGACGGCCGCAGCTCGGTCCAGCGGTCGGCACGGCTGAGCCCGGTCAGCACCAGCAGATGCGGGTTCAGCTGCCGGGCCTGACGGGCCAGCACCGGGACGTCGAGCGAGCCGCTGCCCGCGGACCGGGTGGCTGCGGCCAGTCCTGAGGTCTCGTCCAGCATGCCGAGCGCCTGCGCCACCGTGCCGCCGTACACGTCGGCGTCGGCGAGCATCGTCGATACGCCCTGCGCCGCGAGCTCCGAGGCCAGCCCGATCGCCACCGTGGTCCGGCCGGGCGCCCCGGTCGGCCCCCAGACCGCGACCAGCCGGCCGGTACCGGACAGCGGTCGCACGGTGTCCTGCACCGGCTCGCTCTGCCCGGTCGTCGGGATGAACCCGCCGGCGAAATGCATGGTGGTCGGCGGCGGCCCGGACTCGACCGCGTCCGCGATCGCCCGGGCCAGGTCCTCGGGGCCGACGTCGGCCGGCAGGATCCGCTCGATCCCGATCCGGGTCAGCCGGTCCTCGCCTGACGGCTCCTCGGGGTCGACCAGTGCCAGTACCGCGATCCGGCGGCCGTGCAGCATCGCCACCGCGTCGGCATTCAGCCGCGGCAGGTCCTCCGCGATCAGCACCGCCCGGGCCTGCCCGCTGGCCGCCGCGGCCAGTACGTCCGCCATGTCCACGCAGCGGCGCACCACCCGGACGGTCGGCGCCTGCTCGGCCCGTCGTACGACGTCGGCCTCCCACGGCGCGCCGGTGACCGCGAGCAGGACCGGTACCGCCATCAGCGCGCCCGCCGGACCAGCACCGGCTCGCCCGAGCTGACCTGCCGCAGCGACTCACTCAGCTTCGCGGCGTGCTTGGGCTCCAGCGCCACCAGCACCTGCCGCCGCGACGACGAGCTCGCCGAGACGCCCTTGGCCGCGTCCACGTCCAGCACCCGGACGTGCTCCCAGACCTTCACCGCGTCCGGGGTCTCCAGGTCCTTGTCCGCCTTCGGCACCACCCAGACGTCCACCTGGTCGCCGGTCGAGAGTTTGCCGGGGACTTTGCCGGTGGCCACCGACAGCGGCATCTCGATCCGGTCCGAGTCCCGCCGGGTGGCCGTCGCGGCGCGCGGCACGAGCTCGCCGGCGCCGAGCGTGCGGACCGCGACGAGCCCGTCGAGCGCGGTGTCGGCCGGCACGTACTGGCTCAACGCGTCCTCGCTGGCGAACCGCACCCGGGTGCTGGTCAGGTCGTCGGCGGACAGCGTGCTGCCCGCCGGGACGTTGCGCTTGGCGGCCCAGACCGCGACCGTGTCGTCCGCGGACGAGACCAGCTTGGCGCCGACCAGCGCGGTGACCGCAACGAGCAGTACGCCGAGCACCAGGCGGCCGTCCCGCCAGCGTGCCCGCCGGGTCCGCCGGGCGGGCGTCGACGTCGCCGCGAACCCGTTTCGCGCGGGCGGTGCCGGACGCACTGCGCTGTCAACCACGTGGGCTCCCGAGTCGGTTGTGTGACCAGGCGACTGCGCTCCGAGACGGCACGGCCGAAGGCACATTCTGCCGCGCGCGAGGGTCGGGCGCGGTCCGTTGTCCACAGGGGCGCAGGACACCCGTCGCGGCCGGATGGATCGTGCCAAACTGACCTGAACGCAACCAACCAAGCGGAAGGTCGCCGTACTGATGCCAACCCCCCGCTTCCTGCAGCTGTCGGACGTCGCCGAGGTGCTCAACATCTCCGCGAACCAGGTCTACGCCCTGGTCCGGCGCGGCGACCTGCCCGCAGTGAAGATCGGCGGCCGGGGCCAGTGGCGGGTCGAGGCGACCGAGCTGGAGAAGTACATCGAGCGGCTGTACGCACAGACCGACGAGTTCATCAAGGCACACCCGTACGGCGAGGACGCCGAGGAGGACACGCCCTCCGACCTTCGCTGAGGTTCAACGCCGGCGGACCGCGACGAGCGCCGCGGTCGGGACCAGCCTGACGTTGTAGACCTCGTCGCGGCGCCGCGGCGCGTCCAGCGGATGCTCGGCGAGCTCCAGGAAGTCCGCCCCGACCCGGTCGATCGTGCCGGTGGCCGGCGCGGTGTCGCCGCCCGTGCAGTACACCGTCACCGGTGACCGGTCGCGGGCGATGCCGCGCAGCAGGTGAGCGAGTCCCAGCTTGGCCGCCACCGCGCCGACTGCGGGCTCGGCCCAGGGACCCAGCCGGTGCACCGCGACCAGGGCCTGCACCGGCACCAGCCACTCCTCGCCGCGCTCGGCCTCGAGCAGCAGGCAGTCCTTGCCGACCCGGCCCAGCGTTCCCTGCACCGGCCGGTGCTGACCCAGCTCGATCCTGACCACGGAGCCGACCGCGCCGCGCAACCGGTCCAGCACGGTGATCCTGCCGACCTCGGCCCGGATCCGGTCGGCCACCTGGCCGTACAGATCGTCGTCCTGCAGCGCGTCGAACTGCGACTCGAGGTCGGCGAACAGGGCATCCCAGCGCACCCGCCGAACCTATCCCGGCCCGGGTCCTGTGTGCCGTCTGTGTGCTGTTGACCACCGTACGTACGAGCAACGTCGTCAAAACGCTTGCCAACAGCGGTCCACTTGGGATTACATGTCTCGAACCAAAGTAAACTTAAGCAAACGCATAGATCAGAGGCGAATCGAGATGAAGTCAGGGATTCGGGTGCTTCGGGGGCTGCTCTTCGCCGCAGCCGTGCTAGGTCTCGGCCCAACGCTCAGGTGGGCGACCGCGGGCACCGTCGATGGCCTGAGTACGGCAGACCTGATGTCCCTCGCGGGACTGCTGGCCGGCACCGTCGCCTGGGCGGCGTACGGCTGGCTCTGCCTCGTGATCGCGGCGACGGTGCTGGAGCGGGTTCCCGGCGTGCTCGGCCGGGCCGCCTCGGCACTGGTCGGCAGCATCACCTCGGACGGCTCACGCGCGCTGCTGCGGTCGGCGCTCGGCGTCGCCGCAGTGGCTCCGCTCACCGTGGGCGTCACACATGCCGCGTCGGCCGCCCCGCTCGGCGAGCCGGTGCACGCAGTGCAGGCCCACACCGTGCAGGCCCACACCGTGCAGGCCCACACGGTGCAGGCCCACACAGTGCAGGCGCAGTGGGCACCGGTCGAGCCGGCGAGCACGGTCCGGTTCACGGAGCAGATCACGGGCCAGCTCACGGGGCGGCGCGCGACGACCGAGCCCACCAGCCGGGTCCGGTCCGCCGAGCGGCCCGGGCGGCACGACACCCGGCTCGCCGTCCCGGACCGCCCGACCGTCGGCGCACCGACGCGGTACGCGCCGCTGCGGCCGGCCCGGCGTACCGAGCCCGCGACGCAGCGGCAGGTCGTCGTCCGCACTGGCGACTCGCTGTGGGCGATCGCCGCGACCGAGCTCGGACCGGAGGCCGGCGACGCCGCGATCGCGGCCCGGTGGCCGCACTGGTTCGCGGCGAACGCAGGACTGGTCGGCCCGGACCCCGACCTGATCCAACCCGGCCAGATCTTGCACGCCCCGACCCACGCGCCGACACAGGCCCCGACACAGCACACGCCGTCGACCAGGAACCAGGAGAAATGACCATGAGCCCCACGCCACAGCTCGTCGCCGTCCGTCCCGTGCCGGCGTCCGAACCGGTCCGCGGCGCCGAGCCGCTCCCGATCACCCAGGGCTCGCTGGCTCTGCAGTTCCAGCTCGCTCCGGAAATCCCGGCCGTGCCCGCCGTGCCCGCGCTGCGGCTGGTCCCACCGGCCGACGGCGCCGGCGGCGGCCAGGACCTGCCGGAGGTCCGCGCCTGGTCGGCCCGGCTGGTCCAGGCCGTCGCCGAGGTGGTCGCCGGCGACCGTCCGATCGGGCAACTGATCCGGTGGACGGACGGCATGGTGTACGCCGACCTGAACCGCCGGGTCCGGCTGCTCGGTCTCACCACGACCGCCGGCAGCCGCGGTTCCCGCGAGCGGGCCTCGGTCCGCTCGGTGCACGTGTCCACCCCGGCCGTGAACGTGGCCGAGGTCGCCGCGCACGTCCGGCACGGTGGCCGGTCCCGGGCCGTCGCGCTGCGGCTGGAGGTGCACCGCGACCGCTGGGTCTGCACCGCACTCGAGCTCGGCTGACGGCTCAGGCTTGCATCCGTGCTGTACGGCGGCGCGCTTCACCGACTCGGGACGCCGACAGCGGGGACCGTCGAGGCAGCCTGATCCCTCAGTCCACGGCGGTGGCCGCCTCGGCCGGCCGTGATCGCAGGCACAGTTCCGCCGGGATCGTGGTCGCGCCCAGCGTCAGCACCGCGGCGGCAGCCACGATGACCAGGTAGATCTCGATCGGCCCGGACGGCAGCGCCGACCCGGACACGGTCGCACTGAACGGCATCAGCGTGGCGAGAGCGACCAGCGTGCCGAGCAGTACTCCGGCCAGCGCGACCAGCACGCCCTCGCCGACCATCATCCGCAGCACCTGGGCTGGGGTGGCGCCGGTCAGCCGCTGCAACCCGAACTCGCGTCGTCGGCGGGGCCGTCGCAGCGGCCAGCGTGTTGATCACCGACACCGCCGTGTAGGCGATGACCATGCCGACGATGAGGTAGTTCACCCAGGCCTGGGTCTGCAGTCCTTCGTTGTGCTCGGCAACGATCGCGTCCCGGTCCGCGACCGAGACACCGGGCAGCGCCAACGCCTCGGTCAGCTCGGCCGGTATGGATCCGGCGGCGAACGCCCCAGGGCGCTGGCCTGTGGATCGGGGGTGGGTCTAGGTCTACCGCGCGGCCTTGCGGAGCAGGTCCGCGGCGGACGCGAAGTCGGCGACCACGTCGGCGGCCGGTCGCTCGGTGGCCAGCGCGCCGACGCCCTGGCCGGCGTACATCGACAGGGTGTCGGCGTCCGCGGCGCGGACCCCGGCGACGTACTCCTCGTGCGCGGCGTCGTCGGCCCTGAGCTCGTCCTCGCGGCCGTACCAGCGGTCGAAGAACGCGTTCCGCAGCGCGCGGCCGCCGAACTCGTCCGGCCATCCTGCCCGGGAGGCGCGGTCGAAGACGATGCCGTACACGGTCGAGGTCTCGTCCGCGTCCAGCAACCGCTGCCGGGCCGGCGGCGTCGTCATCGCCTCGGTGCAGGTCAGGAACGCGGTACCGGCCCACGCACCGGCCGCACCCGCGGCCAGCACCGCGGCGAGCCCGCGCGGGCCGGAGATGCCGCCGGCGGCCAGCACCGGCAGGTCGACGGCTTCGAGCACCGCCTGCAGCAGCGGCAGCGTCGCCACCGTGTCCCGGCCGTGCCCGCCGCCCTCACCACCGCGGGCGACAACTACGTCCACATCGGCCTCAGCGGCCCGCACGGCATCCGCGACGGTGCCGGCCTGGGCCGCGACCACGATCCCCGCCGACCGCAGCGGGTCGACGTACGGGGTGATGTCGCCGAAGCTGACCGAGACCAGCGCCGGCCGCAACTCGAGGATCGCCTCGACCTGCTCGGGCCGGTCCGGCAGTGCCCAGGCCATCACGCCGATCCCGTACGGCTTCCCGGCCGCGGCCGCGATCGCGCCGTGCTCGCGGATCCAGTCAGCGCTCTGCGCCGACCCGGCCCCCAGCACCCCGAGCGCGCCGGCCGCCGACACGGCCGCGGTCAGCTCTCCGCCACCGACGTTCGCCATCGGCGCGGCCACCACCGGCACGTCCAGCCCGAACCGCTCGGTCAACCAGGTCCGCACCCAAACCACCCACTTCCCTCGCCAGGACCAGCACCTGCACCCGCCCAACTCAGGCGATCATCGGTCACTTTTTCCTGATCTGTGGATAACCGGGCCGACCCAGGCCCACGGTCAGGTGACCGCGTTATCCACAGATCAGGAAAAAGTGACCGATGATCGCGAAAACGGGCGGGATCCCCGCGCGGGGATATGGGTGGGGGGTCAGGTGTAGTGCTCGGACTGGGGGTCGCCGTGACAGCGCTTGTACTTCTTGCCAGAGCCGCACGGGCAGGGCGCGTTGCGCGGGGTGCCGGCGTACTCGAGCTCGCCGTCATCGACCGCGTCCCGGTGCGACGACACCTCGTCGTCACCGTCGACCGACGGCGCCGAGTAGTTCAGCCGGCGCGGCCGGGCGGGGGCGCTGAGGCCCTTCGCCTGGATCCGCGGCTGGTCCTGGACCCGGGACGGTACCTCGGCGACCGGCGCGTTCGGCACCAATACGTCGTCGGCCCGTGCGCTCTTGATCGTCGGCAATGGGGCAGGGGTGATCTCCACCTCCGGCGCGGGCTCCTCCAGCTGCACCTCGAGGTTGAAGATGAAGCCGACCGACTCCTCCTTGATCGACTCCATCATCGTGACGAACATGTCGTAGCCCTCACGCTGGTACTCGACCAGCGGGTCGCGCTGCGCCATCGCGCGCAGGCCGATGCCTTCACGTAGGTAGTCCATCTCGTACAGGTGCTCGCGCCACTTGCGGTCCAGCACGCTCAGCACGACCCGGCGCTCCAGCTCACGCATGATCTCCGGGCCCAGCTCGGCCTCGCGTTTGTCGTACGCCGCGTGTGCGTCGGCGGTCAGGTGCTCGACCAGGAACTCCTGGGTCAGACCGGACCGCTCGCCGCCGACCTCCGTGATCAGCGACTCCTCGGTGAGCTCGGTCGGGTACAGCGTCCTCAGGCCCGCGAACAGCTGGTCCAGGTCCCAGTCCTCGGCGAAGCCTTCGGCGGTCGCGCCCTCGACGTACCCCTGGATGGTCTCGTCGAGCATGTCCCGCACCTGCTCGTGCAGGTCGGCACCCTCGAGCACCCGGCGACGCTCCTCGTACACCACCTGGCGCTGCCGGTTCATCACGTCGTCGTACTTGAGGATGTTCTTCCGGGTCTCGAAGTTCTGCGCCTCGACCTGACCCTGCGCGGAGGCGATCGCCCGGGTGACGACCTTGTTCTCCAGCGGCACGCTGTCGTCCTCGTTGCGCGCCATCGCCCAGTCGACCATCTCGCGCTTGAACAGCCGCATCAGGTCGTCCTCGAGGGACAGGTAGAACCGGGACTCGCCCGGGTCGCCCTGCCGGCCGGAACGGCCGCGGAGCTGGTTGTCGATCCGGCGCGACTCGTGCCGCTCAGTGCCGAGCACGTAGAGCCCGCCGAGCTCGGTGACCTCGCCCTGCTCCTCCTTCACCTGCTTCTCGAACCGCTCGAGCGTGTCCGGGTACGCCGCCTCGTACTCGTCGATGTGCTCTGCCGGGTCGATGCCCTGCGAGCGCAGGTACTGGTCGGCGAGGAACTCGGGGTTGCCGCCGAGGATGATGTCGGTACCACGGCCGGCCATGTTGGTGGCGACCGTGACCGCGCCCTTGCGGCCGGCCTCGGCGATGATCGCCGCCTCGCGCGCGTGCTGCTTCGCGTTCAGCACCTCGTGCGCGACACCGCGCCGCTTCAGCTGCGCCGACAGCCGCTCGGACTTCTCCACGCTGGTGGTGCCCACCAGGATCGGCTGGCCCCTGCCGTGCCGCTCGACGATGTCCTCGACCACCGCGTCGAACTTGGCGTCCTCGGTGCGGTAGATCAGGTCGCGCTGATCGTCACGGATCATCGGCTTGTTGGTGGGGATCGGCACCACGCCGAGGTTGTAGATCTTGGAGAACTCGGCCGCCTCGGTCATCGCCGTACCGGTCATGCCGGCGAGCTTGTCGTAACCACGGAAGTAGTTCTGCAGCGTGATCGTCGCGAGGGTCTGGTACTCCTCCTTGATCTCGACCTGCTCCTTGGCCTCGATCGCCTGGTGCAGGCCCTCGTTGTACCGCCGGCCGTGCAGCGTCCGGCCGGTGTGCTCGTCGACGATCAGTACCTCGCCGTTCATCACGACGTAGTCCTTGTCGCGCTTGAACAGGTCCTTGGCCTTCAGCGCGTTGTTCAGGTAGCTGATCAGCGGGGTGTTGGCCGACTCGTAGAGGTTGTCGATGCCGAGGTGGTCCTCGACCCGCTCGATCCCGCGCTCCAGGATCGCGACGGTGCGCTTCTTCTCGTCCACCTCGTAGTCGGTCTCCGGCCGCAGCCGGTCGACCAGCCGGGCCATCTCGACGTACCAGCGCTGCGAGTCCTCGGCCGGTCCGGAGATGATCAGCGGGGTCCGGGCCTCGTCCACCAGGATCGAGTCGACCTCGTCGACGATGGCGTAGTTGTGCTCGCGCTGGACCAGCTCGGCGATGTCGGTCGCCATGTTGTCGCGCAGGTAGTCGAAGCCGAACTCGTTGTTGGTGCCGTAGGTGATCTCCTTGGCGTACGCGACGCGCCGCTCGGCCGGCGTCATCTCCGGCAGGATCACGCCGTAGTCGACGCCGAGGAAGTGGTAGACGCGGCCCATCCACTCGGCCTGGAACTTGGCCAGGTAGTCGTTCACCGTGACCACGTGCACGCCCTTGCCGCCCAGCGCGTTCAGGTACGTCGGCAGCGTGCCGACCAGCGTCTTGCCTTCACCGGTCTTCATCTCGGCGATGTTGCCGAGGTGCAGCGCCGCGCCACCCATGATCTGTACGTCGTAGGGCCGCTGGTGCAGCGTCCGCTTGGCCGCCTCGCGCACGGTGGCGAACGCCTCCGGCAGGATCGAGTCGAGCGACTCGCCGTTCTCGACCCGCTGCTTGAAGTCCGCGGTCTGGCCGCGCAGCTCCTCGTCGCTCATCGCGGCGAAGTCGTCCTCGATCGAGTTGACCAGCTTCGCGATGCCGTCGAGTCGCTTGAGGGTCTTGCCCTCGCCGATCCGCAAGATCTTGTCGAGCACCTTCATGGTGGAGAGTTCGCTCCTTGACGTAGAAACCGCCACTGTCACCTGGCAGGCCGATGGACCCGCCGGGCGGGCAGCCCCCATCGTAGGCGACGAACCGAGTCAAGCCACGCGGTGCGGGCGGTCAACCGCGGAGCGCGAGGCTGAGCGGCGCCGACAGGTCGCCGCCACCGTTCACCCGAACCGCGTCCAGCCCGAGCCAGTCCGCCAGCTGGGTCAGCTCGGCGGACAGCTCGTCCGTGGTCTCGAACGGCGCGCCCGGCTCGGCGTGCGCGGACTGCACCAGCAGTACGCCGGCCGCCCGGTCCGCCTTGAGATCGACCCGGGCGACCAGCCGGTCGCCGAGCAGGAACGGCAGCACGTAGTAGCCGTACTGCCGTTTCGGCGCCGGCACGTAGATCTCGATCCGGTACCGGAAGCCGAACAGCTGCTCGGTCCGGGTCCGCTCGAACACCAGCGAGTCGAACGGGCTGACCAGGGCCCGGGTGTTCACCCGGCGCGGCAGCCGCGCCTCCGCGTGCAGGTACGCCTTGCGCTTCCAGCCCTCGATCGACACCGGCAGCAGCTCACCGGACTCGACCAGGTCGGCGATCGCCTGTGCGGTCGGCGCCGGCGCGGTCCGGAAGTAGTCCTTCAGGCACTGCGCGGTCGACACGCCGTGTGCCCTCGCGGCGATCCTGACCAGCTCGCGGTGCGCCTCCTCCGGGGCGGGCGTCGGCACCTCCAGTACGTCGCGTGGCAGCACCCGCTCGGGCACGTCGTACAGCCGCTCGAACTGGGAGTTCCGCCCGGCCACGGTGACGTCGCCGGCGAAGAACAAGAACTCCAAAGCCCGCTTCACGTCCGACCAGTTCCAGCCCCAGTTGTAGTCCTGGGTGCGCTCCATGTCGTCGTCGATCTCACGCGCGGTCAGCGGCCCGTGCTCGCGGACGTCCTCGAGCACCTGCTTGACCAGCTCTGGCCGCTCGACCGCGATCCGGCGCGGACCGCCCCACGCCTCGGTATGCGCCCGGGCCATCCGCCAGCGCAGGCTCGGCATCGTCGTCACCGGGACCAGCGACGCCTCGTGCGCCCAGTACTCGACGAGGGCCCGGGGCGCCTTGCCGGAGGCGCGGTCCAGTAACGCCCGCGGGTACGGCCCGAGCCGCGAGTACAGCGGCAGGTACTGCGCGCGGCTCAGCACGTTCACCGAGTCGATCTGGATCAGCCCGATCCGGCTCAGCACGCGGCTCAGAGCGCGCCGGTCCGGCACGCCGCGCGGCCGTGCGTCGGTGAAGCCCTGTGCGGCCAGCGCGATCCGCCGGGCCTGGGCGCGGGACAGCACCTGGGTGGAGGTCACGACACCGAATTCTGCCCGGCCGCACCGACAATCGGCGGCAGTGGAGGTCAGCGCCGGCCGGCGTCGTAGTGGATCACCAGGAAGCGCCACAGGGCCGCGCTCTTGGCGGCGTACGAGAGCAGTACGGCGGCCAGCGCCCCGGCCGCTCCCAGCGGTGGCACCAGCACGGCCGCGGCCAGCACGCTCACGGCGAGCCCGGCGGCCGAGCTGCCGGACGTGAGCGAGAGCGCCTGGCCGTCGGTGTTCTCGACCAGGTTCGCGCCGTAGGTGACCGCGGCGTACACCGGGATCTCGCACGCCGCGACCAGCCCCAGCAGCGCGACCGGCGACAACCCGGCCGCCACCCCGACACCGAGGGCGACAGCGGACACCACACCGCCCAGCGCACCGGCCCGCAACAGCCGGACCGCGGTACGGCGGCCACCGACCGCGCCGGTTCCGCGGAGCCGCACCGACGTACGCGGCTGGGCCAGCCGGAGCAGCAGCGTGAGCAGCGCGCCGAACCCGACGCAGAACAGCATCGCGATATACAGCGCGTCGCTGTCCGCTGTCTGCCCGCTCAGCCCGAGCGCGGCGTAGGCGACCGTGCCGCACAGGCTGCCGAGCATGTCCGCGAGCCCCAGCAGCCACAGGCTGCGCAGCACGATCCGGCGGGATTGGCGGCCGGAGTGTTCCCGCAGCCACGGCCGGGGCAGCGCCACGACGAACAGGCCGGTCAACCCGAGCGCGACGGCGGCCAGCGCCAGCAGCAGCTGCACCGGTGACAGGCCGAGCAGCCAGGTGAGCCCGATCATCGTGACCGTCGCGGCCGCCATCGTGCCGAAGATGACCGCGTCCCGGACCGGACGGCCGGCCAGCCGGTGCAGCGCGGCGAGCAGGATCAGCAAGCCGTTCGCCAGGCTCCACAGCCCGGCCGCCAGGTAGAGCCGCGGCCGGCCCGGACCGGCCACCGCGAGCGCGACCAGAACCGGCAGCACCGGGACGGCCGCGACCGCGAGCACCCAGCGGACCACGTCGCCGGTCAGCCGTCGGCTGCGTGGCAGCAGCTTCAGCGCGGCCTTCTCCGCGCCCGCCGACACGTAGATCAGCCAGGTGCAGACACCGAACGCGTTCGCGTACTGCGCGAAGGTCCCGGCGCCCCAGACCGGTAGGAGCACCAGCGGCCCGGCCTGGACGGTGAGCCGGAACACACCGCGGGCCCCGATGAGCAGCAGCACGACACGCCCCGGCATCGATGCCGGCACCGGGTCCGGCGTGGTTCCGGGTCGCGGCTCGGTCGCTCGGGCAGTTCGCCGCACAGCCCGGAGTGTGCCACGCGGACCGCGGCAGTAGCGGTGGTCGCGGCGCGGCGATGCTGCGATCCTGTCCGGCATGGGCCCGGCCGCGGTGCAGATCGGTTCGACCACGATCGAGTTCTACGACCCGAGGGTGGATCCGGAGCCGCCGGACTGGTCCCGGTACCAGGGCGAGCACCGGCTGTCGCCGCAGTGGTCGTACGACCTGGTGGGGGTCGCCTCGCGCGAGGCCCGCTCGCCGTCGGTCCTCGCCCTGCTGCGCGCGGACGGGCACGTGACGGGGGTGGTCGCCGCCGTCGTCTCCGGTCCGCTGCCGGGCCGGTCGCGCCCTGGCGGTTATCCGCGCGCGGGGATCGTCGACGTTCGGCTGCCGGGCAGCCGGAACACGGCCTGGCACCTCTCCGGACCGGGCGCCCGGCAGCTCCGCGCGTTCGAGCGCGCGGCGTACCGGCGTTTCGGGCCAGGTATCCGCGGCGTCGTGTACCGCGCCGTGCCGGACGACCAGCTGGCTGCACTCACTGGGCGCGGGCGGCGGGTCCGGCCGAGCACGCCGGCGACCCGGATGGCGTTGCCGTGGTCGTCGCTCGACGAGTGGCTGGCGACCCGGACGAGGTCCCGGCGCCAGGACCTGCGGCGCATCACCCGCAAGCTCAGGGCCGACCCCGACCTGCGGATCGAGCTCGGTTTCCGCCGTACCGACCTGGACCCGGCGGAGGTCACCCGGCTCGTGCGCCGGCACCAGATCCGGCGCGCCGGACCGTTCGGTGCGCGCTGGCAGGACCTCCCGGTCCCGTATGTCGCGAAGCTGCTGGACCGCGACGACGTCGGGCTCGTGACCTACCACGACGGCGGCGGCCGGCTGCTGGCGCTGGGAACGCTGCTCGACAACGGCGAGTGGCCGGTGCTGCACTGGTGGGCCGCACTCGCTCCGGAGGAGGGCGGTCGGCCGCACCTCTACTTCGACCACTACGTCCGGGTCCTGGAGTGGTGCATCGCGAACGGCCGCCGCGGCATCGACGGCGGCCGTGGGCTGGCCGACGTCAAGGCCTCGCTGGGGTTCGAGGCGGTCCCGATGCACCTGCTCGTGGCGCCTCGCTGGCTGCGCTGAGAACCCGCCTCAGATCACGGAAAGTCACCTGACAGCTCAGTATGTGCTACGGCAACTGGCTACGCTATGCTCCCGATCGAGTGCCCTGAGTGTGCCGTCGGCAACGAAGGGCACCGCCCAAAGTTCTTTCACATTTCGTCGGGGAATTCCTGTCAGGGGAGGCGAAGTGGGTGACGGACCGGTACTTGTCACTGGTGTCGCAGGATTCCTCGGCAGTCACGTCGCCGAGACCTTCTGCGCCATGGGCCGTGAGGTCCGCGGGATCGACAACATGCTCGGCGGCTTCAAGGAGAACGTCCCCGACGACGTCGAGTTCCTGGTCGCGGACTGCCGCGACGTAGCGGATTACGCCGCACTGCTGTCCGGCGTCGAGCTGGTCTACAACTGCGCCGCCGCCCCGTACGAGGGCGTCAGCGTGTTCTCGCCGTACTTCGTGCACGAGCACACCTGCAGCGCGACCATCGCGGTGCTGTCCGCCTCGGTTCAGGCCGGCGTCAAGCGGTTCGTGCAGTGCTCGTCGATGGCCCGGTACGGCGCCGGGCGGACGCCGTACACCGAGAACATGGTCCCGATGCCGGCGGACCCGTACGGGATCGCCAAGCTCGCCGCGGAGCAGACCGTCCGGTCGATCTGCGACGCGCACGGCGTCGAGTACCAGATCGCGGTGCCACACAACATCATCGGGCCGCGGCAGCGCTACGACGACCCGTACCGCAACGTCGCCGCGATCATGATCAACCGGATGCTGCGCGGGCTCCCGCCGATCGTGTACGGCGACGGCTCGCAGCGGCGCTGCTTCAGCTTCGTGTCCGACGTGGTCTCCTGCCTGGTCCGGATGGGTACCGACGACGACCTGAACGGCGAGGTGATCAACGTCGGGCCGGACGAGGACCCGGTGACGATCCTCGAGCTGGCGCACACGATCGCCGACATCCTCGGGATGCCGTGCGAGCCCGTGTTCGTGCCCGGCCGGCCGCTCGAGGTGCCGCACGCGGTGTGCAGCTCGGACAAGGCCCGGCGGCTGCTCGGCTACCGCACCACGGTGTCGCTGCGGGACGGGCTGACCGAGATGGCCGACTGGATCGCGGCGCAGGGCACCCGCGAGTTCGACTATCGGTTGCCGCTGGAGATCGTCAACGAGCTGACCCCGGCGACCTGGACGAAGCAGCTGATATGAGCGGCCTGACCGCCGTGCTGCCCTGCTACAACGAGGGCGCTCAGGTCGACCGCGCGTACGACGCGATCGTCAAGGCGCTGGGCCGGATCGACCAGCTCGAGCTGCTGATCGTGGACGACGGCAGCACCGACGACACACTGGCCCGGGTGAAGGCGCTGGCCGCAGCCGACCCGCGGGTGCACTACCTGTCGTTCACCCGGAACTTCGGGCTGGAGGCAGCGCAGTCGGCCGGCTTCAGCTACGCCGGTCAGCCGTGGTCGGTCCAGCTGGACGCGGACCTGCAGTCGCCGCCGGAGGAGACCTTCCGGCTGCTGGCAAAGGCAGCCGAGGGGTACGACGTGGTGTTCGGCATCCGCGAACACCGGCAGGACCCGTGGCTGCGCCGGCTCGGTTCGGCCGGAGTGCACTGGGTCGGCCGGAAGCTGCTCGGCATCGAGCTGCCGGCCGGGGCGTCGATCTTCCGGGTCGTCCGGAGCCCGGTGGCGCAGCGGGTCGTGGCGCAGCGTGCCGGGACGCCGTACTTCATCGCGCAGCTCACCCAGGCCGGCGCCCGGTACGCCTGCGTCCCGGTGACGCACGTGCGCCGGACCGGCCGGTCGAAGTGGCGGCCGGCCCGGCTGGTGGGCCACGGCTTCGAGCTGTTCTTCGGCTACTCGTGGCGGCCGCTGAACGCCGTCTACGCGCTGGCCGCAGCCGGCGTACTGGCCGCACTCGCCGGCCTGGTGCTGCTCGCCGCCGGCGCCCCGTCGGTCGCAGCCGGCCTGCTGCTCACGGTCTGTGCGCTGACCCTGGCCTCGGTCGGGCTGACCGCGCGGTACCTGCACCGGATGGTGCGCGAGGTCCGGCCGCGGCTGTACTACGTCCGCGAGGCGAACCTGCCGCTGCGGCCGGAGGACACCCTGGACGGCGGCGAGCCCGCGGTCCAGCCGCCCGCCGCGACGGCGCCGCACCGGGTGCCGTCATGACCGGCGAGCTACTGGTGCTCGGCGCCGGCGAGGACCAGCTGCCGATCTACCGGGAGGCGCACCGGCGCGGGATCCGCACTATCGCGGTGGACCAGCGCTCGGACCGGCCCGCCGTGGCCCTCGCCGACCGGTTCCTCCAGGTCTCCACCCGGGACCCGGCCGCGATCGCCGCGGCGCTCGGGGCGACACGGCCGTCCGGCGTCGTGTCGTGCGCGAGCGACGCCTGCCTGCACAGCTGGCACGCGCTCGCGCGACGGTACGGCGCGCCGTACCGGTTCCCGCTCCGGGCCGCCGACGCGTCCGCGGACAAGGGCGCGTTCCACGCGCTCGCCGGCGGGCTCGGCCTGCCCCGGTACGGCTGGGTCCAGTCCGGCGAGCCCGCTCGGGTGACCGCGGGTGCGCACCGACTGCGGCTGCCGCTGGTGGTCAAGCCGGCCGACGCGTCCGGCAGCAAGGGCACCCTGCTGGTCAGCGAGCGGAACCGGATCGCCGGCGCCGTCGCGCACGCCCGGGAGCACTCGCACGCCGGCACCGTGGTCGCGGAGGAGTTCGTCACCGGGCGGCACCTGAGCATCGAGACGTTCCTGTCCGGCGGTACCGCGCTGTTCACCGCGATCAGCGAGCAACGGCTCACCGGCCATCCCCGGCTGCTGATCGGCGGGCACACCTGCCCGGCAGCGCTGGACCCGGCGACCCGCGACCGGCTCACCGACCTGACCACCCGGCTCAGCCTGGCGATGGGCGTGGCCGACGGGCCGGTCAACTTCGACCTGGTCCTGACGCCGGACGGCACACCGTACGTGCTGGAGGCGGGTGCGCGGCTGGGCGGGAACGGGTACCCGCGGATGACGCAGGCCGTGTACGGCGTGGACACGGTCGCCGCGCTGGTCTCGCTCGCGCTCGGCGAATCGGTCCGGCTGGCCCCCGCGCCGGCCGCGCCGCGACATGGGATCCTGCACGTGATCCGCTCGCCGCTCGGCGTACCCGGTGAGCTGGTCGTGCCGGACGGCGTCGACGCGGTCCGCGGGCTGCCCGGGGTGGTGGACGTGGAGCTGTTCGCGCGGCCCGGCGACCAGGTGCTGCCGTTCACCCAGGCGGCGCACAAGCTGGGCTACCTGATCGTCACCGGGTCCTCGCCGGAGCAGGCCGAGCACCGGCTTGCCGGGGCGCTCGGCGTACTGGGCCTGACCGTTGTGCAGGTGACCGAACGGTCGGCTGCTCCCGAAGGAGAACTCGATGCCGTCAACTGACCACGCAGTACCAGCCACGCGCCCGCCGGACGCGACGGCGCCGCGGTTCCTGCGGGACAACCGGGTCACGCTGGTGGCCGGCGTGGTCGCACTCGTGCTCGCGGCAGTGATCTGGTTCGCCCTGCCGCACGATCGCGAGGTCGGCTCGGCCTGGCTGCTGCTGTTCAAGCTGACGCCGTTCGTCGCCGCCTCGATCGCGGTGGCCTGGCTGGACGTCGACTGGGCCCGGCGGCTGCGGCTGCACCTGTTCGCGCTGCCCGCCTGCTTCCTGGTCTTCTTCTGCTTCTTCGTGCCGAAGCTGTTCTTCTACGCGACCCAGGACGACGGCTTCCCGCAGATGTACTACCACATGCTCACGCTGGTGCCGTTCATCATCTTGTCGATGGTGCTTGCGTACCGGCTCGGCGGTGGCAGCCGGTCCGGTGTGCTCCGGGTCGCGTTCGCACTGATGCTGCTGCAGCTGTCCGGGGTGGAGGACCTGGCGTTCCTGACCGTGAACGACCACCCGGCCGACTCCCGGTTCGCCGGCGTCCCCGAGGTGTGGGACTGGGCCTCGCACATGACCGTGTTCCTCGGGCACCCGCCGACCAAGAACGAGGCGTTCGCGTTCATCGCGGTGCACGTGGTGCTCGCGCTGCTGGTGCTGTTCCTGCCCGGCCGCGCGGTGCGGTCGGCGCTGCACCTGACGCGGAAGCCATAACCCCCGGGCTACACCGCCAGGCGGATTACGCCGTAGTCGTAGCCGCGGCGGCGGTAGACGACGCTTGGGAGGTTCGCGTCGGCGTCGACGAACAGGTAGAAGTCGTGCCCGACCAGCTCCATCTCGTACAGCGCCTGGTCCAGCGACATCGGCTTCGCGCTGTGCGTCTTCTCCCGCATCACCGGCGGGCCGTCACCGGTCACCGTGAGCGGTCCGACCTTCCGGGTCTCCACCCCGGTGTCCTCGGCCTCGTCGGCCCCGCCGGTAGCGGGTCCGTGACCGTTGGCGGACTGCATCGCGATCGCCTCATGCAGCGACTGCGGGGCGCGCGCACCACCGCGGTGCACGCGTCGCCGGTCTGCGGCCTTGCGAACCTGGGCGCGCAGCCGGTCCAGGCTGATGTCGAAAGCTGCCTGCTTGGACTCGGCGGTTGCCTCCGCCCGGACCACTGGTCCTCTCGTGTACATGGTCAACTCGACCCTGAAGGCTCGGTCTGTCTGTCGCGGGTTCTTCTCCTGTGAGACCTCGACCTCGCAGCGCAATACCCGATGATCGATCTTCTCGATGCGCTCGAGCTTTTCCTCGACGTACTGCCGGAAGCGGTCACTGACCTCGCAGTGATGACCCTTGACAACAACGTCCACGGAAACCTCCATCGATCTCGGCGAATTTACGTCGTCGGACCCCCTCGACGGTCCGAGACGGCGTAACGCCCGCGGTCCGTCACGGTGCGACGAACGCCGGTGCCACACGCACAGCACCCGCCAGCCGGCCCGCCCAGTCCGGCGGTCAGAAATCCGGCTGATCCGGTCCCCGACCACGTGTCCGAGCAAGCCCTGACGGGTGCCATGGACCAACGCTAATCCGCTTCTGGGAAAACCGGTAGGGAACGTCTCATGAACCTCAGGCGCGTTGCCGCGACGACCGCGCAACCCACCGGCGACACGCCCGCCGACCGCAACGCGCGACACGCCTCGGCCAGCGTCGCGCCGGTGGTCAGCACGTCGTCGACGACCAGAACAGGTTGACCGGACAACCTTTCCGGCCAGCCGCGCCGAACGCCGAACGCGCCCGCCAGATTCGCCGCCCGCCGGCTCGCGTCCAGCCCGGCCTGGTCCTCGGTACGGCGCCCCACCCGCAGCGCGGCGGCGACCCGGACGTCGTACCCGGACCGTCGCAGGCGGCGTACGCAGACCGCGGTGATCCGCCCGAGCGGGTCGTGCCCGCGGGCCCGGACCCGGGCCGGCGTGGTCGGTACCGGGCACAGCCAGGCGGCCCGCAGCCCGGCCGCCGCCAGGCCGCCCGCGACCGCCGACGCCAGGCCGTCACCGAGTACCGAGGCCAGCTGGTGGCGACCCTGCTCCTTGTGCGCGACCAGGAGTGCGCGGACCGCTCCGTCGTAGGCCGCGACCGCCGTCGGCGGCGCCAGCCCTGGCGGTACCGGGTCGGGCCAGGTCGGGTACGGCGTTCCGGTCAGGTCGGTCCGGCAGTCCGGGCAGACGGCGCGGCCGGGCCGTTCGCAGCCGGCGCAGACGCCGCCGAGCACGAGATCGGCGAACGCGTCCCGCAACGACACCGCAGTAACGATGGCCGCCGGCCGGCCGCGCCGCAACCGGCTCCCCGCAGCCTGTGGAGGAGGCGCGGCCCGGTCCGTCAGCCCGGGTACACCGGGGTGCCGGCCTTCAGCAACACCCGCCAGGTCAGGTCTCGCTGACGGATCAGCACCTGGCCGGAGTTGTTCCGCACCGCGAGCAGCGACTCGACGTTCGGTGCGGTCGCGAGCTCCACCGGGTTGAACACGACCGGCGCGTTCTCGGCCTGCACCGAGGTGGTCGGGATCGGGGCGGCCTCGGAGCCGTCCACGTTCAGCTCCTGCATCTGGTTCAGCCCGCCGCTGCCACCGAGCAGGACGAGCTTGGTCGGCCGCGACCAGCCGGCGTCCTTCAGCCGGCTGAAGCTCACCGGCACCCGCTCCACCCCGGAGATCTCCACCATGCGATCGGTCCGGGTGATCCGGCCGGTGACGAGCATGTCCCGCTGTTGGCCCGCGATGATCGCCAGCACCCGGACGCCGTCCCGGGCGACCCGGAACGTCCTCAGCGAGCGGCCGCTGAGCGACGGAGCGTTCACGACCAGAAGCTCGCCGTCCGGTCGCCGGACCCTGATCCGGGCCTCGTCGGCCCGGTCGACGACCCACAGGTTGCCGTCCATGTCATACGAGGGCCGCAGTACCTCGCCGTCGGTCGGCACCTTCTCGGCATCGGTCGCCCGCTCGGGCTCCATCGGGCCGACGACGATGGCCTGGCCGGTGACCGCGGCGCCGTTGCGAGCGTCCACGTCGACGGCCAGGGACTCCTTGTTGTAGCCCACCAGGCCGGTCAACCGGTTCAGGGCCGGGGTCTGCCCGAGCGCGGTCACGTCGTCGATCCGGTTGACCTGGGAGTCTGCGTCGACGACGTAGAGCCGGCCGCGGCTCGCGGTGTAGGCCGCGTCGAAGTGCTGCCAGTTGTCGATCGGCTGCGGCCCGGTGGTGCCGCCGACCTCGAACGGCGCGCCGTTCGCGATCAGCTGGATCTTGCTGACCCCGGGCACCTGCTTGAGGGTGCGGGCGAGCTGGGCGGCGACCTTGCTGCGCTGGTCCGCGTCCAGACCCGAGACCCTGTCGTTGAGCGACACCGTGGCGGTACCGTCGGCGCCGACAGGTACCGAGACCACGTCAGTGCCAATCGGGATCGCGGTCTGGACCGCGTCGCCGAGCCTCCTGGTCGGGCCCGCCAGCAGTGCCCGTACAAGCTGAGTGGCGTCCTGGCCGCCGTCGACGCGCCGCGGCAGGTACACCTGCTCCGGCACCAGCGCGTCCATCCCCGGCGTGAAGAAGTACAGGTCGCGTTGCTGGTACACGTTCAGCAGGGTCTTCTCCAGCAAGGTGCCCTTCGGCGGCTGGGAGATCCGCCACTCTCCGTTCTCCGTCACGATGTTGAAGTCCAGCCTGACCGTCGCACCGGGCTCGGCGTTGCTCCACGCCCCGCGGTTGTCCAGGGTCGCCACCTTCGGAGCCTCGAGCACGACGTTCTTGGCGCCGGTCACCCGGAACACGCTCTTGTCCGTGCCGTCGAAGATGGTCGTCCCTGTCTCCGGTCGCCAGTCCTTCGCGGCCTGCGTGGTCAGGTAAAGCCGGGCGACGTCGGTCGAGCTGACCATCGCCTCGATGAAGCCGCTCACGATCGCTCGCGGCATCGCACCGGGGCGGGGCCGCTCGGCGGGCAGGTCGATCGCGTCACCGCGACGGTCGGCGGCGTCGACGCCGGATCGGACGGGCCCCTCGGTCGGCACCGAGGCGCAGCCGGCGAGCATCGCGACCACAGCGGCGAGTGCGGCAGCGAGCAGCCGGGTCCGCGCGCTCATACTGGCTCCCCGTCGGTCAGCCGCTGGTACGGCGCGCCCACCTGGACCAGCTCGCCGACCAGCGTCGGCCGCGGCGCGTCCGGCGGGCGGGCTGGCAGCGGCGACGCGTCGTAGCGGTCGCCCTCCCGGCGCGGCAGCGTGAGCCGGAACCAGGCACCCTGGCCCGGTGAGCCCCAGGCGTCCAGGCCGCCGCCGTGCAGCCGGGCGTCCTCCAGCGCGATCGACAGCCCGAGGCCGGTGCCGCCGGTCGTCCGGGCCCGCGCCGGGTCGGCCCGCCAGAACCTGCTGAACACCATGTCCGCCTCGTCGGCACGGAAGCCGACACCGTGGTCGCGGACGGCGACCGCGACGGCGTCCTCACCGGCGGCCGCGAACACCTCGATCGGCCGGCCGTCACTGTGCTCGATCGCGTTCCCGACCAGGTTCCGCAGGATCCGCTCGATCCGGCGTTGGTCCACCCGCGCGGTGACCGGCTCGTCCGGCATCAGCACGGTGAGCTCGGCACCGCGGTGGTCGAGCAGTGTCTGGCTGCCCTCCACCACCCGGAGCACGATGTCGCGCAGGTCCACCTCGTCCAGCTCGAGCGCGGCCGCGCCGGCGTCGAACCGGGAGATCTCCAGCAGGTCCGCGAGCAGCGCCTCGAACCGGTTGAGCTCGTTCTGCAGCAGCTCGACCGATCGCCGTGCCACCGGGTCGAAGTCGTCCCGGGACTCGTGCAGCAGGTCGGCTGCCATCCGGACCGTGGTGAGCGGGGTGCGCAGCTCGTGCGACACGTCCGACACGAACCGGCGCTGCAGCCGGGACAGCTCCTCCAGCTGGCGGATCTGCCGCTGCAGGTTGCTGGCCATCTGGTTGAACGAGATCGCCAGCCGGGCCAGGTCGTCGGTACCGCGGACCTGCATCCGCTCCTCGAGCCGGCCGGCCGCGAACCGCTCCGCGATCCGCCGGGCCATCCGCACCGGGGTGACCACCTGGCGGGTGACCAGCCAGGCGACCGCGCCGAGCAGGATCACCAGCAGGAACCCGGCGGTGGCCAGCGCGCGCTGCACCACATCCAGGGTCTGCTGCTGCGGCGCCAGCGGGAACAGGTAGTACAGCTCGAACCGCTCGCTCTTCAGCCGCACCTGTGCGCCGACCACCAGGGCCGGCTGCGGCGCCCGGCCGTCGTCGTACTGGACCTCGGTGTAGGTGTCCCAGAGCTTGCCGTCGCTGTCGACCGCGACGTTGTTCCGCATCTCGGTCGGGATCGACTCCGGCCGCACGCCCTGGGTGACCCGGGCCGAGGTGGTGGTCGGGTCCTGGGCGTCGGCCGGGATCAGCAGCACGACGTCGTACAGGCCGTCGGCACCGCGGGTGACGTTCTCCGATACCAGCTGGTTCAGCAGCACGCCGGTGTCCTGGGCGGTCGAGTCGGCGGCGTCCAGCTGCGCCTGGGTGTCACGGATCTGCGCCGCGGCCTCGGTCCGGGCGCCCTGGCGCCGGGAGTCCAGCACACCCTCGGTGACCTGGTTCATCATCACCCAGCCGATGAGCAGTACCACGACCGCTGACATCAACAGGGTCCCGGCGACGATCCGGAGCTGGATCGAGCGGCGCCACAGGTCCGGCCACTGCCGCGGCCTCGTCCACAGGTCGAGCGGCAGGGCATGACCGTCCGCCCCGGCGTCGTCGTGACGGTGGTGTGCCGTCCCGACGTCCGCCTGGTCGGTCTCGTGTGCCGGGTCAGCTGCCGCGGTGTCCTTCGGCGTCAGCCGGCGCCCGTACTCGATCAGTCCCCACCTGCCTTGTATCCGACCCCGCGGACCGTCACGACGATCTCGGGGTGCTCCGGGTCGCGCTCGATCTTGGACCGGAGCCGCTGAACGTGCACGTTCACCAGCCGGGTGTCCGCCGCGTGCCGGTAGCCCCAGACCTGCTCGAGCAGCACCTCACGAGTGAACACCTGCCACGGCTTCGAGGCCAGGCAGACGAGCAGGTCGAACTCCAGCGGGGTGAGCTGGATCGTCTCGCTGCCGCGCTTCACCGAGTGGCCGGCGACGTCGATGCTGAGGTCGCCGATCGTCAGCGACTCCGGCCCCGGCTCGTCCATCCGGCGCAGCCGGGCCCTGATCCGGGCCACCAGCTCCTTGGGCTTGAACGGCTTCACGACATAGTCGTCGGCGCCGGACTCCAGCCCGAGCACCACGTCGACGGTGTCGCTCTTCGCGGTCAGCATCACGATCGGTGCGCCGGACTCGGCGCGGATCTGCCGGCACACGTCGATGCCGTCCATCCCGGGCAGCATCAGGTCGAGCAGGACCAGGTCGGGCTTGGCGTCGCGGAACGCTGCGAGGGCCTTGTCACCGGTGGCGCAGAGGTACGTGTCGTACCCCTCATTGCGCAGCACGATGCTCAGCATCTCGGACAACGCCGTGTCGTCGTCCACGATGAGCACCCGCCCGCGCGTCGTGCGGTTGCCGTCTGCCACGCCAGCTCCTGTTCGGTGAGAGAGACCTGTCGGTCCCGAGGCTCGAATATGCCTACGGATAGTGTCCCATTGTGGTCCTAGCGGGCACCTCTACCTGTGATGATGGGGCCCCGCGGGTCGCGGAGATGTCGACGGAGGGCGGATGGTGGTGAGCGGGTCGCCGTACGGCGCGGAGCCGGGTCGCAGCCGGGACGGTGTCAGTGTGACGGCCAGTGCCACGGCAGGTGTCACGGCAGGTGGCACCGAGCCGTTGCTACGGCCGTGGCTGCCGGTCGACCTGCTCGACAACGCCGCCCGGACCATCTCGGAGAACAAGGCCGTGATGCTCGGCCTGCCGGTGCTCGGCGGCCTGCTGGTGACGCTCGCACAGCTCGGGCTGGCCCAGCTCGCCGTTCCCGGCGGCGTGGAGGGCCTGCTCGGCACCGAGGCGGCGGCGGACGACGACCCGGCCGGGCTGCTGATCATGTACGGCGGCCAGCTCGTGCTGTACACGGTGGCGGGCACCGTGCTGAGCGGGATCATCGCGATCGCGGCCGTGCGCAGCCAGCTGCGCGCCCGGGTCGGGGCCAAGGAGCTGCTCCGGCTGGTCCGGCCCAGCCTGCTGCCGCTGCTCGGCGTGGGCGCGGTCCAGGGCCTCGTCCTGGTCGCGCTGTTCGCCGGCTGGTTCGGCATCACGTTCGGCGCCGCGTTCGGGGTCGGCATCGCGTCCTCGGCCGGCGCCGGCGCGGTCGCCATACTGCTGGTGCTGGCCGGCGCGCCGGTCGCGATCCTGGTCGGCGTCCGGCTCTCGATGGCCGGCACCGTCGTGCTGATGGAGGGCCACCGGGCACCGGACCTCGGGCTGTACATCCCCCAGCGGGTCGGCGTCGGCGGTGCGCTGAAGCGGTCCTGGCGGCTGGTGAAGGGGCGGTTCTGGCGCTCGTTCGGGATCCTGCTGTTCGCCGGCCTGGTGGTCACCATCGTCGGGTACGCGATCCAGCTCGGGCTGCTCATCCTGGTCGGCACGCTCGCCGCCTGGGCGGACAGCAGCGGCGCCGCCGGTGAGGTGGTGGCGATCTCAATCGGGGTGGCCAGCGGCGTCGGCGCCCTGCTGGCGACGATCGCGAGCCTGTCGTTCGTGTCCGCGGTGCTGGCGATGCTCTACCTGGACCTGCGGGTACGGCGGGAGGGGCTCGACCTGTGGCTGCGGCCCGCCCTGCGGCCGGCCCGGCGACCTGCACACCGCCCGGACCAGGGGCCGGCAGGCCGATGATTCTGCTTCCACTGGAGCCGCCGATCGACATCGGCCGGGACGAGGCCGCCGAGGAGGCCCGGCGCGAGCTCGCCAAAGGCGCCTACGACCGGACCGGCGAGAGCCTGTTCGCGCGGGCGATCGACGCGGTGCTGCAGTGGATCGCGGATCTGTTCGACGAGGTCGCGATCCGCGCGCCGGGCGGGAACTGGGGTGCGCTGATCATCGTCGGCCTGATCGGCCTGATCATGGTCGTGGTGTTCTGGCGTGCCGGGGTGCTGCGCACCACCAAGTCCGCCGCCGGTGCCGTCTTCGACAGCGAGCGGGTGCGGACCGCCAAGCAGTACCGGGCCGAGGCGGAGCAAGCCGCCGCCGCCGGCGATTACGCCGCCGCCGTGCGCGGCCGGTTCCGGGCCTGCGCCGCCGAGCTCGCCGAGCGGACCATCATCGACGACCGGGCCGGCCGGACCGCGCACGAGGTGGCGCAGGACGCGATCGCCGCGCTGCCCGCCCTGCGCGAGCCGCTCGGGCCGGCCGCGCAGGTGTTCAACGAGGTCGTCTACGGCAACCGTCCGGCCGGGCCGCAGCAGTACGCGGTGGTGACGGCCGCGGACGAGGCCGCCCGGACCGTGTCGACCCGCTCGCTGGTGGTCTCCGGACGATGACGAGTACGACGACGAGCCTGAACCGCAGCCCGGCCGAGATCTGGCGCTCGGTCCGGACACCGGTGTTCGTGACCGGCGGGCTGCTCGCCGCGATCGCCGTCCTGGTACTCATCACGACCGCGCGCACCAGCGGACCGTTCAGCCCGGACTCGACCGACCCGACCGGCGCGAAGGCACTCGCCGTACTGCTGCAGAACCACAACGTCCCGGTGGTCGCCACCGAGGACCTCGACGACACCACCACCGGCGGGTCCGGCCGCACCCTGCTGGTCGCGCCGGGCGGCTCGCTCGGCGAACGGAGCTGGCGCGCGATCGACGAGGGCGGCTGGAGCCACATCGTGCTGCTCCGGCCGCCGGACCGGGCGCTCGGCATCCTCGCGCCCGGTGTCGAGTACGCCGGTGGCCTGTCCCGCGAGAGCCGGACGGCGGGCTGCGAGATCGAGGCCGCGGTCCGGGCCGGCACCGCCACGGTCGAGGGCGCCAGCTACTCCGCACCCGACAGCGCGGACCGCTGCTACGGCGACGGCATCCACGCAAGCGTCGTGCGGCTGGACGTCGGCGAGCGGATCGTGGACGTGATCGGCACCCCGACGTCGTTCACCAACGCGCACCTGGCCGAGGACGGCAACGCGGCGCTGGCGCTGAACCTGCTCGGCACGCACGGCGAGCTGGTCTGGTTCCTGCCGCAGTTCGAGGACACCTTCGACGACACCGAGGACGGTGGCGAGCAGCCGGTGATCCCGCCGTGGGTGCGGTACGTGGCCTGGATGACCGCGCTCGCCGGACTGGTCGTCGCGCTCTGGCGAGGCCGCCGGCTCGGACCCGTCGTACCGGAGGCATTGCCGGTCGTCGTACATGCCGCGGAGACCACCGAGGGCCGGGCCCGGCTGTACCGAAGGTCCCGGGCCCGCGACCGGGCCGCCGCCGCGCTGCGCGAGTCCGCCCTGGCCAAGCTGCGCCAGGCCCACGGCATCGGCCGGCTGGCCGAACCCGCCGCGGTGGTCAGCGCTGTCGCCGCGCGGACCGGCCGCGACCCCGCCGCCCTGCACGATCTGCTGTACGGCGGGCCGCCGTACGACGACACCGGCCTGCTCGCGCTGTCCCGAGAGCTGGACACCCTGACCCAGGAGGTACGACGCCCGTGACCACCGAATCGGCTGCCGGATCCCCGGCCTCGCAGGACGTGTCACCGGACGTGTCACCGGATAGGGCCCGGCAGGCTCTGGTCGAGCTGCGCACCGAGATCGGCAAGGCCGTCGTCGGGCAGGATCTCGCGGTCACCGCGCTGGTGCTGGCGCTGCTGTGCCGTGGTCACGTGCTGCTGGAAGGCGTACCGGGCACCGCGAAGACGCTGATGGTCCGCGCGCTCGCGACCGCGATGCGGCTGGACACCAAGCGGGTTCAGTTCACCCCGGACCTGATGCCGGGTGACGTCACCGGGTCGCTGGTGTACGACGCGAAGACCTCGGAGTTCGAGTTCCGCAAGGGCCCGGTGTTCACCAACATCCTGCTCGCGGACGAGATCAACCGAACGCCGCCGAAGACCCAGGCCGCGCTGCTCGAGGCGATGGAGGAGCGGCAGGTCACCGTCGACGGCGTCGGCCGGGCGCTGCCGGCGCCGTTCGTGGTGGCGGCGACGCAGAACCCGATCGAGTACGAGGGCACCTACCCGCTCCCGGAGGCGCAGCTGGACCGGTTCCTGCTCAAGGTGACGCTGGACATCCCGCCACGGGACGCCGAGATCGCGGTACTGGCCCGGCATGCGCAGGGCTTCGACCCGCGCGACCTGGCGGCCGCCGGTCTGCGCCCGGTGGCCGGGCCCGAGGACCTGCTGGCCGGGCAGCGCGCCGTACGCCAGGTCGCGGTGCGAGGCGACGTGCTCGCGTACATCGTGGACCTGTGCCGCGCCACCCGGCAGTCGCCGTCGCTGCAGCTAGGAGTGTCGCCGCGCGGCGCGACCGCGCTGCTCGCGGTGGCCCGTTCGTGGGCATGGCTGTCCGGTCGCGACTACGTGATCCCCGACGACGTGAAGGCGATGGCCCGCGCGGCGCTGCGTCACCGGGTCGAGATCCGCCCCGAGGCCGAGCTGGAAGGCGTCACCGCCGACGCCGTCCTCGACTCCGTCCTCGCCACCGTCCCCGTCCCCCGCTGACCATGTCCACCGTGCGGCACGGACCGGTAGGGCGGGGGCTGCCGTGGTGATCACCTGGCGGGCGGCTCTGCTCGCGGCGCTCGGGGTGCCCTTCGTGGGGTTCGTGATGCCGTCGTGGGGTGGGATCGGGGTCGTGCTGCTGGTGCTGCTCGCCGTGTGCCTGATCGATGTCGCGCTGGCCGGTTCGCCGCGGAAGCTGGTGCTGACCCGCGACGGTGACACCTCGGTCCGGCTCGGCGGTACCGCGTCGGTCGAGCTCATGGTCGCGAATCCGGGCCGCCGGGTCCGCGGCGTGCTGCGGGACGCCTGGCCGCCGTCCGCGGGCGTGCACGACCCGCGCCGCGCGCTCGACCTACCGGCCGGGGAACGACGCCGGCTGACGATCCTGCTCACCCCGACCCGGCGCGGCGACCGGCACGCGGCCCGGGTCACGGTGCGGTCGATCGGGCCGCTCGGGTTCGCCGGCCGGCAGGGCGCGCACAAGGTGCCGTGGACGGTCCGCGCGCTGCCGCCGTTCAACAGCCGCAAGCACCTACCGTCCCGGCTGGCCCGGCTGCGCGAGCTGGACGGCCGGACCGCACTGCTGGTCCGCGGCCAGGGCACCGAGTTCGACTCGCTGCGCGACTACGTGCCGGGCGACGACGTCCGCAGCATCGACTGGCGCGCGACCGCCCGGCGCTCCGGCGTCGTGGTCCGCACCTGGCGCCCGGAGCGGGACCGGCAGGTGGCGATCGTGATCGACTCCGGCCGGCTGTCCGCGGGCCGGGTCGGGGACGCACCGCGGCTCGACCACGCGATGGACGCGGCCCTGCTGCTGGCCGCACTCGCCACCCGGGCAGGCGACCGCGTACACCTGCTGGCCTGCGACTCGCATGTGCGCGCCGACGTCCGCCGGCCGGCACCGGAGGACGTGCTGCCGTCGTTCGTGAACGCGCTCGCGAACGTGGAGCCCGAGCTGGTCCAGACCGACTTCCGGGTCGTCGTCTCGCACGTACTGGAACGACTCGGCCAGCGGTCCCTCGTCGTACTGCTGACCGGGCTGGACCCGGCCGTGATCGAGGAGTCGCTGCTCCCCACCATCGGGCCGCTGCTGCGCCGGCACGTCGTCGTACTCGCCTCCGTCGCCGATCCCCGGTTGACGGCGATGGAGGCCGCCCGCTCCGACGTGATCGAGGTGTACGGCGCGGCCGCGGCGGCTCGTACCCGGCTGGACCGCGAACGCGTCACCGCCGTCCTCACCCGCGCCGGCGTCACAGTAGTAGACGAGGACCCGGAAACCATCGCTCCCGCCCTGGCCGACACCTACCTGTCCTTGAAGAAAGCCGGCCGCCTCTGACCAATCGTTCGTCAGTCCGGCCCCCGCGTGTCGGCGATCGTTCGTCACTCCGGCCCTTGCACCTCACGCGGCGTGAGGTCGTAGCGTCCGGATCGTGGATGAGAGCTGGAAGGTCGGCGAGCTGGCCGCGGCGACCGGGCTGACGGTGCGGACGCTGCACTACTACGACGAGATCGGGCTGCTCACGCCGTCGCAACGCAGCGGCGGCGGGCACCGGCTGTACTCGGCGCAGGACGTGCAGCGGCTGTACCGGATCGGCCTGCTGCGCCGGCTCGGCCTGACCCTGACCGACATCACCGCCGCGCTGGACGACCCGTCCTGGGACCTGGCGACGGCGATGAACCGGCACATCGACGAACTGGACCACCGGCTCGCGGTGAGCCACCGGCTGCGGCGGCGGCTGGCGGCGATGGCGCAGACGCTCGCCGACTCCGCCGAGCCGCCGACCGCGGAGCTGCTCGACGCGTTGGAGGAGATGACCATGCTGGACACAAAGGTGCAACGACGGATCCCTGGCCTGGTGTACGCCGACATCGAGGCGGCGCACACGTTCCTGGTCGAGGTGTTCGGGCTCGAGGCGGGCCGGCTGGACCGGGACGAGAACGGTGTCGTCACCCACGCCGAGGTGACGGCGGGCGACGGGGTGATCTGGCTGCACCGGGTCGCCCCCGAGTTCGGGCTGGACTCGCCGAAGAACGTCGGCATGGAGACCGCCGGGCTCTCGGTGATGGTGGACGACGTGGACGCGCACTACGCGCACGTGAAGGCGGCCGGCGCGACGATCGTGTACGAGCCGGCGGACATGCCGTACGGCGTGCGCGAGTACGGCGTCCGCGACCCGGAGAACCGGCTCTGGTCCTTCATGACGACGCTGGACTAGGCGCTCACCGGCTCGCTGGCCTCGCGGTCGGCCGCCTCCACGTCGCCGTACTCGCCGGTCTTGAACGCGCGCCGGCCGAGTGTCCAGACGTAGGTGAGGAACGCGACCTCGGCCGCGATGCCGATCCCGACCCGGGCCGCCGTGGGCAGTGGCGACGGCGTCACGAACGCCTCGATCAGACCGCTCAGCAGCAGTACGACGGCCAGGCCGATCGCCATCCCCATCGTGGCCCGGCCGGTCTGGGCCAGGGCCTGGATCCGGGTCCGCGGGCCCGGGTCGATCCAGGACCAGCCCAGCCGCAGGCCGGCCGCCGCCGCCACGAACACCGCGGTCAGCTCCAGCAGCCCGTGCGGCGTGATCAGTCCGAAGAACACGTCCGACTTGCCGTGCCCGATCATGATCCCGGCCATCACGCCGAGGTTGGTCGCGTTGCTCCACAGCACGAAGCAGGCCGGCACGATCAGTACGCCGAGCGCCAGCACCGCGGCGGCGATCAGTGCGTTGTTGGTCCAGACCCGCAGCGCGAAATCCTGAGCCGGGTTCTCCGAGTAGTAGTTGGCGAAGTCCTCGTCCACGATCTGCTGGATCTGCCCGGGCGTCGCCACCGACGACAGCACCTCCGGGTGCGCGACGATCCGCCACGCCAGCCAACCGGCGATCAGGTAGAACACGGCCCCGATCGTGAGCCACCAGCGCCGGGACGCGTACAGCGCGGCCGGGAAGCTGACCAGGAAGTACCGCGAGATGTCCCGCCAGACAGGCGTCTGGGCGCCGGTGACCGCGCCGCGGGCATCCGCGAGCAGCCCCGACAGCCGCCCGATCGTGACCGGGTCCGCGCCGGCCGCTCTGAGAGCCGAGAGGTGGGTGCCGACCCGCTGGTACAACGTGACCAGCTCGTCCGCCTCGGCGCCGGTCAGCCGCCGCTGCCGTTGCACCAGCACCGCGAGCCGGGCCCAGGTCTCGCGCTGGACGGTGATGAACGCCTCTACGTCCAATGTCACCTCCCCGTGCGGATAGTGTCCTGCCAACGGGTGCACACTAGCCGCTCCTGTGTCGCCCACCGTCTTGAGCCGAGGGATGTCGATGTCGCAGCTGGTCACCGGGGAGGCGGTCGTCCTCCAGGTGCGCCTGGCCCGGATGCCCACCCGGGCATTGGCCGTGACGCTCGACGTCATCCTGCAGCTGGTGGTGCTCGGAATCCTGATCGCGATGCTGGTCGCATTCCTGTCGGAGGCCAGTGAGGCGCTCGCTGCGGCGATCATCGTAGTCACCGTCGTCCTGGTGATGGTCGGCTACCGGCTCGTGATGGAGACGCTGACGCGCGGGCAGACCCTCGGCAAGATGGCGCTCGGGCTGCGAGTGGTCCGCGACGACGGCAGCGCGATCCGGTTCCGGCAGGCCCTCGTCCGCACGTTGCTCTGGCTGTTCGTCGACTTCGCGCCCTGGTTCGCGTGCTGTCCCGGAATCGTGTCCAGCCTGATGAACAAGCAGGGCAAGCGGATCGGCGACATGCTCGCCGGCACCGTGGTGATCCGCGAACGCCACCAGCCGATGGCTTCGCCGCCGCTGTTCGTACCCGGCCCGCTGGTCGCCTGGGCCGGATCGCTGGAGCTGTCTCGGCTGACCGACGACCTCGCCAACACCGCCCGCGAGTACCTCGCCCGCTTCACCGAGCTGGAACCCGCCGCCCGCGAGGCGCTCGGCAACGCGCTCGCGTACCGGGTCGGGGACGTGACCGCACCCGCACCGCCCGCGCCGTTGTCCGCGCCGGCCTTCCTGTCCGCGGTCCTCGCCGAACGCCGCCGCCGCGAGCTCAACCGCCTCGCCGCCGGCCAGACAACCGGCGGCGTGTACGGCGCGCACGCGCCAGGCAGCTACGGCCCGGGCGGCCCCTTCGGACGCGGACCTGCCTACGGTCCCGGCGGCTACAGTCCAGGCGGCTACGGTCCAGGCGGCTACGGTCCCGGTCCCGGCGGCTCCAGTCCAGGCGGCTACGGCCCAGGCGGCTCCGGTCCCGGCGGACCCGGCCCCGGCGGACCCGGCCCCGGTGGACCGTTCCCAGCGCCGCCCGGCAGTCCTTATGGACCTTCACCGCAGGGCGGCGGGTTCGGTGCCGCAGGCAACGGTTATGGACCGGCCGGCCCGTTCGGCCCACCGCAGCCGGAGCAACCGGACCAGCCGCGCCAACCCGACGTACCTCCGACATCCGGCGGCTGGGCCCCACCCGGCTGAACGGCCCGGCACCAGCACCCACGTGTGTGCGCGTATCGCCACAGCGACCACGCGTGTGCGCGAATCGCCAAGGATTCGGCCACTTCCCTGGCGATTCACGCACGCGCTCGCACGCGCCCGCCGGCGCCGCGTCGGGCCGGACAGCGGGTTTGATGGCGTGAGCGTCCGCCGAGCATGTCCGGCGCAGCGCCCAGGAACGCCGGAAGCACCCCGCGAAACCTCCGCGAGGTGCCTCCGGTCACCTGGTCACAAGGGCCCGACGAGTGACGACACGCCGAGTCACAAGGGCCCGATGATGGCTACAAGGATCAGTAGCGGTAGTGGTCGGACTTGTAGGGGCCCTCGACCGGGACGCCGAGATACTCGGCCTGCTCCTTGGACAGCTCGGTGAGCTTCACGCCGAGCGCGTCCAGGTGCAGCCGCGCGACCATCTCGTCGAGGTGCTTCGGCAGCACGTAGACGCCGGTCGGGTACTCACCGGTCTTGGTGAAGAGCTCGATCTGCGCCAGCACCTGGTTCGTGAACGAGTTCGACATCACGAACGACGGGTGGCCGGTCGCGTTGCCGAGGTTCAGCAGCCGGCCCTCGGACAGGATGATCACCGTGTGGCCGTCGGGCCTCTGTGACTTGCTCGCCTCCGGCGAGAAGCGGAACTCATCCACCTGCGGCTTGACGTTGACCCGCTCGACGCCCTCCATCTTGTACAGCGCGGCCATCTCGATCTCGTTGTCGAAGTGGCCGATGTTGCCGACGATCGCCTGGTGCTTCATCTGCGCCATGTGGTCGGCGGTGATGACGTCCTTGTTGCCAGTCGTCGTGATGAAGATGTCGGCGGTGGAGACCACGTCCTCGAGCGTGGTCACCTGGTAGCCGTCCATCGCGGCCTGCAGCGCGCAGATCGGGTCGATCTCGGTGACGACCACCCGGGCGCCCTGGCCGCGCAGCGACTCGGCGCAGCCCTTGCCGACGTCGCCGTACCCGGCCACGACCGCGACCTTGCCGCCGATCAGCACGTCAGTGGCGCGGTTGATGCCGTCGACGAGCGAGTGCCGGCAGCCGTACTTGTTGTCGAACTTCGACTTGGTCACCGAGTCGTTGACGTTGATCGCCGGGAACAGCAGCGACTCCGCCTTGTGCATCTCGTACAGCCGGTGCACACCGGTGGTGGTCTCCTCTGTGACGCCCTTGATGCCGGACGCGATCGTGGTCCAGCGCTGCGGGTCCTTCGCGAGCGACTCGCCCAGCAGCTTCAGGACGACGGCATACTCCTCGGACTCGGCGGTCTCCGGCGCCGGGACCTGACCGGCCTTCTCGAACTCGACGCCCTTGTGCACCAGCAGGGTGGCGTCACCGCCGTCGTCGAGGATCATGTTCGGGCCGCCAGGGACGTCCCCGTGACCGGGCCACTGCAGCGCCTGCTCGGTGCACCACCAGTACTCCTCGAGCGTCTCGCCCTTCCAGGCGTACACGGGAACACCCTTCGGCTCGTTGACGGTGCCGTCCGGCCCGACGACGACCGCCGCAGCCGCGTGGTCCTGGGTGGAGAAGATGTTGCAGGACACCCAGCGCACATCAGCACCGAGCGCCGTGAGCGTCTCGATCAGCACCGCGGTCTGGATGGTCATGTGCAGCGACCCCATGATCCGGGCGCCGGACAGCGGCTTGGTCTCGCCGTACTCCTTGCGCATGGCCATCAGGCCAGGCATCTCGTGCTCGGCGAGCCGGATCTCCTTGCGGCCGAACTCGGCCAGCCCGAGGTCCTTCACCTTGTACTCGAACGTCATCGATGCATGCTCCTTCGCAATGCCGCTGCTTGGGTGTGAGGTGCGATTACGCGGGTCGAGCCTAGGGACGTCCGGACCCGCGGGATACCACCGGGGTCATTTTTTGACAATGTAATGTCAAGATATGCGCATCACCGAAGCCGCTCGCATCCTCGGCACGTCGCCGCGGATGCTGCGTTACCGCGAGTCGCTCGGGCTGCTGCCCCGGTCGCCGCGCGGTCAGCGCCGGTACGACGACCGCGACCTCGCGCTGGTCCGCTCGGAGCTCGAGCTCGAACGCCGGTACGACGTGTCGCCGGCCGAGCTGGCCTTCGCCCTCCGGGCCGCCGCCGAGCCGGACGTCGCCGCAGCGATCCGCGAGCTCGGCGTACGCATCGGCCGGATCACCACCCCGCCCACGCCCGCCGAGATCGACCGCGAACGCGCGCTGCGCTGGCTCGGCCGCTCCGGCATGCTCCCACCCCCACGCTCCCCCGGCCCCCGCTGACCCGTCTGATTCTGGCCGGTCATCGGTCACTTTCCCCGCGCCTGTGGACAGCCGGCGCCGCGCGGACGGGCAGTGTGGTAGCGGACTAGGGCTGTGGCAGGTACGTGTTGCCGCGCTCGAGCAGGTCCGCGAACCACGGCAGCACGGCGTCACCGATCGCGGTGTCCACCCCAGCGAACCGCACCGCGAGCACTGCCGCCGCAACCAGACCGAAGCACAGCCCGAACGCGCCCAGCGCACTGCCTGCGAGCTCCGGTCGCCGGGTCGTCACCAGGGCCACCAGGCCGCACAGCAGGGCAACGGCGGCGGCTAGGGCGGACACGCCGTACAGGATCGAGAACGGCGCGGTGAGGAGCGCGGCGAGCCCGGTCAGCAGCGCGGTCTCGGCCGCGACAGACGTGTGCACGCGTGACTCGGGCGAGCTGTCGAACAGGTCCTGCAGACCCACGTCCCCAGCGCGGGGACCACCCATGGTGGCCATGTCTCCAGGCTAGGCACGTGGGCCCCTCGAAGCGCGTCACGAATCACAACGATCCGGCCTCGGTATCACAGGTGCCGGTCCGGCTGCCGACCGTCATCCACAGCCGAGGAAAAGGTGACCGACGACCCGCAAGAAACCGCCCCGGGGAGGACCCGCCACATGAGGCTTGGACGTACTAGTGGGCGGGGGCTTCGGGGACGGGCGGTCGCTCGGCGGGGGTGTAGCCGGGCTTGTAGATGTCGGGTTCGAGGTAGATGTGCCGGGCGGTCGGCTCCACCTCGCGGATCGCCTTCTCGGCGGCGTTGATGGCGTCGGCCACGTCCGCCGCGGCATCCGTCGGGGTGACGCCCACCTTGGCGGCGACCAGGACCTCCTCGGGCCCGATGTGCAGGGTCTTGATGTGGATCAGCCGGTCGACGCCGGGCACGGACTTGATGGCGGCCTCGATCCGGTCCTGCGCCTCCCGGGTGGCGGACTCGCCGATCAGCAGCGACTTCATCTCGATCGCGAGGAAGATCGCGACCAGCACCAGCAGCGCCCCGATGCACATCGAGCCGAGGCCGTCCCAGACACCGTTGCCGGTGGCAAGGGTCAGGACGACGCCGAACAGCGCGAGCACCAGACCGGCCAGGGCGGCGAAGTCCTCGAGCAGGATCACCGGCAGCTCGGGCGACCGGGCACCGCGGACGAACTTGGTCCAGGACAGCTTGCCGCGGGTCTTGTTCGACTCCACGATCGCGGTCCGGAACGAGAACGACTCCATCACGATCGCGATCAGCAGGACCGCGACCGGCACCCACTTCCAGTCCTCGATCGGGTGCGGATCCTGGATCTTGTGGTAGCCCTCGTACAGCGCGAACAGGCCGCCGACGCTGAACAGCACGATCGCGACGATGAACGAGTAGACGTAACGCTCCCGGCCGAACCCGAACTGGTGCAGCTCGGTCGCCTCGCGCTGGGCCCGCTTGCCGCCGAGCAGCAGCAGGCTCTGGTTCCCGGCGTCGGCGACCGAGTGGATCGCCTCGGCGAGCATCGACGCCGAGCCGGTGAGCAGCCAGGCGAAGAACTTGGTCACCGCGATTCCGGTGTTGGCCAGCAGGGCCGCGATGACGGCTCTGGTCCCGCCACCAGTGCTCATCTGGGTCGTCTCCTCACGAATCTGCCGGGGGTACGGACACGACGAACGCCGTGCCGCGACCGGTCACAGTACACGCCGGATCGGCCCCCGCGGCGAACGCGGACCGCCCCGGCGACAGCTCCACCTCGTCCGGCCCCGCCGAGACCGTCACGGCCCCGTCGACGCACGCGACGATCCGCGGACCACCGGCGCCGGCCGGCACCGGGCCGCCGTCCAGATCCGCCCGGTGCACCTCGAAGTACGGACACCCGGTCCGGTATGACCACAGGCCGGGCACGTCCGTCGCAGCGGCCCGCAGAACCGGGTCCGGCAGCGGCGTGAAGTCCACCACCGACGCCAGCTCCGGTACGTCGACGTGCTTGCGCGTCAGCCCGCCGCGCAGCACGTTGTCCGAGTTCGCCATTACCTCGAACCCGGTGCCGTGCAGGTACGCGTGCACGTTCCCCGCCGGCAGGTAGACGGCGTCGAACCGCGACAGGGTGACCCGGTTCAGCAGCATCGAGGCGAGCACGCCCGGGTCGTCCGGGAAGTCCTGGGCAAGCCGGTCCAGCGTTGCCGCCTCGGCGGCGAAGTCGGTCCCGGCGTACGCGTGGCAGGCCTCGCCGAGCGCCGCCACGGCGACCCGGGTGCTGTCCCGGTCGGTGCTCATCATGTCCACGAACACCTCGCGAAGCTTGCCGTCCCGCAGCGAGTCGGTGATACCGGACAGCTGGGCGGCGGCCAGCGCGTCGAGCAGCGCCACGGTGCGGTCCAGCGGGCGGAAGCCGACCAGGGCCTCGAAGGTGCCGAGGGCAACGAAGATCTCCGGCTTGGGCCACGCGTCGCGGTAGTTCCGCTCCGCGGCGTCCCGCGGCACGCCGACAGCATCCTCGCGCGCGAAGCCGTCCGCGGCCTGCTGTGCCGACGGGTGTGCCTGGATCGACAACGGCTGCGCGGCCGCGAGGATCTTTGCCAGGAACGGGAACCGGCCGCCGTACCGCTGCGCCACCTCGGCCCCCAGTACCGCGTCCGGGTCCGCTGTCACGGCGTCGTACAGGTTGTTGCCGGAGGCAAGCACAGACGGGGCGGACTCGTGCGCACCCATCCACAGCTCGGCCTGCGGCTCGCCGGTCGGCTCGGTGCCGAGCATGGACGGGATCGCGTCCGGCGACCCCCAGGCGTAGTCGCGGACCGTGTTGTGGAGCAGGCTTACCATCCGCGCGCCTCGTCCGCCTTGCCGCCGAAGGTGCCGAGCCCGATGCCGAGGTACGCCGCGGCGTACCGCCCATGGTGCATCAGCGCCGCGTAGCGGGTCACGTCCGTGCCGACCGCGTGCCCGAGCACGTGTACCCGGATGTCGTGCTGCTCGGCGGTCTCCATCAGCCGCTTCCGGCTGTCCACCACCTGCGGCTCGTCCGCGCCGTCGTCCAGCACGACCAGCCCGGGCCTGAGCTGCTCGCCGTCAGCGAACCCGTCCGCGAACAGGTCCCGCGGCGGCTGGCTCGCCAGCACCGGCAGCAGGTGCTCGGCATCGGCCGCGAGTGCCGGTCGTCCGCTGGCCAGCCGGACCGCCTCCACGACCCGGCGCGCGGCCCGGGCGGACAGCACCGAGCCGCCCCAGATCAGCGGCAGCGCGTCGGCCAGCATCAGCGCCAAGTCCTTGGCCGGGTTCGCAGCGACGTCCAGCTGCGGGGAGCATGCCACCGCCACCTCGTCCAGCGTGTCCGCGACGGCGGCCGCCTCGACCGCCGGTCCGAGGTCGAGCTGGTGCAGCGCCTGCAGCACCGCGACCGCGGTCGCGAGCGCGTCGTCGGACTGCGACGGCAGCCGGATCGCGTGCCGCGCTCCCGCGGCCAGCCCGGCGACCTGGGACGCCTCCGGCGAGGCCACCAGGAGACCGCAGCCGCGCCGGGTCGCCTCGGCGACCGCGGACGTGGCGCCCGGGTCCTCCTTCGAGCCGGCCAGTACGACGACCAGGTCGAGCGCACCGGACCAGCCCGGCAGTCCCGGCCCGGGCCAGGCCACGAACGGCACCGGGCAGACCGGTTCGAGCACCGCGCGGACCAGCCGGGCGTCCCGGCCGGCGGCCACCACCGCGCGCGGCCGGAAGCCAGCGTCCGGGCCGAGCCCCTCCAGCGCCGGGGCGGCGGCGTCGATCTCGGCCCGGACCCGCGCACCGGCACCGGCCAGGTCGCGGAGCAGGTCGTCGGCGCCGGCCAGGGCGACCGGGTCGTCCAGCCGGGTGTCGTCGAACTGCTCGGTCATGACCGGTCGGCGCGCGGGTCGCGCGCCTCGTCCACCAGCAGCACCGGGATGTCGTCGCGCACCGGGTACGCCAAGCCGCACTCGGAGCTGGTGCAGACCAGCTCGTCGGCCGCGTCGTCCACCGCCAGGGTGGCGCGGCACTTGGGGCAGACCAGGATGCTCAGCAGGTCCGGGTCGAGGTTCACAGCCATGCTCAACGCTCCTTGCTCACTCTCGGTCCGGGAGCGGGATCCCGGTGATCTGTGCCAGCACCTCGTCGCGGACCGACTCCATCGTGGCATCGTCCTCGGCCTCGACGTTCAGCCGGAGCAGCGGCTCGGTGTTCGAGGCGCGGACGTTGAACCACCACACCCGGGCGTCCACGGTCAGGCCGTCCAGATGGTCGACGGTGACGCCCTCGCGGCCGGCGTACGTCTTCTCGATCGCGGCGACCACGCCGGCCTGGTCGTCGACCTGGCTGTTGATCTCGCCGGACTCCGAGTAGCGGGTGTACGCCGCGAACAGCTCACTCGCCGGCCGGGCCTGCTCGCCGAGCGCGGCCAGCACGTGCAGTGCCGCCAGCATCCCGGTGTCGGCCCGCCAGAAGTCGCGGAAGTAGTAGTGCGCGGAGTGCTCGCCGCCGAAGACCGCGTCGGTCTCGGCCATCTTCTCCTTGATGTAGGAGTGCCCGACCCTGGTCCGCACCGGGACGCCGCCGTGCTCGCGGACCAGGTCCGGCACCGCGTGCGAGGTGATCAGGTTGTGGATCACGGCCGCGCCCGGGTTCTTCGCCAGCTCTCGGACCGCGACCAGCCCGGTGACCGCGCTCGGCGAGACCGGCCTGCCGTTCTCGTCGACCACGAAGCAGCGGTCGGCGTCGCCATCGAACGCGAGCCCCAGGTCCGCACCGGTCTCGACCACCTTGGCCTGCAGGTCGACCAGGTTCTTCGGGTCCAACGGGTTCGCCTCGTGGTTCGGGAAGTTGCCGTCCAGCTCGAAGTACATCGGCACCAGGTCGACCGGCAGGTCCTTGAACACGGCCGGCACGGTGTGGCCGCCCATCCCGTTGCCCGCGTCGACGACCACCTTCAGCCGGCGGATCCGGCTCAGGTCGACCAGGTCCTGCAGGTGGTCCGCGTACGCCGGGAGCATGTCCTTGTGTGTGACGGTCCCGCCAACCGGCACCGGCTCGGACGGCGACTCGCCGGACAGCATCCGGGCCACCAGCTGCTCGATCTCGCGCAGACCGGAGTCGGCCCCGACCGGCGCGGCCTCGGCGCGGCACAGCTTGATGCCGTTGTACCGGGCCGGGTTGTGGCTGGCGGTGAACATCGCGCCGGGCAGCCGGAGCCGGCCGGACGCGAAGTACAGCTGGTCGGTGGAGGCCAGGCCGATGTCGATCACGTCCGCACCGGTACTCGTGACACCCTCGGCGAACGCCTTCGCCAGGCCCGGGCTGGACGGCCGCATGTCGTACCCGACGACGACCGTGCCACCGTCGGCGAGCACGTCCATCACCTCGACGAACGCGGCCCCGACCGCACGCGCCATGTCCTCGTCCAGCTGGTCCGGAACCACGCCGCGCACGTCGTACGCCTTGAAGATCGCAGACGTCGGACTGACCCCCGGGGACTGATCGACCATGCCGAGACCCTACCGGTGCCGGCGTCTCAGGCTTCAGGGTCCTGCAGCACTCTGAGATGACCACGCCTGGCCACCTCGATCGGCGCATCGGGTCCGGACGGTCGCCGGACCGGGCCGGCGGGTGGCCGGGCGGCCTCGCGGACCGCGTTCGCGAGCGCCTCCAGGTCGTCGTTGGACGGCCCGCCCGCGGCCGGGTCAGGCGCCAGCCGGATCACCTCCCAGCCGTTCGGCGCGGTGAGCCGGTCGCCGTGCTCGGAACACAGGTCGTAGCAGTGCGGTTCGGCGTACGTCGCCAGCGGGCCGACCACGCAGGTCTGGTCCGCGTACACGTAGGTGAGCGTGGAAACCGCCGGGCGGCGACAGCCGCTCCTGGTGCAGATCCTGGCGATGCTCACGACGTGACGCTACCCGGTCTAGGCTCATGCCGTGACCGAGGCTCGCCGTCATCGCAGGCACATCGACCGGCACGGCCGCGGACTGCGCGGTCCGGTCAGCCGGCCCAGCACGTTCGCGCCGCGCGGGCTGCCGCTGAAACGCTCGTCGGCGGCCCGCTTCGACGAGATCGTCGCGGTCGAGGTGACCCGGCTGGAGAAGCAGCTGCCGGAGGTCGTCACCCGGGTCGAGTTCGCGATCGAGGACGTGCCGAACCTGGACACCGGCGTACGGGACGTCCCGCTGACGCACTCCAGCGGAGGTACGGCGCACGACCCGTACCGGATCGTCGTGTTCCGCCGCCCGATCGAGCTGCGTGCCGAGCGCATCGGCGCCGGCCTGACCTGGATGATCCGCTCGGCCCTGGTCCTCGAGCTCGCGGACGTCCTCGGCCTCTCCCCCGACCAGATCGACCCCGACTTCGAAGAAGGCGGCCCGGCGGACTGACCAACGGGTCATTGGGCGGGGTCAGCCGGCGGGGTCAGCCGGCGGGGCGGAGGGCGGCGCGGACGTCGGGGTGGGCGCCGAGCTGGGCCCGGAAGACCAGGGACGTGGTCAGCGGCCAGGCGGCAACTCCGTGGACGGCGTCGGCGGCGGGCTTGGTGGACGGGGTCAGGGTGACCGCGCCTGCGACGCCACCGCCCTCGCCCGGCGAGACCGCCAGGTAGGTGCTGATCTTGGACGCCGCCAGCGGCAGCGCCGTACTGGATCCGGCCTTGACCTTGACAGTACGGCGCGAGACGACCGACCCGTTCGCGGACCGCAGCTCGACGTGCGCCGACCCGGCGTCGCCCGGCGCGGTCAGGATCAGCGTGGCCGGGTCGGCGTGCGGGGGCAGCACCAGGTACGACGGACCGGTCAGTCGCGTCGTGGAGCCGAGCGAGGCGAAGTCGGTGTTCTTCTGGTCGATGATCCGCAGCGCGGCGAACACGGGTTCCTCGGCGCTGACCGCTACCGCGGCCGCCTCGCCGCGAGCCGCCTCGTCCAGCCGGACCGAGCGGATCCCGCCCGCCGGGATCACGATCGTGTCCCGCCCGGCCGGCCGGAACCGCCCGTTCCGGCTGAGCACGTTCACGGTCGCAGTGGTCTGCAGGTCGCCAGGGTTGACCACGGTCAGCACCCGGGCGCCGGCGCCCGGCGCGACCGCGGGGAGCACCGTCTCGCGGGCGGGCTCGGCCGACGGCGACAGCCAGTCGACACCGGCGGGCACCGGCCCGGTTGTGACGTTGTCGCGGATGGCGGCGGCGATCCGGCCGCCGGTCGACACCACCCGCATCGCGAGCTCGCGCTGCCCGGGTACGACCGTCCGCATGTACACCTCGGCCTGGCTCCGGCCGCGGACCACGATGCCGTTCCCGGCCGAGTTCTCCAGCTGCCCGGCGGCGCCGTAGAACGTCACGTCCACGCTCGCATTCGCGTCGTCCAGGTTGGTCAGCACCAGTACGTCGCGACGCCCGACGGCCGAGCCCGCGCCGGCGAACCAGAACTCCGCGCTCGGCGTCGCGCATGCCGTACTGGCCATCCCGCGGTTCACTCCGCTGGACGCGGTCGAGGTCACGGTGGCCGCGGTACCGGCGGCCAGCGGCCCGGTCGCCCGAACCGCCACCGGTACCGGGGTGACGCCCTCGGACACGGTGATGCCGCGGCCGCGCTGCTTGATCGTGCCGAGCACGCCGGCGCCGAGCTTGCGCACCTCGACCGGCGTGGGCCGGCCGGGCGCGACCGGCGTACCCTCCGGCAGCGCCGGCACCGCCGCGTTCACCGCCGTCGTGGTCGCCCGGTCGGCACCGACCGTCGGGCAGCCCAGCGCGGCCCGGGCGACGACCACCTTCTCGACCCGGGTCTCCGCATCCGGCGTGTCCGGTGCCGGCGTACCGGCCAGCACACCGGCGCCGGCCACGGCGCCGAGCGCGACCACCGCGGCCCCGATCCGGAACCACGCGTGGTTCAGCAGCCCGGTCACGACGAAGCCCTCCTCGCGTGTGTGCCATGCGTACCGCCGACCGAACGGCGCGCGGTCGGCAGGCAGAAGACCAGCGTGACCAGCCAGGCAAGGATCCCGGCCAGCCGCCAGCCGTTGTGGGCGACGTCGGCCGGCTGCGCGGTCCCGCTCGGCGGTACGTCGACCAGCCAGGCCGCGCCGCCCTCCTCCGCGCTGGACCGGTTCAGACCGGAGACCGTGTCCATGGTGGCGACCAGGGTCGGGTCGACCGGTGGGGCCAGGTACACGTAGTCGACGCCTAGCCGCTCCAGCCGCGCGGCCTCGTCGCCGACGCCACCGCCGCCGAGCGCGGACAGCACCTCGGTGATCTGACGGTTCGCGGCGGCGGGCGCCTCGGCCTCGATCGCGCCCATCCGGGGACCGCCGTCGCGGACGATCGCGTACCGGCTGCCGCCGTCCGGCAGCTGGCGCAGCACGATGATGGTCGCGTTCTGCGGTGGCTCCTGGGCGGCGACCAGGTACGCCGGCAGGTCCTGCGCCGGCTCCCGCCGCAGCGGACCGTCATCGCCGCGAATGAGCCACCAGCCGCCAGTCGCCACGGTCGCGGCCAGCACCAGGCCGATCGCGCCGCGCATCAGCGGGGCGGTCTCCCGGCGAGCCGATCCCCAGGCCACCGTGACGACGCTGATCCACGCCACCGTGGTGAGGAACATCAGCGGACCGCTGCCACCGCCGAGCCGGCTGCTCAGCAGCGTCGCGAGCAACCCGGCGACCGCGACCGCCCAGCCGGCCAGCTCGAACCGCTGCCGGCTGCCGCGGACCAGGCTCAGCAGCGCGACCAGCACCAGCGGAACGGCCAGGAACCACAGCGTGCCGGGCGCGTCCGGGACCGCGGTGACCAGGTGCGGCACGCTGTCGCCGGGCCCGGCCGCGGTTGTCGGCGTACCGCCGGCCTCCTGACCGAGCCGGGACGGGTGCCGGACCAGCTCGATCGTCCATGGCAGCACCAGCAGTGGCCCGAGTGCGGCGGCGAAGAACAGCTGGTTGCCCTGCCGCCGGTTGCGCCGTGCCACGACGACGCCGGCGACCACGATGCCGAGCAGCAGCAGGGCCGCCAGTGCCGGCGTGAACGCCACCAGCAGGGCGAGCACGGCGCCGGCGAACCAGGCGGCTCGCCAGCTGCCCTGGGTGGCCGCCCTGCGGCGGCGCAGGATGGTGTGCAGCGCGATGGCGAGCAACGGCAGCACCAGCGCGGCGACGCAGGTCCCAATCCTGCCCTGCTGGACAGCGCCGCCGGCGACCACCGCGAGCCCGTACGCCGAGGCGCCCCAGGCCCGGGCCGACCGGTTCAGCACGATCCGGCGCAGGAACGACCAGGCCGACCACGCCGACAGCGGTACGACGGCGAGCAGCAGCAGGTCTGTCGCCAGCGACGGCCTGCCGAGCGTGACGGTGGCGATCACGGACAGCTGCCCGAGCCAAGCCGGCGGCGTGACGCCCTCCGGCGCCGTCGCCGCGGCCCGCCACAGGTCGCCCAGGCTGTCGTGCGGCGGCAGCAGCATGCTCGACCGCAGGACGCCGGACCCGACCACACCGCGGGCGGCGAGCAGCGCACCGACCGTGAGCGCCACCCAGGCGACCAGGAACGGCCGCCGGATCAGCTGCCGGCGCCACTGCGGCTGGTCCGCGGCGACCGTGACCGTGGTCCGGGCCCGGCGCGCCGTGGGGTGGACCGGCTCTTCGTCCTCGTCCGTCCACGCCTCGCGCAGCCGTTCGGAGATACCGCTGGTGGTCTCCTCCAGGTTGCGCCGGATCGCGTGCACCGACTTGGAGAACAGGTCCTTGTAGCGGTCGTGCGGAACTGAGCGCAGCGTCTTGCGGTCCCGCCGGGCCCGCATCCAGCCACCGGCCAGCAGGGTGCCGAGGAACGCGGTCCACTCGTCAACAGCGCCCGACGGGGTCTTGCCGAGCAGGAACCACAGCGACCGCAGCACGGTGCCGAACAGCATCCGCAGCATCAGCAGCGGCAGCATCCGGCCGGGCGCGTTCGCGAGCACGGTGTAGTACGCGTGCGCCTTGTCCACCTGGTACACATGCCGCCGCGTGCCGGCCATCTCCCGCTCGCCGCTGGCCGCGGCCTGCGCGTGGTACACGACCGCGTCCGGCGCGACCGCGACCCGGTGCCCGGCCCGGCGGGCCCGCCAGCCGAAGTCGATGTCGTCGCGGAAGATCGGCAGCCGCGGGTCGAAACCCTTCAGGTCCCGCCAGATGTCGCGTCGTACCAGCATCCCGGCGGAGCTGACCGCCAGGACGTCGCGGACCTTGTCGTGCTGACCCTGGTCGAACTCACCCGGCTCGATCCCGGTGTCGCGGCGACCGCCGAGCGAGGTGGTGACGCCGACCTCGAGCAGCGCGCGCTCCCGCGGCCAGGTCCGCAGCTTGGGCCCCCACACCCCGATCTCGGGGTTGATTGTTGCTTGCAGCAAGAGCTGCTCGAGCGCCTTCGGTGCCGGTGCGCAGTCGTCGTGCAGCAGCCACAGCCACTCGACCACCTCCGCGCCGTCGTCGCCGTACCCGAGTGGCTGCACCGGCGCGAAGCCGACGGCCTGGACACCGCGGGAGACGGCCGCACCGAATCCGGTGCGTGCCGATGCGGTCACCAGCGGTTCCACGGCGGGCAGGTCGGCGAGCAGGGCGGCGGTGTCGTCGGTGGACCCGGTGTCGATCGCGATCAGCCGGTCCGGGCGCCGTTCCAGCGCCCAGAGTGCCTCGGTCAGCCGGGGGAGCCACTCGGCGCCGTTGTGGGCAACCACGACAGCGGTGACGACGTGGCGCAGCGAGGCGCGCGCGAACGGGTCGTCCGGACTGGTCGCCGGGAAGTCGGCCGAGTCGAAGAACTCCCAGCCTGCAGGGGCCTGTTGTTCCATGCGGAGTAGCTGCACCTCGGGGCTGTCGGGAGGGGCGTTTGCCACCGTCCCATGCTGGCCGGGGCGCGGACTACCCTAACGCGACGGGAATCCCACCGTCGTCGCGGCGTCGCGCTCACAGCGTGGGCCGCCTGTGTGCCGCCCCCTGGCTCCCCCTTGGCTGCCCCTTGCCTGGTCCCCTGGCTGCCGCGCTGTGGGCCGGGCCGGGCCCACAGTGTCCGGCAACGATCAGACTGCGCGCTTCTTCAGTTTGCGACGCTCACGTTCCGACAAGCCGCCCCAGATACCGAACCGCTCGTCGTGCTGCAAGGCGTACTCAAGGCACTCGCCACGGACGTCGCACCCCAGGCAGACCTTCTTGGCCTCCCGGGTCGAGCCGCCCTTCTCCGGGAAGAACGCCTCGGGGTCCGTCTGGGCGCACAGCGCCCGCTCCTGCCAGTTGAGTTCGTCTTCGATCGCGTCGCCCTCGACAATCGCCATCAGCTCTGTCACGGTACGACCTCCTCGACCCTGTTCGTTCCCTGCGCGGGTGGGTTGCGGCCCACTCGCCTGACCTCGTCCGTCTGCGTGCTGCAGGTCCACACCCGCACCACGCTTCGGTCCCCGATTCCGAGTGTCCTAACGAACGACACGAATGAAATTACATGCCTGCAATCCACCAAAGTCAAGCGGTTGTCTGCTAATGGGGCAAATGGACGGGCCGCCGATGCGTGCATCGACGACCCGGATCCAATGGTCCGGCTGCTACTGCGGGGGCTGCGACCACCAGCCCTGTTGCTGGCCGGCCTCCTCTTTCTTCGCCTGCTCCGGGTCCTGCGACTGCTCGCCGGACTCGTCGGCCGGTGCGTCGGTGCCCCGGTCGGCGTCAGCGTTCGCGGACAGCGCGTCATCGGGCCCCGCGTCGGCACCTGCGTCAGAGCCGGTGGCTGACCCGGCAGCCGTCGAGGCGTCCGCCGACTCGCCGCCGGCGGCCGGCTGGTCCCAGCCCTGCGTCTGCGACTCCTGGCCCCAGCCCTGCTGGCTCCCCCAGCTCTGCTGAGCCTGGTCCTGGCCCTGCTGACCCTGCTGCCAGGCGTCGCCGCCCCACGACTGCTGGCCGGCGTCGGCCTGCTGGCCCCACTGCTGACCGGAGCTCGGGGCCTGCGGCCACTGCTGACCGGCTTCCGGGGCCTGCGGCCACTGCTGGGTATCGCCGCTCTCTGCACCCCACTGCTGGCCCGCGTCCTGCCCGCCCGGCTGCTCCGCGCTCTGGGCCGCGTCCTGGCCCCACTGCTGCCCGCCCCACGACTGCTGGCCGGCGTCGGCCTGCTGGCCCCACTGCTGCTGGCCCGCGTCCTGGCCCCAGCCACCCTCGGCGGCACCGCTGTCCGCGCCCCACTGCTGCTGACCGGACTCGGCACCGCTCTGACCGGACTGCTCGCCGGACTGCGCACTCCCGTACCCGGCCGCCGCACCGGTGCCGTAGCCGCCGTACTGGCTCTGCCCGGCGTCGCCGTACTGGCTCTGCCCGGCGTCGCCGTACTGGCTCTGCCCGGCGTCGCCGTACTGGACCTGGCCGGGGTCGCCGTACTGGCCCTGGCTGTAAGCCTGCTGGCCGTACTGCGGCTGCCCGCCGAACTGGCCGGCGTCATACCCTCCGGGCTGCTGGCCGGGGAACTGCGGCTGGCCACCGAACTGGCCGTGCGGCCCCGGCTGCATCGCCTTCACCGGTGCGGGAATCGCCTGGAACGTCTTCAGCAGGATGAACCCGACCAGCCCGTAGATGGTCAGGCCACCGAGGCGGTACAGGAACTGCGAGAGCTTGACCAGCGCGCTGCTCACGTCGTCGGAGAACCCCGAGATCGCCGCGATCAGCAGGATGACCGTGAGGACAGCCACCATCACCAACGCCGCCAGCGTCACGGTGCGCGCGTTCGGGGTCCGCTCGCCGAACCCGGTGACCAGCGCGACCGCGCCGAGCGACGCGAGCAGCACGGCGAAGCCCCCGAGGTCCGGCAATGCCAGCACCTGCTGCACGGCCTGGGCCTTCGACGTGAAGTCCGTGTCCACGAAGAGGTAGAGCAGGGACGCCAGCGCGTAGAGGCCGACGAAGGCAAGCAACAGATACGCGACCGGCTCTCTGAGCTTCTTTGTTGCGTCGGTGACCACGAGGGCCTCCCATCAGATTCGAGGTTTGACCTCGGCAGCATATCGATGCAGCGGTCCGCGCCTCGGATGCCTGACGCAATCACTGTTGGCGACCTGCGGCAGACTCGTGACCATGCGACTGACAGTTCTGGCCGGCGGGATCGGCGGCGCGACCTTCCTGCGCGGTCTGGTGCGGGCGCGCCCGGACGCCGAGATCACCGTGATCGGCAACACCGCGGACGACATCACGTTGTTCGGGCTGCGGGTGTGCCCGGACCTCGACACCGTGATGTACACCCTGGGCGGCGGCATCTCGGCCGAGCGCGGCTGGGGCCGCGAGGACGAGGGCTGGCTGGTCAAGGAGGAGCTCGCCGCGTACGGCGTGCAGCCGACCTGGTTCGGGCTCGGCGACCGTGACATCGCCACCCACCTCGTCCGGACCCAGATGCTGGACGCCGGGTTCGGGCTGAGCGCAGTCACCGAGGCGCTGTGCACCCGCTGGCACCTGCCGGTGCGGCTGCTGCCGATGACCGACGACCGGGTCGAGACGCACGTGGTCATCGAGGATTCCGAGGGCCGCCGGGCGGTGCACTTCCAGGAGTACTGGGTGCGGCTGCACGCCGAGGTGCCGGCGCACGAGATCGTCGTGGTCGGACAGGATCAGGCCAAGCCGGCACCCGGCGTGATCGATGCGATCGCGGACTGCGACGTACTGCTGCTGCCGCCGTCGAACCCCGTGGTCTCGGTCGGCACCATCCTCGGCGTACCGGGGATCCGGGACGCGATGCGGGAGACGTCCGCGCCGGTGGTCGGGGTCTCGCCGATCATCGGCGACAGCCCGGTCCGCGGGATGGCCGACAAGGTGCTGGCCGCGATCGGCGTCGAGTCGTCCGCGTCCGCGGTGGCCCGGCACTACGGTGCCCGGCCGGCCGGCGGCGTACTGGACGGCTGGCTGCTCGACACCTCCGACGCCGCGCAGCTGCCGGCCGTCACCGACGCGGGCATCGCCGCGCGCGCCGTACCGCTGTGGATGAGCGACGAGGACCTGACCGCGGCGATCGCCGAGGCGGCACTCGGGCTCGCGGAACAGGTGCGCTGATGCGCAAGGGTCTCGAGGTCATCCCGGTCGTCGGGCTGCCCGAGGTTGCCGAGGGCGCCGATCTGGCCGAGCTGATCGGCGAGTTCGCCGAGCTGCTCGACGGCGACGTGATCTCGGTGACGTCCAAGATCGTCAGCAAGGCCGAGGGCCGGTCCCTGTCCGGGGTGGACCGGACCGAGGCCATCGACGCCGAGCTGGTCCGGGTGGTCGCGCAGCGCGGCGACACCCGGATCGTGCAGACCCGGCACGGGCTGGTGCTGGCCGCCGCCGGTGCCGACACCTCCAACACCCCGCCGGGCACGGTGCTGCTGCTGCCGGTCGACCCGGACGCGTCCGCCCGGGCGCTGCGGGACGGGCTGCGGTCCAGGTACGGGGTGAACGTCGGCGTGGTGGTCACCGACACCCTCGGCCGGCCGTGGCGAAACGGCCAGATGGACCTGGCGATCGGTGCCGCGGGCATCGACGTGATCGAGGACCTGCGCGGTACGACGGACAGCCACGGCAACACGCTCGCCGTCACGCTGCCCGCGATCGCGGACGAGCTGGCCGCCGCCAGCGAGCTGGTGAAGGGCAAGGCCGACGGTATCCCGGTGGCGATCGTGCGCGGTGCCGACGACGTCGTCCTGCCGGCCGGCGAGCACGGCTCCGGCGCCGCGGCACTGGTCCGCGACGCCGAGTCCGACCTGTTCAGCCTCGGTACCCGGGAAGCGGCCTGGGCGGCGGCGACCGCACGCTGTACCCCGGCC
>Ga0114129_10000278_pt1 | contig 58533 bp, 57 predicted proteins | sample RhiMetdeltSRZDD1_FD_80071 | JGI IMG/M metagenome (GOLD analysis project Ga0114129, IMG submission 80071) | Populus rhizosphere microbial communities from Tennessee, USA - Rhizosphere MetaG P. deltoides SRZDD1 (version 2) (version 2) | ecosystem: Host-associated > Plants > Roots > Rhizosphere >...
CGTCGGGCCCACGGACCTTGGAAATGAAGCCCGCACCACGACAGCGCAGAGAGGTCAGACAGCTCGCACAGCAGAAGCTATGCGCTCGGCGCAGGATTCGGCCAGCTCCGGAGTCGGCGCTTCGACCATCACCCGGACGAGGGGCTCGGTGCCCGACGGGCGCAGCAGCACCCGGCCGGTGGTCCCGAGTTCGGACGTGACCTGCTCGACGGCCGCGATGACGGCCGGGTGCGACACCGCCGACCGGTCGGCGCGGACGTTGACCAGCCGCTGCGGCAGCCGGGTGACGACCGACGCGAGATCGGCCAGCGTACGCCCGGTCGCCGCGACGCGGGCCATGAGCATGAGGCCGGTGAGCAGGCCGTCGCCGGTGGTGGCGTAGCCGGGCAGGACGATGTGGCCGCTCTGCTCGCCGCCGAGCGAGAATCCGTGCTCCCGCAACGCTTCCAGCAGGTACCGGTCGCCGACCTTGGTCTCGTGGAACTCGATGCCGGCCGCGCGCATCGCCAGCTTGAGACCGAGGTTGCTCATGACGGTCGCCACGAGCGTGTCCTTGGCCAGGTCGCCGGACTCCTGGAGGGCCAGCGCGAGGATGGCCATGATCTGGTCGCCGTCGACGATCTCACCGCCGGCGCTGACCGCGAGGCAGCGGTCGGCGTCGCCGTCGTGGGCGATGCCGAGGTGGGCACCGTGCTCGACGACGGCCGCGCGCAGTGCGTCCATGTGGGTCGCGCCGCAGTTGTCGTTGATGTTCACGCCGTCGGGCTCGGCGAACAGCGGGATGACCGTCGCACCGGCCTCCCGGTACGCCGCCGGAGCGACGTCGCTGGCCGCGCCGTGAGCGCAGTCGACCACGACGGTCAGGCCGTCCAGGGACTGCGGCACCGCCGCCCGCAGGTGCTTGAGGTAGTGCTCAGCGCCGTCGAGCAGGTCGTGCACCCGGCCGACGCCCGCGCCGGTCGGGCGTTGCCACTTCTCGCCGATGCGGGCCTCGATGGCGTCCTCGATCTCGTCGGACAGCTTGTGCCCGCCCGCCGCGAACAGCTTGATGCCGTTGTCGGGCATCGGGTTGTGGCTCGCCGACACCATCACACCGAAGTCCGCGCGTACCTCACCGGTCAGGTACGCCACCGCCGGCGTCGGCAGTACGCCGACCCGCACCACGGTCGCACCGGCGCTGGCCAGGCCCGCGACGACGGCCGCCTCCAGCATCTCGCCGCTGGCCCGGGGGTCGCGGCCGACCACGACGATCGGGGTGTGCGACTCCGACGCCAGCACATGCACTGCGGCGACCGCTACGGCCATCGCCAGTTCCGGCGTGAGGTCGCCGTTGGCCAGGCCGCGTACGCCGTCCGTGCCGAAGAGGCGGGCCATGCAGGTCCTCCCAGAGAGATGGTTATGGCCGGGGGTGATGTACCCCCGGCCACGGTAGCTACTGCCTCGGGCGGTTAACGCTTCGAGTACTGAGGCGCCTTGCGGGCCTTCTTGAGGCCGTACTTCTTGCTCTCCTTGACGCGGGCGTCACGGGTCAGGAAGCCGGCCTTCTTCAGCGCCGGGCGGTCCTCGACGTCCAGCTCGCACAGGGCCCGCGCGATCGCCAGGCGCAGCGCGCCGGCCTGGCCGGTGATGCCACCGCCACGCAGGTTGGCCACGATGTCGAACGCCTCGGCCTTCTCGGCGACGACGAGCGGCTCGCGCACGGTCTGCTGCGACACCTTGCTCGGGAAGTACGCCTCAAGGTCACGGCCGTTGCACGTGATCTTGCCGCTGCCCGGGACGATCCGGACGCGGACGATGGCCTCCTTGCGGCGGCCGACGGTCTGCACGGGACGCTCGCCCCGCGGTGCCTTGACAGCCACGGGGGCGGGCGCGGACACGGCCTCGACGGCCGTCGCGACCGCGGCCGGCGTCGGCACAGAAGTCTCGGTCATGCTGATTCCTTCGGCAGAGGTCACTGTGCGACCTGCTTGATCTCGAACGGCACGGGCTGCTGGGCGGCGTGCGGGTGCTCGGGGCCGGCGTAGACCTTGAGCTTGCCCAGCAGCTGGCGGCCCAGCTTGTTGTGGGGCAGCATGCCCTTGACGGCCAGCTCGATCGCCCGCTCGGGACGCTTGGTGAGCAGCTCGTCGTAGCCGACCCGCTTGAGACCGCCCGGGTAGCCGGAGTGGCTGTAGGCGACCTTGGTCTGGCGCTTGTTGCCGGTCAGCGCGACCTTGCTCGCGTTCACGATGATGACGAAGTCACCGGTGTCCACGTGCGGCGCGAAAGTGGGCTTGTGCTTGCCGCGCAGAAGAGTGGCGGCCTGGGTGGCGAGCCGGCCCAGCACGACGTCAGAAGCGTCGATCACGTGCCACTGACGCTCGATCTCACCCGGCTTCGGGCTGTACGTACGCACAGGTCTACCTTGTCTGGTCGTCGGACATGTCTCTTGCGAAGTCTCGCTGCTGTCAGCATGCAGAGCTGACCAGCGATTCTGGGCGGCTTGCAGCCGTAGAACGACAAGCGTACCCGATCCGATGTCTGACCAGTCCGCGCCGTATCTGACGCAACAGCGCACAACGATACTCCGCGCGCGTTCGCCAGGTCAAAACGGGTGCCTCACATCACCGCCGGGCCCGCGGTGCGTGCTGTTTCACACTACGGGTACGCCCAGCGGAACGGCCCGGCAACGCCGGGTTCCTACGGTGCCGCCCATGACCGCTACCTTGACCGCTCCCGCGGCTGCCTCACCCACGCTGGACCGGTGGGATCCCGAAGACCCGACCTTCTGGGCAAGCACCGGCCGCCGGGTCGCCCGGCGCAACCTGATCTTCTCGATCTTCGCCGAGCATCTCGGCTTCTCCGTCTGGACGCTGTGGAGCGTGGTGGTCGTCGCACTGCCGGCCGCGCTCTTCCCCTACACGGTGGACCAGAAGTTCTGGCTCGTGGCGCTGCCGAACCTGATCGGCTCCCTGATGCGCCTTCCTTACACCTATGCCGTCACCCGGTTCGGTGGGCGTACGTGGACGGTTGTGAGCGCTCTGCTGCTGTTCATCCCGCTGGCCGGAATGATCTACGCCGTCACCGCCCGGCCGGCGTACTGGGTCGTGCTGCTGTGCGCGGCCACGGCCGGGTTCGGCGGCGGCAACTTCGCGTCGTCGATGACGAACATCTCCTTCTTCTACCCGGAACGGCTGAAGGGCACGGCGCTCGGCCTGAACGCGGCCGGCGGCAACCTCGGCATCAGCGTCATGCAGTTCGTGGTGCCGATCGTGCTGGCGCTGGGCCTGGTCTACGGCGGCCTGATGTGGGTGCCGCTCGTGCTGGCCGCCTCGGTTTGCGCGTACCTGTTCATGAACAACCTCACCGTGGCCCGCTCGCCGTTTCGGGCCCAGTTCGCGACGCTGCGCCGGCCGCACACGTGGATCATGTCGTTCCTCTACATCGGCACCTTCGGCTCGTTCCTCGGTTACTCGGCGGCGTTCCCGCTGGTGCTGAAGCTTCAGTTCCCGTCGGCGCCGGTCGGCCGCGTCGGGTCGGCCGTGGTGACGCTGGCGTTCGCGGGTCCGCTGCTCGGCTCGCTAGCGCGCCCGATCGGCGGCTGGCTCTCCGATCGCGTCGGCGGCGCCCGGGTGACCGCCGGCTGCTTCGTGCTGATGGGTCTGGGCTCGTACGCCGTGATCACCGCCGTTTCCTCGCGCAGCCTGCCGCTCTTCCTGGCCGCCTTCGGCGTCCTCTTCACGGCCGCCGGCGCCGGAAACGGCTCGACCTACCGGATGATCCCCGCGATCTTCGCGGTCACGTCGTCCGACTTCGCCAGTGCGCGCCGGGAGTCCGCCGCGACGTTGGGGATCGCCGGAGCAATCGGCGCGCTCGGTGGGTTCTACCTGCCTCGGGCGCTCGCCCAGTCGGTCTCCGCTACCGGCGGGATCTCTGGGGCTTTTGTGGCCTTCGGTGCGCTCTACGCCTTGTGCCTGGCGGTGACGGTCGGCGTGTATTTGGCGCGGCCGCGGTTTCGCAAGGTCTAAAGCGCAGGGTGACCCACACAACGTGGCACTTAGTTGAATGCTCAACTAGAGTAAGAGGGCAAGCCCCGAGCAAGTGGAGGAAAGAAATGAGCCTCGTGCTGGACAAGGATGCCCAGGACCTTCTGTTCCGTGACGCGCGTACCGCTAACGCCTTCAGCGACGAGCCGGTGAGCGACGAACAGATCCAGGCGATCTACGACCTGGTGAAGTACGCCCCGACGAGCCTGAACATGCAGCCGCTGCGCATCGTCCTGGTGCGGTCCCCCGAGGCCCGGCAGCGCCTGGTCGACACGATGGGCGAGGGCAACAAGGCCAAGACCCTGGCCGCCCCGCTGACCGCGATCCTGGCCGCCGATCACGAGTTCCACGAGAAGTTCGGCCAGACCTTCCCCCACGTGCCGGGCGTGAAGGACTGGTTCGCTCAGGAGCAGGCCCGCATCGAGGCCGGGCGGTTCAACGGCGCCCTGCAGGTCGGCTACTTCATCGTCGGCGTACGCGCAGCCGGCCTGGCCGCCGGCCCGATGACCGGCTTCGACGCCGAGGCGCTGAACAGGGAGTTCTTCCCCGGCGGCGATCGCAGCGTGCTGGCCGTGATCAACATCGGCAAGCCGGGCGACAACGCATGGTTCAGCCGCAACCCGCGGCTCGACTACCACGAGGTCGTGCGGACCGTCTGACCCGCACGCGTCGGTGTTGATCATGAACTTAGGGGGTGCGGCACGCCGTGGAGCACCACCCTAAGTTCATGATCAACACGGCGGAAGCGGGCGAAGCCGGGGGTGGGTGAGAGGAGTGGGTACATTGGCTGGCATGGCCGCCGAAGTGAAATCCGAGCCCCGCTGGCTCACCGAAGAGGAGCAGCGTACGTGGCGGGCGTACTTGGACGGCAGCCGCCTGCTCATGCATTTCCTGGAGCGCGGGCACCAGCAGCACGGCCTGTCCAGTACGGACTACGAGATCCTCGTGCAGCTGTCGGAGGCACCGGGCAAGCGGATGCGGATGAGCCAGCTGGCGGTGTCCACGCTGCTGGAGAAGAGCCGCCTGTCCCACCAGATCACGCGGATGGAGAAGGCCGGCCTCATCGAGCGGCAGCCGTGCCCGGATGACCGGCGCGGGCAGTTCGCGGTGATGACCGAGCAAGGCTGGGAGACGATCCAGCGGGTCGCCAAGGACCACGTCGAGCAGGTCCGCGAGGCGTTCATCGACCGGATGACGCCGGAGCAGATCGCCGTGCTCGGTGCGGCGTTCGAGCAGGTCGCCGGCGGGCTGCGCAAGCCGAGGCCGAGCGAGTGCGCCGAGCACCTCGGTTACGAGCGCGACGAGTAAGCGAAAACCCTTACAGATCCTGGATTATCCGCAGGGCCCGGCCCACCTTGCGCATGGTGTCGGTGTCGGCGACCTCGACCATGTCGGTGAACCACTTCTTCATGGGTGAGGAGACGCGGTCAGGCATGATCACCAGTTCGCCCATGGGAACGGCGAGTGGCGAGTCACGCAGCTCCTCCTCGTCCACCACTTCCGCGACGACCACGATCGGCACGTCGGTTCCGTTGTAGACATCGGAGCTGATGACCAGGCCCAGCCGTTCCCGGGCGCCCTCGATGCGCCAGACCTCACCCCTGCGCAGCACGCTTGCCATGCCCTCCCCTGCCGGGTAGATCGCCACCGGTACGCCTGCCGCGCAGGGTACCGCCGCGAAGCTCGTCGGTCACCGTTTCGTAGTCGGCTTCGTCGGCTAGCGCCTGCTTCTCCAGTTTGTCGAATCCGGCTCTTTTGAGGACCTGCGCGTGCGCGTTGAATAGTTCACGCAGGGCCTTCTCCTTAGCCGCTCGGTCCATCCAGGCGGATAGGGACAAGCCGTCGCGCTCCGCGTACCGGCGCGCTTCGGCGATCGTTTCGTCCGAGAATGAGAGAGTCACCTTCGCAGTCATGCCGTTGAGGTTACCTCTGGTATGACTCATAGTCATCCCCCAATGAGGGTTCCTCGCATGAATGAATGCGCTGGTCACCTGCGGTATAAGAGATCTCACGGACAGTCATTAACGATCATGTTAAAACCTCGCAGCGTGGGATAAAACCCCCATGGCGTGCCATCTTCGCTGGACCTGCGGCCAACACCGGGCCCACCGAACAGATGAGCGCGACTTTGCAGGTCGGAAACATACGGGAAGCGGGGTCGAAACCGCTCACCGGCACCCTCATCCCTATGGCCTCCGTCGACACGCACTGCCCCTACTGCGCGCTGCAGTGCGGCATGACGCTGAGCATCGGCGAGGGCGGGCGCGTCGAGGTGGCCGCGCGCGACTTCCCGACCAACCGCGGTGGGCTGTGCCAGAAGGGCTGGACCGCCGCCGATCTGCTCGACCACCCCGACCGGCTGACCCACCCCTTGATCCACGGCGAGCCGGCGACCTGGGAGCAGGCGTACGACTACATCGAAGCCCGGATCGGCAGCATCCAGCGAGAGTACGGACGCGACGCCGTAGCGGTATTCGGCGGCGGCGGCCTGACCAACGAGAAGGCGTACGCCCTCGGCAAGTTCGCACGGGTGATCCTCAAGACCCGCAACATCGACTACAACGGCCGGTTCTGCATGTCGAGCGCGGCCGCGGCGGGCATCAAGGCGTTCGGTGTCGACAGAGGACTGCCGTTCCCGCTGGCCGACCTCGGCACCACCCGGACCCTGATGCTGGTCGGCGCGAACGTCGCCGAGACGATGCCGCCCCTCGGCCGCTACCTGCACGAGCAACGCCAGCAGGGTACGCAGATCGTCGTCGACCCGCGCGCGACCGCCACCGCCAAGGCGGCCCACTTGCACCTGCAGCCGACGCCGGGCACAGATCTGGCTCTGGCCAACGGTTTGCTGCACATAGCCATCGCCGAAGGGCTGATCGACAAGGATTACATCGAGCAGCGGACCACCGGATTCGAAGCGGTCCGGCGTAATACGGCGGCGTACTGGCCGGCGCGGGTGGAGCGGCTCACCGGCGTACCCATCGAGGAACTGGAGCGAGCCGCGCGGGCCTTGAGCGACGGGCCTTCGATCATCGTGACGGCGCGCGGTGCCGAGCAGCACGCGAAGGGCGTGGACACGGTGACCGCCTTCGTGAACCTGGCGCTGGCGCTGGGCCTACCGGGGCGGCCGGGGTCGGGCTACGGCTGCCTGACCGGGCAGGGCAACGGGCAGGGCGGGCGCGAGCACGGTCAGAAAGCCGACCAGTTGCCGGGTTATCGCCGCATCGACGACCCGGCCGCGCGCGAGCACGTTGCGGCGGTGTGGGGAGTATCACCCGACGAGATTCCGGGGCCTGGCGTATCGGCCTATGAGTTGCTCGACAAGCTCGGCACCAGCGACGGAGCACGCGCACTGCTGGTCTTCGGATCGAACCCCGTCGTTTCCGCCCCGAACGCAGTTCACGTGGAGAAACGTCTGCGAAACCTGGATTTCTTGATGGTGTGCGACTTTGTACTCAGCGAGACCGCAGGACTCGCGGACGTCGTCCTCCCCACGGCGCAGTGGGCCGAGGAAGACGGCACGATGACCAACCTTGAGGGACGGGTGCTGCGGCGCCGGGCCCTCCGCGAGCCACCGCCAGGGACAGGGACGGATCTGGCGGTCCTGGCCGAGCTGGCTCACCGGCTCGGCCACCGGGACGGAGCCGTTCGGGCAAACGGCGATCGTTCCAACGGCGTGCGGTTCCCATCCGATCCGCGCGCTACCTTCGAGGAGCTGCGGCGTGCCACCGCCGGCGGGGTTGCCGATTACGCGGGCGTCACGTGGGAGCGGGTGGACGCTGAGGATGGCGTTTTCTGGCCCTGCCCCGCGGCGGACCGGGCAGGCACGCCGCGGCTCTTCGAAGAAGCCTTCGCCACGCCCGACGGGCGGGCGAGGCTCTTCGCGGTGGAACACCGGCCGGCGGCCGAGGAACCCTGCGCCGACTACCCCCTCTACCTGACCACCGGCCGCGTCCTCACCCAGTACCAGTCGGGCGCGCAGACGCGCCGCATCGCCCGCCTGCCCGGGTCCGCGTTCATCGAGCTGCATCCCGACCTCGCCCAGCGCCTCGGTATTTCTCCCGATCAAGTGGTACGCCTGACGAGCCGCCGCGGCAGCGTCGAGGCGCCGGCGCGGATCACCGAGACGATCCGGCCCGACACCGTCTTCATGCCCTTCCACTTCGCCGGTACGCAGAGAGCGAACTCGCTGACCGGTGACGCCCTCGACCCCACCTCTCGCATGCCGGAGTTCAAGGTGTGCGCCGTCCGGCTGGAGCTGCCGTGAGCGTCGTCGTGATCGGATACGGGATGGCCGGCGCCCGCTGCGCCGCCGACTTGCAAGCCTTCGGTGTCAAGACGACCGTGCTCGGCGCGGAGCCACACCGCGCGTACAACCGGATCCTGCTGTCGAACCTGCTGGCCGGCAAGGTCGACGAAGCCGGCGTCGAGCTGCCCGACCCCGTGACCGATGTCCGGGTCGGCGTCACCGCCGTGGCCATCGACCGCACCGCCCAAGCAGTGTCCTGTTCGGACGGTTCGGTGGTGCCCTACGAGCACCTCGTGCTGGCCACCGGGGCGGATGCCTGGGTCCCACCGGTACCCGGGTTGTCGGCGTCGGGCGACCGCGTCGCCGTGTTCCGTACGCTCGACGACTGCCGGCGGATCCTGTCGTGGGCCGGTTCGGCCCGGACCGCGGTGGTGCTCGGCGGTGGCCTGCTCGGCCTGGAAGCCGCCCGGGGGCTGGCGACCCGCGGGCTCGACGTGACCGTGGTCGAGGTCGGGCACCTCATGGAGCGCCAGATCGATCCGGACGCCAGCGTGATCCTCTCGGCCACGCTCGCCGCGCTCGGCATCACCGTCCACACTGGAGTACTGACGCGCGGCTGCACGACGTCATCCACCGGCGTGACCTTGGAGCTGTCGTCGGGCGTATCGGTCTCGGCTGACCTTCTCGTCGTGGCGTGCGGAGTACGCCCCGCTACCGGGGTGGCTGTCTCGGCCGGTTTGGCGGTGGACCGCGGGATCGTCGTGGACGACCGGATGCGTACCAGCGATCGGCACATCTCCGCGATCGGCGATTGTGCCCAGCACCGCGGTGAGGTCGGCGGGCTCGTGGCACCGGCCTGGGCGCAGGCGGGTGTCGTGGCCCGGATCGTGAGCGGGATCGAACCGCTCGCCGCGTACCACCCCGCGCCCGTGGTGACCCGGCTCAAGGCGAACGGCATCGACCTGGCCGCCATGGGCTCGCTGGCCGATGACGGTGACGACCTGCGCTTCGCCGACCCGGCCAGCGGCACGTACGCCCGGCTGCGCATCCGCGACGACCGGCTGGCCGCGGCCGTGCTGCTCGGCGACAACCCGCTCGTCGGGCAGATCATCCAGCTCTTCGATCGGGGCGCGCCGGTACCGGCGGATCGCCGCGCCCTGCTCCTCGGGCGCAGTCTGGGCGGTCCCGCCAGCGCCCAGGCTGCGCCGACCCCGGCCCTGATGCCCGACGCCGCCACGGTGTGCCAGTGCAACACCGTGAACAAGGGTGCTCTGGTCCGGGCCTGGCGGGACGGCTGCCGCGACGCGTCGGCGCTGGCCGAGCGTACGCGCGCCACATCCGGCTGCGGCACGTGCGTCGACGCCGTCCGCGGCATCGCCGACTGGTTGTCCACACAGGAGGGTGTCAGCGCATGAGACGGCTGGTCATCATCGGGCACGGCATGGTCGCCCAGCGGTTCGTCGAGGCCCTCTTCACCCGCGGCGCCGATCTGTTCGACGTAACGGTTCTGGCCGAGGAGAACCGTCCAGCCTACGATCGCGTGCGGCTCTCCGCCGTCTTCGAAGGCGCCTCGGCGGACGACCTCGATCTCGGCGGGGTTCCGTCCGGCGTCACGCTCAAGCTGTCGTGTGCAGTCACCGCGATCGACCGCTCGGCCGGTGCGGTCGTCTGCGCCGACGGCAGCGTGGTGCCCTACGACGCACTGGTTCTGGCGACGGGCAGCCGGCCGTTCGTGCCACCCATCGAGGGCGCATCGCTGCCGGGTGTGTTCGTCTACCGCACCCTCGACGACCTGGACGCGTTGCGGGCGTACGTGGCCGATCGGGTGGCGGCCGGGCGTACGGCCGGCGCGGTCCTCGGCGGTGGCCTGCTCGGCCTCGAAGCCGCCAATGCCCTGCGCCTGCTGGGATTGCGTACGCAGGTGGTGGAGTTCGCGCCGCGTCTGATGCCGTTACAGGTGGACGACGGGGGCGGCGCGGTTCTCAAACGCCACATCACCGACCTTGGCGTGCAAGTCCATACTGGACAGTCGTGCTCGGCGCTGATCGCCGGGGCGGACGGATCGGTGGCGTCGCTGGCGTTCTCCGGTGGCGGCATGCTCGACGCCGACGTGGTGGTCATCGCGGCGGGCGTCCGCCCTCGGGATGAACTCGGGGCGCTCGCCGGCCTGCCGGCCGGCCCGCGCGGCGGCATCCTCGTGGACGAGTCCTGCCGTACCGAAGACCCCAGGATCTGGGCGATCGGCGAATGCGCCGCCCTGGCGTTGCAGGGCCCGGAAAGCGGCCGCACCTACGGCCTCGTCGCACCGGGCTACGCGATGGCCGAAGTCGCCGCCGACCGCCTCCTCGGCGGCGGCGCGGTGATGGCCGAGCCGGACACCTCGACCAAACTCAAGCTCCTCGGCGTCGACGTGGCCGCCTTCGGGGCCGCCACCGGCCCGCTGGACGTCGTCTACCACGACGGCGCCACCGGCGTGTACGCCAAACTCCTGCTGTCCGACGACGCCAAGACGCTGCTGGGCGGAGTCCTGGTCGGCGATGCGTCGGCGTACCCGGCGTTGCGGGCGAGCCTCGGCGGTCCGCTGCCGGCACCGCCCATCGCTTTGCTGGCCGGGGATCAGGACGCCGTTCGCATCACGCTCCCCGGGAATGCCCAGATATGTTCGTGCAACGGCGTCACGAAGGACACCATCGTCAGCGCCATCACTTCGGGCGCTGCCACCGATGTTCCGGCGGTCAAGGCGTGCACCCGAGCCGGGACGACGTGTGGGTCGTGCGTACCCGCGCTCAAGCAGTTGCTGAACGAATGTGGCGTACACCAGCCGAAAGCGTTGTGTGAACACTTTGGACAGTCGCGCCAGGAGCTGTTCGACATCATCCGGGTACGCGGCGTACGCACGTTCTCCGAGCTGATCGGCGAGTACGGCCACGGCCGCGGCTGCGATATCTGCAAGCCAGTCGTCGCCTCGATCCTGGCCTCCCTGACCAACGGCTACGTCCTCGACGGCGAGCAGGCATCCCTGCAAGACACCAACGACCACTTCCTGGCCAACATCCAGCGCGACGGCACCTATTCGGTGGTGCCGCGGATCCCCGGCGGCGAGATCACACCGGAGAAGCTGATCGTCATCGGCGAGGTGGCCAAGGATTTCGGCCTCTATACGAAGATCACCGGCGGGCAGCGCATCGACCTGTTCGGTGCCCGGGTCGAGCAGCTGCCGCTGATCTGGCGCCGGCTCGTCGACGCCGGGTTCGAATCCGGCCACGCGTACGGCAAGGCGCTGCGCACCGTGAAGTCGTGCGTCGGCGATACGTGGTGCCGGTACGGCGTACAGGATTCGGTCGGTCTCGCGGTCGCGTTGGAGCTGCGCTATCGCGGCCTGCGGGCGCCGCACAAAGTGAAGGCGGCCGTATCGGGCTGCGCTCGCGAGTGCGCCGAGGCGCGCAGCAAGGACTTCGGCATCATCGCCACCGAGGCCGGCTGGAACCTTTACGTCGGCGGCAACGGCGGCTTCCGCCCGCGCCACGCCGACCTGCTCGCCACGGATCTGTCCACATCGGACCTTGTCCGCACCGTGGACCGGTTCCTCATGTACTACGTCCGCACCGCCGACCGCCTGCAACGCACAGCGAGCTGGCTGGAGGCCCTCGACGGCGGCCTCGGCCACCTGCGCGAGGTCATCATCGACGACCGGCTCGGCCTCGGCGCCGAACTGGACGCCGCGATGGCCCGGCACGTGGCGTCGTACGCCGACGAATGGCGCGCCACCCTGGAGGACCCGGCCCGCCTGGAGCGGTTCGTGTCGTTCGTCAACGCGCCGCAGACACCCGACCCGTCGATCACCTTCACCACCGAACGGGGGCAGCGGGTACCCGCCCGAAGCGGGCCCGTCCCCGTGACGCTCCATGGGAGGCAGCCGTGAAAACGTGGACCGAGATCTGCCCGCTGGACCGGATCGAGATCGAACGCGGCGTGGCCGCACTGATCTCCGGTACGCCGGTCGCCCTGTTCCGTACGCACAGCGGCGACTTCTACGCACTGGACAATGTGGACCCGATGAGCGGCGCGTCGGTGCTGTCCCGCGGCATCGTCGGCACCCGGGGCGACGTACCGACCGTCGCGTCCCCGATGCACAAGCAGACCTTCGATCTGCGTACCGGCGAGTGCCTCGACGCCGCCGGGGTCCGCGTACGCGTCTATGAGGTGCGCGTACGCGACGGGGTCGTGGAGATCGGCGCGCCGTGACCGAACTGGCCGGCTTCACCGTGGGCGTGACCGCGGACCGCAGGCGCGACGAACTGGCGGCGCTGCTGGAACGCCGGGGCGCTCGCGTGGTCATCGCGCCCGCGCTGCGCATCGTGCCGCTGCCCGACGACGCGCAGCTGCGCGAAGCGACCCGGCGCTGCCTGGTGACCCCGCCGGACGTGGTCATCGCCAACACCGGCATCGGCATGCGCGGCTGGCTCGAAGCGGCCGAAGGCTGGGGGCTCGGCGACGCGCTGCGCCAGGTCATCTCCGAGGCGTACCTGGTCGCTCGGGGACCCAAGGCCCGAGGCGCGGCCCGCGCGGCCGGCCTGTACGACCAGTGGTCGCCCGACTCCGAGAGCTGCGACGAGGTCCTCTTCCACCTCATGGCGCGCGGCGTACGCAGTGAGGTCATCGCCGTCCAGCTGCACGGCGATCAGCAGCCCGACTTCTGCTCCGCCCTGCGTACGGCCGGCGCCGAGGTCATCGAGGTGCCCGTCTACCGCTGGGCGCCGCCGATCGACCCGGCACCGCTGCAACGCCTCGTCGACCTGCTGCACGGCCGGCTCCTCGACGCCGTCACGTTCACCTCCGCCCCGGCCGTTCACGCGCTGCTCGACGCCGCCGGCCCGGCCCGCGAATCATGCCTGGACGCCCTGCGCACCGATGTCGTGGCCGGCTGTGTCGGTCCCGTTACCGCTGCTCCGCTCGCCGCGTTGGGCGTACCCGTCGTGATTCCAGCCCGAGCGCGGCTCGGCAGCTTGGTACGGACATTGGTCGACGAACTGCCGAAGCGGGCCGTGACCCTGCGCGTGGCCGGGCACGAGGTGACGCTGCGCGGGCACGCGGCGCTGGTGGACGGCGAGCTGAAGCCCCTCGCACCGGCGCCGATGGCGGTCCTGCGGGCGCTGGCGTCGCGCGCGGGCCGAGTGCTGTCGCGCGCGGCGCTGCTGCCGTCTCTGCCCCGCGGTGCGGACGAGCACGCGGTCGAGATGGCCGTGGCCCGGCTGCGGGCCGGGCTGGGCGGCCCGGCCTTCGTGCAAACCGTTGTCAAACGGGGCTATCGGTTGCCGGTTGACTAGGTACGCCTTACATTCAGCGCGTGAAAACCTGGGGACGAGCGGTCGCTACCGCATTCTGCTTCGCGACGGTCCTGGCCGCCGCACAGGTCGGCACCGCCGCCATCCTCGGCGTGCTGCGCCTCTCCGGCGAATTCGACGCCGACACCTGGTCGGCCCGGCTGGCCCTGCTGTCCTGGCTCGCGATCAGCTCCATCGTCGCCGGTGCCGCCGCCGGCAGCCGCGGCAACGGCTCGGGCACCCGCCTGTCCGCCTCGTTCGCGGCCGGCCTCGGCGGCGCGCTCGGCGCCGGCATCGCCCTCTACCCCGCCCGCACCGCCACTCTCCCCCAGGGCGATGCCCAGCTCATGGCCGGCATCGCCCTCGCCTTCGCGGCCATCGCCGGCTTCATCCTCGCCTTCGGCCTGCTCAGCGCACGCAGCCTGGGCTGGAACCTGGCCGTCACCGGCCTGCTCGTCTGGGGCCTGCTCGCGGTCGCGGTGGCCACCCACCCCGCCGAGGTCCGCCTCGGCCAGCTTGACGCGCCCGGCCTGTCACCGTCCTTTGTGCACAGTTTCAGCCTCTGGGGCCCGCCCGTCCTCGCCGCCGTCCTCGGCTTCCTCACCGCCCTCGTCGCCCGGCTGCGCCACCACCACCGCGGCGCCGTCGCCCTCAGCGGCCTGGCCGGCCCCGCGACCATCGCGCTCGCCTACGCCATCGCCGGACCCGGCGCCTCCGACGCCCAGAAAATCCCGTGGATCGCCGCGCTCATCGCGGTCGCCGCCGGCGTTGTGGCTTCGCTGTTCGTCGCCCTACCTCCCCGGCGTACGCCCGACTCCCCCGATGATTTCGACGGTTCGGGTCCGGCGTTCCCGCTTCCGCCGGTTTCCGAGCTGTCGGACACCCTGGCGGACCGCCGCCGGCCGTTCGTGGATCTCGACGACCGTGACCCGGTCGCACCGCCCCGGTAGGTTGTTCGGCGTGACCCGTAGGTTGTCGGCGTGAGCGCGCCCGGAGTGAACCGTGCCCTGACTCCTCGGCACGGCGAGGAGCGTACGCAGCTGGACGCCTGGCTCGACTTCCACCGCGACACCCTGCTGCTGAAGTGCGCCGGCCTCACCAACACGCAGCTGCGTACGCAGTCCGCCGAGCCGTCCACGCTGTCACTGCTGGGCCTGGTACGCCACATGACCGAAGTCGAGCGCTACTGGTTTCGCCGCCAGTTCGGCCGGGCCGCCATCGAACCGCTCTACTGGGACGTCGACGGCGATCCCGACTTCGACGTCAACGGTGCGCTCACCTCCGACGCCGCCGCCGATTTCGCGGCGTACCAGGAGGAGGTGCTCGCCGTTCGGGCGACCGTGACCGGGCGATCCCTGGACGAGCAGTTCGTCGCTCGCGACGGTGTCACCACCGACCTGCGGTGGGTCTACCTTCACATGATCGAGGAGTACGCCCGCCACAACGGCCACGCGGACCTGCTCCGCCAGCGCCTCGACGGCACCACCGGCGTTTAACCCGCCGTCACGGTCGTCGCGTTCCTGGCCACCCTGGGGCGGGTGGGCATGCCGAGGTTTGGTGCGGCGATTCGGGATCCGGCGGGTGGTTAGCGGCGCCATTCGAAGTGGTCGAGGGGGCCGATGCCGGCACCGATCTTCCAGTCCACGGCGCCGGTGAGGGCACGGGCGACGTACTCCTTGGCGAGGCGTACGGCGTTCTCGACACCGGCGCCCTGCGCGAGCAGAGCGGTGACGGCGGCCGAGAAGCTGCAGCCGGTGCCGTGGTTGTTCTGGGTAGGCACCCGGCGGGCGCGCAGCGGCTGGGCGCCGCGTTCGGTCCACATGACGTCGACGGCGTCGGCGCCGGGCAGGTCGCCGCCGGTGACGACGACGGTGACGCGCAGGTCGGTGGAGAGCTGGGCGGCCGCGCCGGCCATGTCGGCGGGCGTGGTCACCTCCCAGCCGACGAGGGCCGACGCTTCTTCGCGGTTAGGCGTGATGACCGTCGCGTACGGCAGGAGCCGTTCGATCGCCCCGCGTACGCCGAGGCTGCGGCCGGTGGACGAGCGCAGGACGGGGTCGATCACGAGGAAGGGCAGTGCGCCGTGGCGGGCACGGGCGGTCACTTCCGCGGCCGCCTGTGCGGAGGCGAGCATGCCTACCTTGACCGCGGCTACGGGGATGTCGTCGAGGACGGCCGCGAGCTGGGTGCCGACGACGGCCGGTGGCACGAGGTAGAAGTCGTGTACGCCCATCGTGTTCTGAGCGGTCAGAGCGGTGACGACGCTGGTTCCGTAACATCCGTGCGCGGCGAAGACCTTCAGGTCGGCCTGGATTCCGGTTCCGCCGCCCGGGTCGGAGCCGGCGATCGTCAGCGCGACGGGTGGCGTCTTCATGACACGTACGGTCTCCTGCCGGGCGACCGTGCCGTCGGACACGGAGTGAGTCACCTTCCTGTTTATACTCATAACAATACTTCGATGTAACCGGCCGGGCGGCTGAACTGGTGTGTCAGCGTACGTCCCAGACCGGTTCCGGCGTTTCCACCACCTCATGGTCGCCCTGGAAGACGACGAAGCGATCGAAGAACCTGGCGAACCAGCGGTCGTGGGTCACCGCGACGACGGTGCCTTCGAACTTGGCCAGCCCCTCCTGAAGGGCTTCGGCGCTGGCCAGGTCGAGGTTGTCGGTCGGCTCGTCGAGGAGCAGCAGGGTCGCACCGGACAGTTCGAGCAGCAGCACGAGGAATCGGGCCTGCTGGCCGCCGGAGAGCGTACCGAACCCCTGATCGCCCTGCTTGGCCAGTTCGTAGCGGTCGAGTGCACGCATCGCGGTGTGGCGGTCCATCCCGGATCGATGGTCGTCGCCGCGCCACAGGATGTCGACGAGCGTACGCCCGATCAGTTCGGGCCGGTCGTGCGTCTGCGAGAAGTGGCCGGGCAGCACCCGAGCACCGAGCCGGGCGATGCCGGAGTGTTTGACCGGCGCGTGTTCGCCGCCGTCGACGCTCATCGCGATGCCGTCGGTGCCGCCGCGGGCGAGCAGGCGCAGAAAGTGCGACTTGCCCGTGCCGTTGGCGCCGAGGACCGCCAGGCGGTCGCCGTACCAGAGTTCGAGGTCGAACGGGAAGGTCAGGTTCTCCAGCTCCAGCTGCTCGCAGATCACCGCGCGCTTGCCGGTACGCCCACCGGTCAGCCGCATCTTGATCTCCTGGTCCTTGGGCGGCAGCGGTGGCGCACCGGCCTCCTCGAACCTGCGCAGCCGGGTCAGCGCCGATTGATAGCGCGACGCCATGTCGGAGTTGTACGCCGCCTTCTGCTTGTACATCAGCATGAGCTGGCGCAGCTTCTCGTGCTCCTCGTCCCAGCGGCGGCGGTTCTCCTCCATCCGCTCGTGGCGGGCGTACCGGGCGTCGTGCCAGCTGGCGAAGCCGCCGGGGTGCACCCAGGCGCTGCCCCCTTCGACGGCGACGACTCGGTCCGCGGTCTGGTTGAGCAGCTCGCGATCGTGCGAGACGTAAAGCACGGACTTGTCCGACTCCCGCAGCCGCCGCTCCAGCCAGCGCTTGGCCGGTACGTCGAGGAAGTTGTCCGGCTCGTCGAGCAGGAGCACCTCTTCGGGGCCGCGCAGGAGCAGTTCGAGGGCGAAGCGCTTCTGCTGCCCGCCGCTGAGCGTCCGGACTGGACGGTCGCGGGTGGCGTCCCAGGGCAGATCCAGGATCAGGGTGCTGACGGTGTCGAAGACCACCTCGGCTTCGTAGCCACCGGACTCGCCCCAGACGGTCAGCGCTTCGGCGTACCGCATCTGGGCCTGCTGAGCGGATGTGGACAGCCGGCCGCGCGCCTCGGCCGCGGCGAGATCCTTCTCCGCCTTGGCCAGGCGCTCGCCGGCCGCCTGGACCAGCGGTGGGGCGAGGGAAAGCGCGAGAGCGGCGAGCGTGGTGTCGTCGCTCAGCGCGCCGTTTGCGGCGCGCCCGTGTCCCATCATGCCGATGAACTGGCGCATGACGCCGAGGCCGCCCGAGCGGGCGATCGCCCCGGTCTTTACTGGGAGATCTCCTGCAACCATTCGCAGCAACGTGGTTTTCCCGGCTCCATTCGGTCCCACCAGCGCGACCCTGGCACCTTCGCCGACCCGGAACGAGACGTCGGCGAAGAGCACCCGGCCGTCCGGCAGCGTATGACTGACCCCGGCCACATCCACATATCCCACGCGCGCATCCTGCCTGACCAGGCATCATGACCGCATCCGCATTACCGCACCGGCGCGCTCGGCGCGGCCGTTACGCTGTGCCTGTGGCCACGACGACCAGGGTGTACGTCGCCCGGCTCGCCGGCCTCGCCGTCTTCGACCCGAACGGCGACCTGGTGGGCCGGGTACGCGACGCCGTGGCCCGGGTGACGTCGAACCCGCCCCGGGTCGTGGGGCTCGTCGCCGAGATGCCGATGCGGCGGCGCATCTTCCTGCCGATCGGCCGCGTGGTCACCATCGACGCCGAGAGCGTGATGCTGAGCACCGGCACCCTCAATTTGCGCCGGTTCGAGAAGCGCCCGGGTGAGCTGCTGGTCCTGGCGGAGCTGCTGGACCGGCGCGTAACCATCACCGCCAATGGGCAGAACGCGAACGTGGTCGACGTGGCGATGGAGTCCGACCGGTCCGGCGAGTGGCAGCTGGGCCGGCTGGCCGTACGCGAAGCCACCGGCCGCCTCAGCCGCCGCGGTCAGATCCATCAGCTCGACTGGGACGAAGTTCAGGGCCTCCTGGCGCCGACCGCCGAGCAAGGCACGGAGTCGCTGCTGGCGGTGCTGGAGAAGATGCGCCCGGCCGACCTCGCCCACGCGTTGCAGGAGATGCCCGATACGCGGCGTACCGAGGTCGCCAAGGCGCTGGACGACGAGCGCCTCGCCGACGTCATCGCCGAGCTGCCCGAGCAGGACCAGGTCAAGATCATCGCGGCGCTGGACCGCGAGCGCGCGGCCGACGTACTGGAGGAGATGGATCCCGACGACGCCGCCGACCTGCTCGCCGAGCTGCCGCACGTGGAACAGCAGGTGCTCCTCGACCTCATGGAGCCGGAGGAGTCGGCGCCCGTACGCGCCCTCATGTCCTATCCGGAGGGTACGGCCGGTTCGGTCATGACCAGCGAGCCGGTGATCCTCACGCCGGACGCGACGGTCGCCGAGGCGCTGGCGCGCGTACGCGAGCCGCAGGTCTCGCCGGCCGTTGCGGCGCAGGTATTCGTCGCCCGCGCACCGATGGCCACACCGAGCGGCCGCTACCTGGGGATGGTGCATTTCCAGCGGCTCCTGCGGGAGCCACCGGCGTCGATGCTCGGCAGCCTGGTCGACAACGACATCGACCCGCTGGACCCGGAGACCTCGCTGGCCGACATCACCCGGCGGATGGCGACCTACAACCTGGTCGCGATGCCGGTCGTGGACGACGCGGACCGCCTACTCGGCGCGGTCACCGTCGACGACCTACTCGACCACCTACTCCCGGAGGACTGGCGGGAGCGGCATGGCTAGCCGCACCCGACTCGACCAGCCGCGCGAACCTGGGCGCGTACGCCTGCCCCGCTTCGACCCCGAAGCCTTCGGCCGCTGGTCGGAGGCGATCGCGCGGTTCATGGGCACCGCTCAGTTCCTGGTGTGGATGACCGTAGTCATCCTGCTGTGGCTTGGCTGGAACACCCTGGCCCCGCCGAATCTGAGATTCGACCCCTATACCTTCACGTTCCTGACGCTGTTGCTGTCGCTCCAGGCGTCGTACGCCGCACCGCTGATCCTGCTCGCGCAGAACCGGCAGGCCGACCGCGACCGCGTTGCTCTGGAGGAAGACCGCCGCCGGGCGGCCGCGCAGAAGGCCGACACCGAGTACCTGGCCCGGGAGATCGCCGCGCTGCGGATCGCGCTGGGCGAGGTGGCGACGCGAGACTTTCTCCGCTCGGAGCTGTCGCGGCTGGCCGAGGAGCTGGACGAGGCGGCGCACCGGCGGCATCAGCTCGAACGCAAGCACCACCAGAAGGAGCTGCGGACAGCGGCCCGGCGCGACGGCTTCGACGACGACTGGGACACCGACACGCCGCACGTACCGCGCCGGATCGACGGCGACACATCGGGATAAGGCATGCGGTAAGACACGCCGGGGTCAGCGCGCAGAAAGCGCGCAGAAAAGCCGCGCGTCTCAAGGGGCAGAAATTCCGGGCCCCTTGAGCCGCGCAGAAAAGCCGCGCGTCTCAAGGGGCATGACGCGCGGCTTCACTACTGCGTCTAGGCTGCCATAGGTGGAAGATCGAAGTCCACCCTCAGTCGTCTTCCTCGGGATCCTGGTTGGCCGGCTCACCGGCGACGAACGGGATCATGGACAGCTCGTCACCGACCGGGCAGACGTACGCCGGCAGCTCGGCGGAGCCGAGTTCGGCCACGTAACGCCAGTACTCGCCGACCGCCTCGGCCGGTGACGCCGCCTCGATCGGCAAAGCCACGTTCACCAGCCAGGACTTCTTGGTCACGCCCCACTATAGGCAGGCGGCCGCTTCTCGACGAAGGCGAGCGTGCCCTCGCGATGGTCGGCGGTGGCCCCGCATTCGGCCTGTGCCTGCGCTTCGATCTCCAGCGCCGCGGCCAGCGTGCCGGGTGCGCCCTCGACCAGCTCACGCTTGATCGCGGCGTACGCCCGGGTCGGCCCGGCCGCCAGGCGAGCGGCGAGTTCCTGCGCGGCCGGCAGGACGGCCTCGTCGTCGTCGACCAGTTTGGTCAGCAGGCCCAGCTCCTTAGCCTCGGCCGACCGCACCGGCTCGGCCAGCATCAGCAGCTCCAGCGCCTTCGCGTGGCCGACCAGCCGGGGCAGGATCCAGGACGCGCCGGTGTCGCCGGCCAGCCCGACTCGGGCGAACGCCATCAGGAAGCTCGTCGACGGCCCGCCGATGCGGAAGTCGGCCAGCAAGGCCAGCGACGCGCCCGCACCCGCGGCCGCGCCCCGCACCGCTGCCACCACCGGCAGCGGCAGGGAGCCGAGCGCCAGGGCGATGGGGTTGTAATGCTCCGACACCGTCCGCAGTGGTGTGTCTGAACCGCTCTGCAGGAAGCCGACGTGCTCACGCAGGTCTTGGCCGACGCAGAAGGCGCGCGTACCGGCGCCGGTGAGGACCACCGCGCGGGCCGAGGGGTCGGAGCTCACCGCCGCGAGCGTGTCGCGTAGCGCCTCCTTCAGCGGTACGTCCAGCGCGTTCATCGCGTCGGGCCGGTTCATCGTCAGCGTCACGACCCCGTCGTTGCGGTCGACAAGCAGAGGATCCATATACGCAGACTACTGAGCTTTTCATTTCCCGTGTCCGCGCACTCACCCGCCGTTGCTCCCGTCGGGCACCGGTCGGGCGCTAGGGCGCCCTCCCTGCCAGGCCCGCGAGCCAGCGGCACGCCAGGTCCGTGGGCCGGTGCGGTTAGGGTTGCTCCAGGCAGGTGCTGACGAAGCGGTCGGCGGCCGGGCGCAGGCGGGCCGAGTGCCGGTCGAAGAAGCCGGCGGCGGAGCTGCCCGGCCAGCCGTCGGGCAGCAAGGCGACCGGCAGCTGGGGATCGGTGAACAGGAAGCCCCGCCAGGCGTGCACGAGCTGGAACCGGGCCGCGTACGCGTGCTCGTCGGCCGTACGCGAGGTGACCCCGGTGACGACGGGCTTCATCTGCTCCACATAGGCCTCGTACGAGGAGCCGATGCGTTCGAGGTCCCACGCCTTGCGGACCAGCGCCATCGCGCCCGGTACGCCTTCGTGATGCGACGCCGAGAACCGCTCGTACGCCACCTGGGCGTCAGCGAGCAGCTGTTCGGCCTCGATGGACGGCCGGGGTGCGACCCAGACCGCCTCGCTGAGCCGGCCGTACCCGAGGAACGCCAGATCGGCGGTGAGGCGTTCCCGCCGCCGCCGATCGGCCGGAAGGGCGATGGTGATCAGGTCGAAGCGGCCATCCCAGCCGGCCCGAGTGGTCCGGTAGATCCGGGCGGCGGAGGCGTCCAGACGGCGCTCGGCTCGTCCGGTCAGCTGATAGCCGGGTCCGGTGGGTGTGCGTACCGCGAGGAGCCATCCTTGGCGCACCATACGGGAGACCGCGGTGCGGACCGCCGGTGCGGCGATCCCGACCGGGGCAAGCAGCCGCACGAGGGCGGCCACCGGGGCGCGACCGCCCCGCGACCGGAGGTAGTCGCCGTAGAGGTCGAAGAGCGCCGACCGGGCCTGCATAGCCGCAAATTGTGACACTTTGCGGCTGTTTTCGCCAGCTCTTGTCACATCGTGAGCGGCCCGGTTTGGGCTTCGCGGCGGCCATCAGGGAAAATCATTGGTCGGGACCGCGCACCGGTCCACCCATCCGGTGCGAAGGACCCCTGACGTACGGCGGGGTGGACCCCGCCGTCCCTGGTGGGAAGTCTGAGGGGAGACAGAGATGGCGGCGATGAAGCCGCGGACGGGCGACGGTCCGCTGGAGGTCACCAAAGAGGGCCGGGGCATCGTCATGCGGGTGCCGCTGGAGGGCGGCGGACGTCTGGTCGTCGAAATGACGCCGGACGAGGCCACCCGCCTGGGCGAGGCCCTGAAAGAGGCCGTGGGCTGACAGCCCGCCAGCGGAGACCGGATAACTGAACCCGAACGCGCTGCCGCGACGGTTGGCCGACCGATGCGGCGGCGCGTTCGCGTTCACGTTCACGTTCACGATGAGGGTGCGTCCGCGACTAAGGTGCGTCCTCGACTGGGGTGCGTTCTCGATTAGGGTGAGCGTCATGCTGCAGATCCAGCTCGCGACCGACGTACCCGACGACATCACCGCCGTCGCCGTCCCCGTGCTGCACTCCAGTGGCGACGAACCGGCGGGTACGCTCATCGATCCGGCCGAGGCCGTCGCGTTCCTGCGCCACGTTGGGTTCGACGGTTCGCCGGGCCGGACCGAGATCTTGCACAAGCCCCTCAGCCGCCCCAATACGGTCATCTTCGTGGGTGCCGGCGACGGCAGCGAGGCCGGCTGGCGGGCGGCCGGTGCCGGAATTGTCCGATCCATTCCGAACGCGACAAAGATCACAGTGGACCTGCGTTCGGTCGCCGACCCCGTCACCACCGTCCGAGGCCTGGCCGAGGGTGCGTGGCTTTCGGCGTACACCTATGGGAAAGAGCAAGCGCGGCCGGAGCTGACCCTCCTGGCCGGCGGTGACGCGGACCTGGAGACCGCGCGGACGGTGGCCGAGCGGACGTGCCTGGCGCGGACGCTGACCAATACGCCGTCGCTGGAAAAGTCGCCGCAGTGGTTCGCCGATCGGGTCCGCGAGCAGGCCGAGGGCGCCGCGGTACGGGTCGAGGAGTGGGACGCCGAGCGGCTGCGCGCCGAGGGCTTCCGCGGCATCCTGGCCGTCGGCGGTGGCTCCGACCGCGAGCCGCGCCTGGTCCAGCTCGACTACGCGCCCGACGGCGCGGCCAAGCACGTGGTTCTGGTGGGCAAGGGCATCACCTTCGACACCGGCGGCATCGACATCAAGCCCAACGACGCCATGCAGCTCATGCGCAAGGACATGGGAGGCGCGGCCGCCGTCGTCTCGGCCGTGCTCGCGGCGGCTGATCTCCAGCTACCGGTACGCGTGACCGCGCTGGCGCCGATGGCCGAGAACATGATCTCGGGGCGGTCGTGGCGCCCCGGCGATGTGGTCGAGCATTACGGCGGCATCACCTCGGAGGTACGCAACACCGACGCCGAGGGCCGCGTCGTGCTCGCGGACGCACTGTCCTATGCGGTACGTACGTTCACGCCGGACTACTTGATCGACCTCGCAACGCTGACCGGTGCGCAGCGGGTGGCTCTGGGCAAGCGGATCGCGGCCCTGTTCGCCGACAACGACGACCTGGCTTCCGCGATGACGGCGGCCGCGACCGAGGCCGGAGAGAAGGTCTGGCGGCTGCCGCTGCACAACGACTACCTGCCGATGATCACTTCGGAGATCGCCGACCTCTACAACCACGCCGACGGCGGAGCCGGAATCATCCTGGCCGCCCTGTACCTGCGCGAGTTCACCGGGGACTACCGCGATCGCTGGGTCCACATCGACATGTCCGCTCCGGCGTGGTCCGAAGAGCCCGAAGGGGAACTCGCCAAGGGCGCTACCGGATGGGGCGTACGCACGCTCGTCCGGTTCCTGTCCACAGTCTCCGCTACCTCCTGACGGCCGCCAGAAGCGCGTCCGGCGTGGGCAGGTACGCCGGCAGCCACGTCGCTTCGTCGTCGCGTACGGCCTCGGCCAGGTCCGGTCCACAGTCGACCACCGCCACGGCGCCACCCGGCCGGAGCAGGCGCTGGGCGGCTTGGACCGCAGCGGCGTGGTCGGCCGGATTTCCGTCCACCACGACCAGGTCGTATACGCCGTCGGCCAAGCGGGGCAACACGTCGAGGGCCCGCCCGGCGATGACCCGGCTCCGCGATGACGCGAACCCCGCTTCGAGGAAGATGCGGCGGGCGTACCGCTGGTGCTCGGGGTCGTTGTCGATGGTGGTCAGTACGCCGTCCCTCCGCATGCCGCGCAGCAGCCACACGCCGCTGACACCGGTGCCGGTGCCGATTTCGATGACTGCGCGGGCCTGCACCATCGCCGCCATCAGCCGCAGTGTGGCGCCCGTACCCGGTGCGATCGGCACCAGACCCAGCTCGTACGCCAGACTCCGGGCGGTACGCAGCACGATGTCCTCGGGGAGGAAGCCGTCGGCCCCGCCGCGTCCGCCCATCGTGGACGGTCCCAGCTGCCTGGACATTCTCTCGGCCTCCCCGGGGGTGTTCACCGCATCGTAGATGTCTGCTCCCGTCCGCTCTCGGCCAGACGTCGGCTTACCGGCCTGACGTCGGCTTACGGGTCGGGCGTGGGCTTCTGGCTCGTGCGTCGGTTTCTGGAGCGGCCGTCGGCTTCCCGCCGGTGCCGGTTCTTCCGAAAAATCATCATCAACCACGCATCCGTGTCATTCTTATCTCGCGGCGGACGGACGGGTCCGCCGCGGTTCGCTCGGCGGGCACCTGAGTGTGCGGCCGGCGGGCACGGGGGACGGATTGGGGTCGAAACGTGACCGACGGCTGGAACTGGCGCCAGCCCGGTGACGACGACGCCGGGCGCGCGGACGCTGACGCCGCGCTGGGTCCGGCGGCGCCGCCGGACTCGCTGCCCACATCGATGGCCTCCGACCCCGTCTGGGGTCCGCCCGGCTCGGCTCCTCCCCCTGGATCGGCTGAGCCCGGGGCGTGGCCGCCGGACTCGGATGGGCCGGACGCCGACGCGATGTGGTCCGACCCCGCGTGGTCGGATCCCCGCAGCAGCGCCGCCTGGGCCACGCCGTCGCCGCCGCCGAAGGAGCCGGCGTACTGGTGGACCGATGCGGTTCACGATCCGTGGCGCGATCCGGAGCAACCGGTCGCCCTGACGCCGCCCAGCCGTCCCGAACCGCAGCCGCGGGCCGAACGGGTCGGCTCGGCCTGGTTCGGCCGGCGTACCGGCTGGGTCGCCTCGATCGTCGCCGGAGCTTCGCTGCTCGCGGGCGCCGTCGGCGGTGCGCTCGGCGTCGGCTTCGCCACCGCCACACGCGAACCCGCGTCGCCGCTCGACGGCTCCGGCAAGACCGTCTCCGCGCTGGCTCAGCGCCCGCCCGAATCGTTCGCCGCCATCGCCGCTCGCGTGGTGCCCAGCGTCGTCACGGTCAAGGTGCCGGTGTCCGGCGGCACCGCGCTCGGCTCCGGCTTCGTGGTCAGCAGCGAGGGCTACGTGATCACCAACGATCACGTCGTCTCCGGCGGCAGCGGCATGTCGGTGATCCTCAACGATGGGAGTACGGCCGCCGCGAAGCTGGTCGGCTCGGATCCCGAGTCCGACGTCGCCGTACTCAAGGTCAACCGGGCCGGCATGGTCCCGCTCGACCTCGGCGACTCCTCGTCGGTGCAGGTCGGCGACCCGGTCCTGGCGGTCGGCTCGCCGCTGGCCCTGCCGGGCACGGTCACCTCGGGCATCGTCAGCGCGGTCGACCGCCTGCTCGCGGCCGGCGACTCCCAGCAGACCCGCTACTACGCCGCGATCCAGACCGACGCCGCGATCAACCACGGCAACTCCGGCGGTCCGCTGCTGGACGGCTTCGGGCAGGTCGTCGGGGTCAACTCTGTGATCAAGTCCACGGCCAGCGAGGATGACGACGCCGGCAACATCGGCCTGGCCTTCGCCATCCCGATCAACCAGGCCCGCCGGATCGCCGAGGAGATCATCTCGACCGGCAAGGCCCGGCGTACGGTCATCGGCGCTCGGCTCGACCCCGCCTACCGCGGCGTACGCCTGGCGCAGGTCGATCCGGCCGGGCCCGCGGCGCACGCCGGGCTGCATGACGGCGATGTCGTCCTGTCCCTCGACGGGCACGCCCTGGCCGAGCCGACCGAGCTGATCGCCTTGGTACGCAAGTACTCCCCCGGTACTGCTGTGACGGTGATGTACCAGCGGGACTCCAGCCGCAAGAACGTGACCGTGACGCTCGCCGCCGACGCGAAGTAGGCTCGCCTGAAGCGCACTCGCTCGCCTACCCTTGGGTCGGCCCCGGTGCGCCCACAGCGCGGCCACCGGAGCCAGGGATACGGCCGCGGCGGACGGTCGGGGCGAGAGAGGCGACAGCGGTGTTCGACAACCTGGACGGGTGGGAGATCCTCGTCATCCTGCTGCTCGCGTTGATCATTTTCGGCGACAAGCTGCCCAACGTGATCGCCGACGGCCTGCGGATGCTGCGGAACCTGCGCCGGATGGCCAGCAACGCGACCAGCGACCTCAGCCGGGAGCTGGGCACCGACATCAAGCTCGAAGACCTCAACCCGAAGACGTTCGTACGCAAGCACCTGCTCAGCGAGGAAGAGGAGGCCACCCTGCGCAAGCCGCTGGAGGGTCTGCTCAACGACGTCAAGAAGGACGTGCAGGGCATCGGCGACGAGGTCAAGAGCACCGCGCGGGCGATGGACCACCGTACGCCGGCCGAGGGCAGTACGCCGGCCGCGGTCACGCAGCCGAAGCCCGAGCCGCCGAGCCGCTACGCCGACGCGACCTAGTAGTCAGACGAGCTGTCAGACGGATCGGGTCAGCGACCCGCGGGCTTGAGCCCGAGCGGCTTGCCCAGCAACGACTCCTTGCGGACCGCCAAACGGTCGGCCACGCTCTGAAGCGCCTTCGCGGCCGCAGTGTCCGGAGCATCGAGAACGATGGGCATGCCTTCGTCGCCGCCCTCGCGTACGCGCGGGTCGATCGGAATCTGGCCGAGCAGCGGCACGGTGGAACCGATGAGACGGGTGAGCGACTCGGCGACCGTCTGGCCACCACCCGAGCCGAACAGCTCCATCCGCTCGCCGGTGGGCAGTTCGAGGTAGGACATGTTCTCCACGACGCCGACGATGCGCTGATGCGTCTGCATCGCGATCGCACCGGCCCGCTCGGCGACCTCGGCCGCGGCCTGCTGCGGCGTGGTGACAACCAGGATCTCGGCGTTGGGCAGCAGCTGCGCCAGCGAGATCGCGATGTCGCCGGTGCCCGGCGGCAGGTCGAGCAGGAGGACGTCGAGGTCGCCCCAGTAGACGTCGGCCAGGAATTGCTGGAGCGCCCGGTGCAGCATCGGTCCGCGCCACACGACCGCCGCGTTGCCCGCCGTGAACATGCCGATGGAGATGACCTTCACGCCGTGCGCCTGCGGCGGCATGATCATGTCTTCGACCTGCGTCGGGCGGCTGTACGCGCCGAGCATGCGGGGCACCGAGTGGCCGTAGATGTCCGCGTCGATGACTCCGACGCTGAGACCCTTCGCGGCCAGTGCGGCCGCCAGGTTCACGGTGACGCTGGACTTGCCCACGCCGCCCTTCCCCGACGCGACGGCGTAGACGCGCGTACGCGACCCCGGCTGGGCGAACGGGATGACCGGTTCGGCGGCGGCCGGACCGCGCAGCATCGACTGCATCTGCTTGCGCTGCTCGGCCGTCATGACACCGAAGTTGATGAACACCTCGTCGATGCCGTCCACCGCCGTCACCGCAGCGGTGATGTCCTCGCGCAGCTTGTCGCGCAGCGGGCAGCCCGCCACGGTCAGCAGGAGGCCGATGGTGGCCGCCGAACCATCCACGCTGACCGACTCCACCATGCCCAGATCGGTGATCGGGCGGCGGATCTCGGGATCGTTCACGGTGGCCAGAGCGGCCGTGATGGCATCGGCGAGCGTTGTCGCGGGCGCAGACATGCTCCCCATGCTACGTCTGTGCCCGCCGGGAGCACCTTGCGCTGTGACGATTACGGCAGGCTTCCCGCCTCCACGAGCTTCGCGAACCGGCGCAGCGCCGACCGGAACCCCACCTTCGAGCCCGGCCAGAGCAGCGGCCACACCGCCTTGCCCGCCTTGCCGCCGGGCAGCTGGAACCACTCGTGCCAGACCACCTGCGTACGCCCACCGGCCATGGGCGTACACCGCAGCACGCCGGGGCCCTTCAAAATCTTGCCGCAGTGCATGACCCGCAGCTCGTACGGCGGATCGATCTTCTCCACCCGCATCTCGTCCTTGAGCTGAGCCGGGCCGGCCTGGGTGATCGCCTCGATGAGGCTGCCCTCGCCGCCGTCGCCGTCGACCACGCGGACCGTGGTGAGGGGGATCCATTCGCCCTGCCGTTCCCAGGCCAGGAACGCGGCGAAGACCCTCTCGGCCGGGGCCTTGACGATGATGGTCGCGGTCACCTCACCGGTGCCGGGTGCTTGAAGCGGTTCGGGGTCGCTGCCGGCCGGCGGTTGCGCCGCCGTCACCCGCGCGTCACCACCCGGTCGTCGCCGGACTCGGCCTGCTGCGGTTCGGCGGTGTCGGCCGGGTCGTCGGACTCGTCCTCGCCCGCCGCATCCGCCTTCTCGCTCTTCGAGCTGGGCCAGGGCGCGAACGGCCCGTCGGGCACCTCGTCATCGGCGTACGCCGACCCGTCGCGGACCGGCTCGACCGGGCCGAGTTCGATGGTGCCGCTGTCGGTGACCTGCTCGCCGTCGTGCTCTTCCTCGGTGGCCGCCGGCGCGGACCCTTCGCCGGACGCGGCCAGGCGGGCGGCCCGCAGCGTCTCGGCGTCGTCGAGCCGGCCGTCGCGCAGCGCCTCCACCTCGGCGGTCAGTACGTTGATCAGCTCATCTTTGTAGCCGATGTCGTACGCGACCCGCTTGAGCGCACGGTCGACCTGGTCCATGCGATACCCGCGCAGGCCAAGGTCGAATGTCACTTTTGCGACATCCTGCTCCACCAGCGGCCGGCTTCCGGGCAGCGGAACGCCCCGGCCGTCCGGTTCGACCTCGCGAAGACCTGGGTCACCCCCACTGACCAGCACCATCACGCCGAATACCACGGCACCGACGGTGAGCGCGACAACCAGCAGGAGCAGCACTTGAGCCATGACTGCGATCGTGGCACGAATACGGGTCGGAAAGCGACCCTGCCACCCGAATTCCTGTCCACAGCAGCGTGCCGAGCACAGCCGGTCACCGCCGGAAGGGTGCCTGAAGCGTCACTCCCAGACGAGGACGCGCTTGCGCCAGGCGTACAGGAGGCCGAGGGCGAGAACCCCGACGAAGATCGCCATCTCCACCACCGCGGTCAAACCTTGCTGCAGGTACACAACCGCCCAGGGGAACAGGAAAATCGCCTCCACGGCGAAAAGAAGATACAAGTACGCGTAGAGATAGTAACGAATGTGCATCTGTGCCCAGCCACCGCCGACGGGGTCGATCCCGCATTCGTAGGTATCGAACTTCCCGCTCGGCTTCGCCGCCGACCACGGGCTCAGCAGCCGGTTGGCTCCGAAGGCGACCACGAAGAACGCGGCCGCCACCAGAAGCAGCACGCCGAGCGCCGCGTAGGAGCCGAGGTAGCCGTCCACGTGCGCAGCGTACCGTCCCACCCGCCCCACGTGTTACTTCCTCTGTCTCATTGGTTGGTCGAGTGGCGGACGCGACTCTGGCGTCCGGGCCGGGCCCGTGACAGCGTAGTAACCGACGTACTCTTTCCCCGTAACACGGACCCGTCCCGCAGCCAGGGAGGACGCAGGTGAGCAAGGAGACTCTGCAGCTTGATCGCGTTGTGATCCGGTTCGCCGGAGACTCGGGTGACGGCATGCAGCTGACCGGTGACCGATTCACCTCGGAAACGGCGCAGCTGGGCAACGACATCTCGACGCTGCCCAATTTCCCCGCCGAGATCCGGGCGCCCGCGGGCACGCTGCCCGGGGTCTCCAGCTTCCAGGTGCACTTCGCCGATTTCGACATCCTGACCCCCGGCGACGCGCCCAACGTCCTGGTCGCGATGAACCCGGCGGCGCTCAAGGCCAACCTGGCCGATCTCCCGCGCGGCGCGACGATCATCGTCAACACCGACGAGTTCACCAAGCGCAACCTGACCAAGGTGGGCTACGAGACCTCGCCGCTGGACGACGGCTCGCTGTCGTCGTACCAGGTGCATCCGGTGGCCCTGACGAGCATGACGGTCGGCGCGCTGGCCGAGCACCCGATCAGCAAGAAGGACGCCGAACGAGCCAAGAACATGTTCGCCCTCGGCATGCTGAGCTGGCTCTACTCCCGGCCGCACGAGTCCACGCTGTCGTTCCTGCGCAAGAAGTTCGCCGCCCGGCCGGAGCTGGTCAACGCCAACATCGCGGCGTTCGAGGCGGGCTGGTCCTTCGGCGAGACGACCGAGGCGTTCGCGGTCCGCTACGAGGTCAAGCCGGCCCGGATGCACGCCGGCCGGTACCGCAACATCACCGGCAACACGGCGCTGGCGCTGGGCATCGTCGCGGCGGGCGTACGCGCGAAGCTGCCGGTTGTGCTGGGGGCGTACCCGATCACCCCGGCCTCGGACATCCTGCACGAACTGAGCAAGCACAAGAAGTTCGGTGTGACGACCGTACAGGCCGAGGACGAGATCGCGGCGGTCGGCATCGCGCTGGGCGCCTCCTATGGCGGATCCCTCGGCGTGACGACGACCAGCGGCCCCGGCGTCGCCCTCAAGAGCGAGACGATCTCGCTGGCGGTCGCCCTGGAGCTGCCGCTCGTCGTCGTCGACGTGCAGCGGGCCGGGCCCTCCACGGGCATGCCGACCAAGACCGAGCAGGCCGACCTGAACATGGCGCTGCACGGTCGGCACGGTGAGGCGCCGGTTGCGGTCATCGCGCCGCGCTCCCCCGCCGACTGCTTCGACGCCGCGCTGGAAGCATGCCGCATCGCGCTGACGTACAAGACGCCGGTGCTGCTGCTGTCCGACGGCTACATCGCCAACGGTTCCGAGCCCTGGCTCCTGCCGAAGGTGGCCGACCTGCCCGATCTGCAGGTCGAGTTCGCTGCGCAGCCCAACACCGACGACGGCCGGTTCCTGCCGTACCTGCGCGACCCGGCGACGCTGGCCCGGCCCTGGGCGATTCCGGGTACGCCCGGCCTCGAACACCGCATCGGCGGCCTGGAGAAGCGGGACATCACCGGCGACATCTCGTACGACCCGGAGAACCACGACTTCATGGTGCGTACGCGCGCCGCCCGCATCGAGGCGATCGACGTGCCGGACCTGACCGTCGAGGACCCCTCCGGCCAGGCGAAGGTCCTCGTGCTGGGCTGGGGTTCGACGTTCGGCCCGATCGGCGCCGCCTGCCGCGACCTGCGCCAGCGCGGGCTGTCGATCGCTCAGGCCCATCTGCGGCACCTGAACCCGATGCCCACCAATCTCGGTGCGGTGCTGTCGGCGTACGAGAAGGTGGTCATCCCGGAAATGAACCTGGGCCAGCTGGCCCAGGTGATCCGTGGTCGTTTCCTCGTCGACGTCATCGCGTACAACCAGATACGCGGCCTGCCGTTCACGTCGACCGAGCTGGCCACGATGCTGGAGGAGGTCGTGAAGAATGTCTAGTGTCCCGCTGCAGCTGACCGCCAAGGACTTCAAGTCCGACCAGGAGGTGCGCTGGTGCCCGGGGTGCGGCGACTACGCGATCCTCGCCGCAATGCAGAGCTTCCTGCCGGAGCTGAACATCCCGCGGGAGCGGACCGTCTTCATCTCCGGCATCGGCTGCTCCTCGCGGTTCCCGTACTACCTCAACACCTACGGCATGCACTCGATCCACGGCCGCGCACCGGCCATCGCCACGGGCCTGTCGATCTCGCGGCCGGATCTGAGCGTCTGGGTGGTGACCGGTGACGGCGACGCGCTGTCGATCGGCGGCAACCACCTCATCCACGCGCTGCGCCGCAACGTGAACCTGAAGATCCTGCTGTTCAACAACAAGATCTACGGGTTGACCAAGGGCCAGTACTCGCCGACGTCGGAGCTGGGCAAGGTCACCAAGTCGACCCCGTTCGGCTCGGCCGATGCGCCGTTCAACCCGATCTCGCTGGCGCTGGGCGCCGAGGCCAGCTTCGTGGCCCGGACGATCGACTCCGACCGCAAGCACCTCCAGTCGGTGCTGCGCGCCGCCGCCGAGCACCAGGGTTCGGCGTTCGTGGAGATCTACCAGAACTGCAACATCTTCAACGATGGCGCGTTCGACGTCCTCAAAGACGCCGGGTCCCGCGACGACTTCCTGATCGGCCTGGTGCACGGCGAGCCCATCACGTTCGGCCGCGAGCGTGAATGGTGTGTCGTGCACCCGCCCGGCGCCTTCGGGCTGGAGGTCCGGCGTACGTCCGAAGTGGACGTCTCCGAGATCGTCGTGCACGATGCGACCGTCGCGGAGCCGGCGTACGCCTTCGCGCTGTCGCGGCTGCCCGGTCTCGACCTGCGGCACACCCCGATCGGCGTCTTCCGGTCCGTCAGCCGGCCGACGTACGACGGGATCGTGCAGGAGCAGGTCACGACGGCTCGATCCAGCCTCGCCGGTACGCCGGAGGACCAGCTGGAGCAGCTGCTGAACGCCGGGGACACCTGGACCATCAACTAAACGTTCCGCTTGATCGAAGCGGGTTTCGCGACGTCCTAGCGTCAGGAAACCCGCTTCGATCATGTTCGCCGGCCACCGGAAGGCGCGGCCGCCGATGAGCGGGCGCTCAGGAAAGCACGAGCCGCACGGCGAAGTTCGTGTAACCAAGCCGCCGGAACGTCTCCGCCATCGGCACATTGCCGAGATCGGTATCGGCGGCGATCCGCTGCGCCCCCATGTCGGCCAGATCAGCGGTGATCTCCGCAAGCAGATCAGCGGCGTACCCGCGGCCGCGATGCTCGGGAACGACACCGAGGAACCCGACGACCGGTCCGCCGCTGTTCCGCGACGGGATCGCGAACCCGACGAGGTCCCCGGCCGCGTCATAGGCCAGCTTCCACCATGAGCGCTCCCCCGGCATCCGCTTGTAAAGCTCGACGTCACTGCGGGCGTACGCCTCCAGCCCGTGCTGGGCGACCTCCGAAAGCGTGGCGGCGTCGAGGGAGCCGGCCGCGACGCGCATGAAGATGTCCACGAATGCCTGGTCGTCGGCCGTGGGCACGAAACGCAGCCGCGTCGAGCGCCCCGGCACCGGCGTCGCGGCGACCCACTCGAACCGCAGGCGCTCGACGGTGGACGCCATCCCGGCGGCTCGGGCGGCGGCCAGGCGCGGCTCCAGTTCGGCGGTGATCTGCGGATCGTCGCGCCAGCCCGGCGGCAGGAAGAGGTGGTACTCACCCTCGCCCGGTGGCGAACAAGCCGCGAGCCCGGCACGGACCAGGTCCGTCCACAGTGGTACGGGGTCGGCTACGCTCGCGGCGGCCAAGCCGTCGAGCGCCATGGGCGCGGTTCCTTCGGGGAAGGTCCACCAGATCGCGGCGGCCTCGATGCGGCCCGGCGCGGATTCGGCGACCCACGTGTGCTCGTAGCGGTACTCGCCCGACGCCAGCAGGCCGGCGAAGCGCTCGGGGGTGGTCGTGTTGACGGACTTGACGGCCAGCAGGTCCACGATCTGCTCGTGGTCGGCCACGGTAGCGATGCGAATCAAGATCCCTCCGAATGAAGACGGCCCAGCGACGCTAGATCAGCGGCTTCCAGCAGGCAACCCGATTGAGATCTGGACCACGGCGGGGTGCAGGCCTTACATTCGCCTTCACCCATACCCCCGCGCCACACCACCTTCGACCCCCGAGGTGCCGTGATGACCCGTACCCGCATGGCCGGCCTGCTGGCCACCCCCCTCCTCAGCTTCGTGCTCGTGCTCCTCGTCGCGAGCCCGGCCGCCGCCGTCACCTTCGAGCAGAAGGTGGCCGCCGTCGACAGCTTCACCCAGACCCCCGTCACCAGCTACAACACGTGGCTGAACGCCCGCAACAACCAGGCGGCCTGGGTCGACTACGCCTTCGACTGGTCCACCGACCTCTGCTCCAGCTCGCCGGACAACCCCCTGGGCTTCGACTTCAAGCTCTCCTGCGCCCGGCACGACTTCGGCTACCGCAACTACAAGAAGCTCTCGCTGTTCACCTCGACCGTGAAGTCCCGGGTCGACAGCGCGTTCTACGAGGACCTCAAGCGCAAGTGCGCCACCTACAACGTCTTCGTCCGGCCCGCTTGCTACAGCCTGGCGTGGACGTACTACCAAGCGGTCAAGACGTTCGGCTCGCTGCGGGTCTCCCAGGCCGAACTGGACAAGGCGGCCGCGATCAAGGCTCAGGGCCTGGCTGAACAGGCCCGGCGCTACGACGAAGCCGGGCTGCTCGCCGGCTGATCCACCCGCGACGGCCGGGTCTCGTGGCCCGGCCGTCAGGCTGTCTGCTGCTCGGACTTCGCCGCGAACCGGGTCACCAGGTCGGGCGCCTCGACCGCGAGGGCCAGCCCCACGGCGTCTTCCAGCGCCAGCTCGGCGCCCCGCGCCCAGGCCGCGTCGAACGCCGCGTCGCCGAGCGCCGCGCGGCTCTCCGCTTGCTGGGCGTTCCAGTAAGGACCGAAGATGCCCGGCCGCCGGCACAGCCGGGCCTTGGCCACGGTCGCGGCCCCGAACAGGGTGGCGGCCATCGTGTGGTCACCCGCCAGCGTGCAGCGCGAGGCCATCGCACACAGCGCCACGCAGGCCCGCGAGTGGAATCCGTAGGACATCCGCGATCGCAGCGCGACCGACAGGTGGTCGTGCGCCGCGACGAGGTCCCGGCGTCCGAGGGCGACCATGCCCAACAACAAGTCGACGGTACGCCGTCCCCGCTCGGCCGGTCGCAAGGCCTCGACGGGGCGAGCGGTCGCGAGCAGTTCCGCCGCTTCGTCGTACGCCCCCCGCAGCCACAGAAGCTCGGCGAGGTTGTAGATGGCGAACAGTGCGTCGGCGAGAACGTCACGGGGACCGGCCCACGCCAGCAGATCGCGGCACAGCTGCTCGGCCTCGACCGCCTTGCCCAGGCTCACCAAGGGTCCGGGCTGCCCGGCCAGCACGCGGGCTACGGTGCCGGCGTCGCCACCGCGGCGGGCGGCGGCCTCGGCCCGCTGCGCGAAGCGGACCTCCTCGCTCGTCTCCCCGTCGGCGCAGGCGTGCATCGAGTGGCAGTAGTACGCGATGGCGAGGTCGCCGTCGGGAATGTGCTCGCCGGTCTCGGCCTGGCGGGAGTACAGCCGGAAGTGCCAGAGCCGTCCCTCGCGGGCCAGGCCGCGCTCACGCCACCACTGATCGAGGCCGACCGCGATCCGCAGGCCCTGCTTCGCACTGCCACCGGTGACGCACCACCGCAATGCGGCTCGCAACTCGGCCGCGAGCGGGTCGAGGGCGTACATGGTCAGGGTCACCGGGCGGCCGTCGCTGCCCTGCTGAGCCCGGCGCATCCGGTGCAGTGCCCACTCCAGATGCCGGTCGCGGGCGGTACGCTCCTCGCCCTCGACCGTCAGCCGCCGGGCGGCGAAGGCGCGGATCGGGTCGAGCATCCGGTACTCCGACCGGCCGCCTTCGCGGCTGACCTGGAGCAGGGACTTGTCGACCAGCGTGGCGAGCAGGTCCAGCGGATCGCCGTTCACCCACCACTCCACCGTGGGCAGATCCACCGGGCCGGCGAACACCGACAACCCGCGCAGGAGCGCAGCGGCACTCCGCGGCAGCGTCTTGTACGACCACTCCACGGTCGCCTGCAACGTGGCGTGGCGGCCGCTCGGCTCGGTCATCGCCAGCGCGGCGCCGTCGATGGCGCCGAGCGGATCGGGCTCGCGCCCGTCGAGCTCGTTCTCCAGCCGGTCGGCCAGCTCGCCGGCCGATAGCACCCGCAATCGGGCGGCCGCCAGCTCCAGCGCCAGCGGCAGGCCGTCGAGGCGGCTGGCGACCCGGCTCAGGGAACGAATCTCAGCCGCACCTGGCACCGCGCCGCCGCGAGCCGCGGTCGTGCGGTCGATGAGCAGGGCAACGGCGTCGGCCTGCTGCGCACCCGGCTCCGGCTCCAGGCCCAGCGGCGGAATGCGCCAGACGATTTCACCGGCCTGGCTCAGTGGTTCCCGGCTCGTCGCGAGGACGCGTACGCCCTTGCCGCAGCCGAGGAGCAGGTTCACCACCGCGCGTACGCCCGCCAGCTGCGCTTCGCAGGTGTCGAGGAGCAGCAGCATCGTGCGGGAGGCGGCGTACTCGACCAGCGTGTCGAGCACCGGCTTGCCCGGCTCCGGCCGCAGACCGAGGGTGTTCATCAGCGTGAAGGCGACCAGACCGGGATCGGTGATGGTGGCCAGGTCGACCAGCCAGACACCGTCCGGAAAGGACTCGACCAGGTCGCTGGCGACCTCGACGGCCAGCCGGGTCTTGCCCGCGCCGCCGGAACCGACCACAGTGATCAGTCGCTGCTGGTCGACGAGCGTACGCAGCTCGGCTCGTTCCCGGGACCGGCCGACGAACGGCGTAATCGCCACGGGCAGGTTGTGGCCGGGCGCCTCCGACGTCCGCGGGCGCGGGAAGGCCCGGATCAGTCCCGGCGCCACGAGCTGGAACAGGCGCTCGCGTCCGTCGAAGCCACGCAGCTTGTGCAGCCCCAAATCCAGGAGCCAGGTCTCCGACGGCAGGCTCGTCGCGCGGGCGGCGGTCGCGGCCGACAGCAGCACCTGTCCACCGTGGGCAGCCGCTGCTACGCGGGCCGCCCGGTGCACCTCGGCGCTGGCGTACTCACCGGCGTGCGGCTGTGCGTGACCCGTGTGCAGCCCCATGCGTACGCGTGGGGTGGCCTCGATGCTCGGCCACGAATAGGCGGCGAGTGCCCGCTGACCTTCGGCGCAGGCGAGGACGGCGGCCTCGGCGTCGGTGAAGGCGAAGAAGTAGGAGTCGCCCTCGGTGAACAGTTCATGGCCGTTGGCCTCGACCAATGCGGACCGCAGTAATCGCCGGTGCTCCGCGAGCACCGGTCGGTAACCGTTTCCGAGCATCTGTGCCAGGCGGGTGGACCCTTCGATATCGGTGAAGAGAAAAGTCACCATCCCGCCGGGCAGATGTCGCTCTGCCGCCACGCCAAAACCTCCGCCCCCCTGGAAGTCGGTTCATGTTGTCCCACGTCGGGGCCCGCGCGCATCGCCGGAACGGCTGGCACGAGATCGGCACCCGGTACCGGATTGAGTCGCCGATTTGACAAAACGTGCGGCCCGGCCTGCGCGATGTGGGCCGAACGGTCAGATCTGGTCGGATGGGCCATACTCGACGACGTGACCACCCCGCACGACACCCCCGAGTCCTCGTCAACCGAGTCTGCTATCGGAGAGGCTGCTCCTGCGCCGCGTCCGGAATCGGCCGCGGCACCGGAGCCTACCGAGCCCACGGCACCGGAGCCGGAGAACACGCCGGAAGCCGCCGACGCCGCGACGCAGACCGTAACGCCGGAACCGGAGGCCACAGCGGAGCCAGACGCAACGCCGGAGCCAGACGCAACGCCGGAGCCAGACGTGTCGGGGGATTCCGAGGCTCAACCGGAGCCGCCGCGGCTGCGCCCAGCGGTGGCGGCCGCAAAGGCCGGCGAGGCCGCGCAGGCCGCCGGTCGCATGGTCGCGACGGGGAGCCGGGCCACCCTGCGAGCGGCCCGCCGCCCGCGTGGCCGCTTGGTCCTGGGTGGATTGCTCATCACCGCCCTGGTCGCGGGCACGATCGCACTCGGCACCGCACTGGTACCGACGTCGGGTACGCCTCGCGCCGAGCAGTCGTCGCCGCCGGCGGCGGGACCGTCGGCTGTGGAGAGCGTGGCCGCGACGCCGAGCTTCAGCCCGCTGCCCACCGCTCTGCCGGCGCCGGTGCTCCCCAACGAGGGCCTGACGACGTGGGCCGACCGGCTCGCGCCGAAGGTCGAGATTCCGCCGGTCGCCCTGCGCGCCTACGCGTACGCCGAATACGTGCTCAATTCCCGCAAGCCGGCCTGCACCCTGCGATGGACGACCATCGCGGCGATCGGGAAGCTGGAGTCGAACCACGGCCGGGTCGGCGCTTCGACGCTGGGCACCGACGGCCGGGCGCTGCCGCCCATCGTCGGGCCGGCGCTGGACGGCAAGAGCGGCCGGGCCAAGGTCACCGACACCGACGCCGGTGCGCTGGACAACGACCGGGCCTGGGATCACGCCGTCGGCCCGATGCAGTTCCTGCCGGCCACCTGGCGCTCGTACGCCATTGATGCGGACAGTGACGGAATCGTCGATCCGAACGACGTCGACGACGCCGCTCTCGCCGTTGCCAACAAACTCTGCGAAGCGAACAAAGATCTCTCGCAAGCAGCGAATTGGATCGCGGCTATAAAGACGTTTCCCAATCTGGCAACAAAGGTTCAAGAAGTCTTCACGGCAGCCAACACCTATGGCCAGAAGAGTCGCACGTAACGGCGTGTAGCTAAGCATGCACTGTGGAGAAACGGGCCCTTCCCTTCGCAGGTCGCAGCGTGCAAGCTGAACACGTGATGGTGCGCGAGTGGGACCCCCGAGTCGCGTCGGCCACCGAGATCGCAACGCTCGTCTCGGCGCTCAATGCCGTGGTGGCGGTCGATCTACCCGATGACCCTCCCTGGCGCGACGTGTTGATGCGCGAGTACCTGACGGTCACCATGCCCGGCGAGCGGAAGATCTCCTGGATCGCCGAGAAGAACGAGGGCGACCTCGCCCGTGGCGTACCCGTCGTGGCCTTCGCCAGCATCCTGCTCCTCGGCGACATCGGCGTTGTCGAGGTCATCGTGCATCCGGAGATGCGCCGCACCGGCGTGGCCCGGACCCTCATGCAGGCCGTCGTCGGCCGGGCCCATTCCGAAGGATTCCAGGCGATCGGCGTCGAGGTGCCGGGCTCGACACCGGCCGTCGACTTCTACGTCTCGCTCGGGTTCCGCAAGGCCTTCACCGAGGTCCGTAGCGTCCTCGACCTCGACAGCGTGGACTGGTACGCCCTCGGCGGGCTGGCGGACGGCGTCGCGGACGGTTACACGCTGCGCTTCTGCCCCGACTCCCCGCCCGACGAGCTGATCGAGGCGTACGCCGCGGCCAAGGCTCAGGTGCAGGACGTCGACCTGGGCGACCTCGACCTGCGCCCGTCGTCGTACGAGCCGGACCGTTTGCGGGCGAGCCTCGCCTGCCTGCACGCCCGTGGTCTGCGGCCGTACATCGTCGTCGCGGTGCACGAGGCGACCGGCGTCGTCGCGGCGCTCACCGAGGTCGTCGTGCCGCAGCAGCGGCCGACCCGCGCCGACCAGTACGACACGATCGTCGTCCCCGACCACCGCGGGTACGGCGTCGGCCGGGCGATCAAGGCGCGGATGCTGTTCGAGCTGCGCTCGGCGGTGCCGAGCCTGACCCAGGTGCAGACGTGGAACGCCGCGGTCAACGAGCCCATGCTCAAGGTGAACTCGGAGCTGGGCTTCGTGCCCGACCGCGACTGGCTTGAGTTCGAGGCCGACGTCCCGGATCTGGCCCGCACCCTCGGCATCGCCTAGACTCCGACGCCGCGATCCCCTCCATGATCCGGTTTAGATCAGGGAGGGGACGGCAAGCGCGGGTTCAGTGGAGGGCGCGGGCGGCCTCGACGGCCCAGTACGTCAGGATCATCGACGCACCGGCCCGCTTGATGGAGTGCAGCGTCTCCAGCATGACCCGGTCGCGATCCAGCCATCCCTGCGCGGCGGCCGCTTCGACCATGGCGTACTCGCCGCTGACCTGGTAGGCAGCGACGGGAACGTCTACGGAGGCGCGAACCGCCGACAGCACGTCCAAGTACGGCAGCGCGGGCTTCACCATGACGATGTCGGCGCCCTCGTCCACGTCGAGCGCCACTTCCCGAAGCGCCTCGTGCAGGTTCGCCGGATCCTGCTGGTAGGTCCGGCGGTCGCCGTCAAGCGAGGACTCGACCGCGTCGCGGAACGGGCCATAGAACGCCGAGGCGTACTTGGCGGCGTACGCCAGGATCGTCACGTCGGTGTAGCCGGCCGCGTCCAGAGCCGTACGGACCACGCCGACCTGACCGTCCATCATCCCGGACGGACCCACCACGTGGACGCCGGCAGCTGCCTGAGCCACGGCCATCGAGCCGTAGACGGACAAGGTCGCATCGTTGTCCACCGACCCGTCGTCAGCGAGGACGCCGCAGTGACCGTGCGAGGTGAACTCGTCGAGGCACAGATCGCTCATGACCACGGTGGAGTCGCCGACCTCGCGGATCACGTCGCGGATCGCCACGTTCAGTACGCCGCCCGGATCGAGTCCACCCGACCCGACCGGGTCCTTAGACGACGTGGCCGGAATCCCGAAGAGCATGATCCCGCCGACCCCGGCCTGCACCGCTTCGGCCGCGGCCTTGCGCAGCGACTCCCGGGAGTGCTGTACGACGCCGGGCAGCGACGCGATCGGGCGCGGTTCGGTCAGCCCTTCCTTGACGAACATGGGCAGGATCAGCTCGGCCGGGTGCAGCCGGGTCTCCGAGACCAGCCGGCGCATCGCGGCGGATTGACGCAGCCGGCGCGGCCGCACGGAAGGAAACGACACAGGTACCACCCCCAAAGGGATCAGCGGAAGCGCAAAGCCGTCGGGCCCTGAACCTTCGAACCGCGACGGCTCTTGGGCGGCATGGCGGCCAGCTTCTCGCGCAGTTCGACGGCGTACTCGGCGAGCGCTTCGACGAGGTCCGGCACGGAGGCGTGCTCGGGCTGGACGTCGACGCGCAGGCCGAATTCGATCGCGGTGTCATGGGTCTTCGGTCCGATAACGGCCACGACCGTGCGCTGGTGCGGCTTTCCGGCGATGCCGACGAGATTGCGGACAGTCGAGGACGACGTGAACAGCACCGCGTCGAAGCCACCCTGCTTGATGGCATTGCGGATCTCCTCCGCCGGCGGCGCCGCGCGTACGGTCCGGTACGCCGTGACGTCGTCGACTTCCCAGCCCATCTCGGTCAGCCCCGCGACGAGCGTCTCGGTGGCGATGTCGGCGCGCGGCAGGAGTACCCGGCCGACCGGGTCGAGCATCTCGTCGTGCGGCGGGAATTCGGCCAGCAGCCCTTCGGAGGTCTGCTCCCCGGCCGGGATCAGCTCCGGCTGGATGCCGAAGGCGCGCACGGCGCCGGCCGTCGCCTCGCCGATGCAGGCGATCTTCACGCCGCCGAAGTGCCGCGCGTCGAGGCCGTGCTCTGCGAACTTCTCCCACACCGCCTTGACCGCGTTGACGCTGGTGAAGACGGTCCAGGCGTACCGGCCGTCGACCAGTCCCTTGATCGCGCGCTCCATCTGGGCGGGCGTACGCGGCGGCTCGACGGCGATCGTCGGCACCTCACACGGGATGGCGCCGTACGCCCGCAGCCGCTCGCTCATCGCGCCGGCCTGCTCCTTGGTCCGGGGTACGAGGACGCGCCAGCCGTAGAGCGGCCGGTTCTCCCACCAGCCGAGCTTGTCCCGCTGGGCGACGCCGCTGCCGATGGTCAGCACGGCGCGGCCGCTGAAGCCGAGCGCGGCGGCTACGAAGCTGTCGACGGTCGACACCGAGGTGTACTGGGTCTCGCCGGTGCCGTCGCCGGTGATGGAGACCGGCGTACCACCGTCCACACCGGACGCGAGCAGCCCGTCGCGTACGGCCGCGAGGTCGCCGGCGTCCACGCTCAACGCGATGGAACCGCGGCGCAGTCCGGCCGCCAGGGCCGGGAAGTCGACCTCGGCGATGTCCTCGATGTCCGCGACGGTACGCACACCCGCCAGCGGTACGCCGGCATAAGTAGCGACACCAGCGGCCTGGCCGACGCCGGGCACGACCGAGAAGCGCACGGCGGTACGCGCGACCGCCTGCACCTCGCGTACGACGGACTCGTGGCCGAACGGGTCCCCGGCGATGAGGTGGACCGCGTTGCGGCCCGACTTCGCCTCGTTGAGCAGGACCTTCGCGACGTCGCCGGAGGCGCCCTCGGCGGGCGACCACTCGGCTTCGGCCGGTACGGCTTCGCGCAGCGCGGCGAGGAGCGTCTCCGGTACGCCGCGGTCGAAGACCACGTGGTCGGCGTCGGACAGCGCGTCCCAGGCGCGGCGGGTCACCAGGCCCGGATCGCCGGGTCCGGCGCCGACGAACGCGATGTGGCCGGCGGGCTTACGGGTGCGGGTCATTGTGCACTCCCAGATACAGCATCATTCTGGTCCGCCTGCCCCGGTACCGGCACGGCGCCGGGCGGGGTGAAGAGGCGATCTGCGCCGGCGGCGAGCAGGTCGGCGGCGAGCTGCCGGCCGACTCCGTCCGCCTCGGCAACGGGTCCCGTGCGCGACATCCGGATGGCATGACGGCCGTCTTCGCTGAAGACCGCGCCGCGCAGGTTGACTTCGGTGGTGGTCACCGAGGCGAGCCCGGCGACCGGGGCGGAGCAGCCCGCTTCCAGGGCCGCGAGCAGCGCACGCTCGGCGGTGACGGTGGCCCGGGTGGCCGGGTCGTCGAGGGCGCGCAGCAGCTCGACGACGAGGTCGGAGTCGGCGCGGCACTCGACCGCCAGCGCGCCCTGTGCGGGTGCCGGCAGCATCAGGCTCGGGTCCAGCGACTCGGTGGCCTCGTCGAGCCGGCCCAGCCGGGCCAGCCCGGCCTGCGCCAGCACGACCGCGTCCAGCTCACCGGAGGCGACCCGGCGCAGGCGCGAATCGACGTTGCCGCGGATCGGCGCCGTCGTCAGCCCCAGCCCGAGCGCCTTGATCTGGGCGATGCGGCGGATCGCGCCGGTGCCCACGATCGATGAGGGCGGTAGCTCCGACAGCTTCAGGCCGTCGCGCGCCACCAGCACGTCGCGCGGGTCCTCCCGGGGCGGCACCGCCGCGATGACCAGCTCGTCGGCCGGCGCCGTGGGCAGGTCCTTGTACGAGTGGACGGCGAAGTCGATCTCCTTGGCCAGCAGCGCGTCGCGCAGGGCCGACACGAAAACCCCCACGCCCAGGCGCTGCACCGGCGCCGACGACCGGTCGCCCGGCGTGACGATCTCGACCAGGTCTACGGGTACGCCCGAAGCGGCGGTCACAGCGCCGGCAACCAGTTGCGATTGCGCCAGCGCCAGCGCGGAGCCGCGCGTACCGAGACGGAGCCTCATGATGTTCCACCTTCGATCTGAAGGATCTCGTCGACCCGGTTCTGTGCCGGGATCGACAGGTCGAACAGGTCCCGCAGCAGCTGCGGGTACGCGTCGCCGCCCGGCCCGGCCGCGAGCTTGCGGGCGCGTACGGTCGGCTCGTGCAGCAGGCGCTGGACGATGCGGTGCAGGGAGTGCCCGACCTCGGCCTTCTGCGTGTCCGACAGCTCGCAGCGCCGGCTCAGCCGGTTCATCTCGGCGGCGACCAGCTCTTCGGCGCGCGTACGCAGGGCGGCGACGGTCGGTGCCATCTGAGCACCGCGCAGCCAAGCCAGGAACATCTCGACTTCGCCGGCGACGATCCGCTCGGCCGCGGCGACCACTTCGGCGGCGTGGCCGTGGTCGGCAGCCGATCCGGCCAGGTGCTCGATGTCGATGAGCGTGACACCGGGCAGGTCGCGTACGCCCGGCTCGACGTCGCGCGGTACGGCCAAGTCAATGAGGGTGAGGTCGCCGTCGGGGCGCGCGGCGGAAACCAGATCCACCGTCAGGACCGCCGACGCCGAGGCGGTGGCGCTGACCACGAGGTCGGTCTCGCGCAGCAGCTCGGGCAGGCGGCCGAAGGGTTCCACGCGGGCGGCGTACAACTGGGAAAGGCGCTCGGCCCGCTCGAAGCCGCGGTTGACGATGGTGATCTCGCCGGCCTCGGCCCGGGTCAGCGCGGAGACCGCCAGCGCGCCCATGGCACCGGCCCCGATGACCAGCGCGCGGCGCCCGGTGAGCGGGCCGGCCTGGGCGAGTGCGGCCGTGACCATGCTGCGCGGCGCCTGGTCGATGCCGGTCTCGGTGTGCGCCCGCTTGCCGACGCGCAGCGCCTGCTGCAGCAGTTCGTGCAGGAGGCTGCCGACCGTCTCGGCCTCGTTCGCGGTGGCGTACGCGTCGCGGAGCTGGCCGAGAATCTGCGCCTCACCGACGACCATGGAGTCCAGTCCGGCGGTCACGCGGAACGTGTGCGAGACCGCGTCCTCACCGTGGTGCACGTACAGGCCGTTCGCCAGCTCCTCGGCGGTGACACCGGTGTACGCGGCCAGCCCGCCGACGATCTCGTGAAGCCCGGCGTGGAAGGCGGGTACGGCCGCGTAGAACTCGACGCGGTTGCACGTCGACAGCAGGACTGCCTCGGCGACGTGCGGGCCGACGAGCGTACGCAGCACGCGGTTCTGGTCGGCGGGGGCCACGGCCAGCCGCTCCAGGAGGGGCACCGAGGCGCTGCGGTACGACGCTCCCACCACGATGAGGTTCACGCGTTCACCTCCCGGCTCCCCGCTCCGCGCCGGCCGCGAAGCGGCGCGTCGGCCGCCCGCCGGTCCGTGGCGGGATCGGTCGGCCGTGCAGGTGCGGTGCCGGTGAGTTCGCGGGAACTCTTGCGGTGCTCGTGGAAGGAGAGGATCTGCAGCTCGATCGCGAGATCGACCTTGCGGACGTCCACCCCTTCCGGCACCGCCAGTACGCACGGCGCGAAATTGAGGATGCTGGTCACCCCGGCGGCGACCAGCTGATCGGCGACGCTCTGAGCGGCTTTCGCCGGCGTCGCGATGACACCGATCGAAATCCGCTCTTGGAGGACTGTATCGGCAAGTTCGTCGATATGACGTACTGCGAGACCACTGATTTTCTCGCCGATGCGCGCCGGGTCGGCGTCGAAGAGCGCGGCGATCTGAAATCCCCTGCTCGCGAAGCCGGCGTACCCGGCGAGGGCGTGGCCGAGATTGCCGAGACCGACCAGCGCCACGGATCGGCACATTTTGAGGCCGAGGACCTGCTCAATCTGCTCGATCAGGCGAGCTATGTCGTATCCCACACCGCGGGTGCCGCACGAGCCGAGGTGCGACAGGTCCTTGCGAAGCTTGGCGGAGTTCACCCCGACGGCAGCGGCCAGACCCTCGCTGGACACCGTGTCATGCCCAGCATCGAGGAGCTGGTGGAGGGAGCGCAGGTACTCCGGAAGGCGAGCGACCGTAGCATCCGGCAGATCCGGAAAATCCGGACCCGCGCCGTTACGGGAACTCAGTCCGGGCTCACCACCGGAACGCTGCTGGCTCATGTGACTCCGTGCCGACTCGGCTTGCAGGGGGCGTACCCCGCCGAACGCACGCCATTGAGGCTGTGCTACGGGGCTCGCCGCGCTAAACAGAGTAGGCGCTTGTGAAGACGTGCACAAATCGCGATCTTGGTAGCGCACCCACCTCCGCCACGATCGCGCGAGATATGCCCCCGCGGCACACATGCCCTTCACTCTCGGCGTACGCGGCGCAGGTGGGCGCTGTTATGGGATTCTGGCGTGCCGATCTTGGAGACGGGCGGCCGACACACCACGCCGTCACCCACCAGCCGCGCCAGTCGCCGGCCGGTCCGGGCGTGACCGAGATCGCAGCCCTTGAGCAGCCCGATCGGTACGCTGGCCCGGGTGAGCCACCTCGTCTGGGACTGGAACGGGACCCTCCTCAACGACCTTGGCTTGGTCGTCGCGGCCACCAACGCCGCGCTCGGTACGGCCGGCTGCGCGCCGGTCAGCGAGGACGAGCACCGGCGTGATTTCCGCCGCCCGATCGTCGAGTACTACGGCGGTCTGCTGGGACGGGCCGTAACCGTTGAAGAATTCGCGGAGATGGACCGGGTCTTCCACGCCGAGTACCGCCTCGGGCTGCTTACGTGCGGGCTGACCGCCGACGCCCTGACCGCCCTGACCCAGTGGTCCGGTACGCAGTCCCTGCTGAGCATGTGGTTCCACGAGGAGCTGGTGCCGACGGTCGACCGGTACGGCCTGACCACCCACTTTCGCCGCATCGACGGCCTGAAAGCCGGTCTGGGCGGCGGTTTCAAGGCTGAGCACCTCAAGACGCACCTGGCCGAGCTGGCTCTGGACGGGCCGGACGCCGTGCTCATCGGCGACTCGGTGGACGACGCCGACGCGGCCGCGTCGGTCGGGGCCCGATGTGTTCTCTATACCGGCGGCTTCACCGCGCGGGCCAAGCTTGAGCAGGTGGGCGTACCGGTCGCCGACTCGCTGGTGGACGCCGTGCGGCTAGCTCTATAGCGATGGGCTCGCGTTCAAGATCCCTGATCTCGCCGGGATCTTGAAGTCAGCGCGAGAGGTCGCGCAGGAGGCGGTCGGCCTCGACCCGCCAGTACCCGTGCTCCTTGCCGTCGAGCAGGATCACGGGGATGCGGTCGCCGTAATCGGCCTCCAGACCCCGGTCCCCGGTGATGTCGATCTCGGCGAACGGCACCTCGATCCGGCGCAGCTCGGCCGCGGCGTCCTCGCACAGGTGGCATCCGGCCCGGCCGTAGAGCGTGACGCGGGGGCGGCCCGAAAGATCGCTGGTGCTAGGCATCCCGCAACATTACTTTGCGGACCTTGCCGATCGCCGTGTGCGGCAGCTCGTCGACGAATGAGATCTTCGTCGGGCACTTGAACCGAGCCAGGTTGCGCTCGCTATGGCGCATCAGCTCCTCGGCGCTGACCTCGCTGCCGGCCGAACGCACGACGAAGGCCCGCACGGTCTGGCCGCGTACGGGGTCCGGCGCGCCGAGCACGGCCGCCTCGGCGACGCCCGGATGCGCAGTCAGTACCAGCTCCACCTCGTAGGGGTAGACGTTGAACCCGTTGACGATGATCAGCTCACCGATCCGGTCGACCAGGAAGAGGTCGCCGTCGGCGTCGGCGTACGCCACGTCGCCGGTGGGCCACCAGCCGTCGGCGGACGGCCCGCCCCGGCCGTCGGGCCAGTAGCCGGCGAACAGATTCGCGCCGCGGACATGGATCTCACCGGGGTCGCTACCCGGGCTGTCGGGCGCCTCCCACTCCAGCCCGTTGCCGTCTTCGTCCTCGGCGTCGTCGCCGGAGGACTGCCACACTGTCTCGCCCGCGGCGCCGACGAGGCGTACCTCCACGCCCGGCAGCGCCCGCCCGATCGAGCCGACCTTCGGGGCCGGACTGGCCAATGTGGACGTCACCACCGGCGCCGTCTCGGTCAACCCGTAGCCGATGTTGACCGGGATGCCGGTGACCGCGGCGAACCGGCGGGCGGTCAAGGCTTCCAGCGGCGCCGCGCCGCACACCGCGATGCGTACCGTCGACACCGGTGCGCCCGACGTGAGATGCCCGGCCCACAGCGTATACATCGACGGGACGCCGACCACCACCGTGACGTTCTCCTGCGTGATGAGCCGCAGCGACTCCTCGGCGTCGAACCGCTCCGCGAGCACGCCGCACGCGCCGTGGAAGGCCACCTCACCCAGGCCGGTGTTGAGGCCGTAGGCGTGGAACATGGGCAAGGCCAGGAGAACCGTGTCGTCTCCGTCCACAATGGTCGGTTCGACCGCAGCCAGCTGCACGTGATTGGCGATCAGCGCCCGGTGGGTCAGCATCGCGCCCTTCGGCGCGCCCTCCGTGCCCGACGTGTACAGCAACACGGCCACGTCACTAGCCGCGGGTGGTCGCGGGTTCTGGGCCACGTCGCGGGCCAGGGCTCGCGCCAGGGCGCGGCTCGCGTCCTCCGTTTCACTACACGTGTACGCCCACCGCAGCGCCGGAAGTTCGGAGGAGATCCCGGCGACCGCGGCGGCAACGGTGTCGGTCGCGATGAGCACGCTCGCACCGGAGTCGCTCAGTACGTGCTTCAGCTCGCGCGCCGTGTAACCGGGGTTGACCGGGACGGCGATGAGCCCGGCTCGCAGCGTCGCGAACAGCGCGACGGCGAACTCCGGGACGTTGGGCAGGGCGATGGCGATCCGGGCCGGCCGGTTCCCGGAGTCGGGTGCGCCCAGGCCGCGCAGGCCCGACGCCACCGACTCGACGTACGCATCGAGTTCGGCCCACGTGATCGTCTCGCCGCGATACCGCAAAGCGGGGCGTTCGGGCTGCGTACGCGCGGCCTTGCGGACGTAGCCGGCCAGGGTCGAGTGCTCGGCGAGATGAGCTTCGATCACGTCCTGCATGGAGGCTAACTCTGCCATAGCCGCACGCGCCCGGGGCCCTGCCGGAGGGGCCGGATCAGCGGCGGCACGTCACCCTCTGGCGACGATCGCACTTTCGGCGATCCGCGCTGAAACCGGACTAAGTACTCCTCGGGCGCGTTCTAAGCGACACGCCGAGTGATAGAGGCAGTAAAACCGCACACAATGTGCGACGTGACGCCGGGGTCTGCGGAAACACTTCGCCCTACGGCCGGACAGTTTTCGTGAACCCGCACACCAGGGTGGCTTTGGCCCTATCATTCCGAAGGTCGGCTCACCCGTTTTGGTGTGATACGACACCCCTCAACCAGAGGAGGCCGCTGTGCCCGTTCTTGCGCCACCCCCGGGCTTAATGGGTGTTTGTCGGCTTATGGCAGAGCTGCTCCGTTTGATCCCGCGTACCCCTGCGGCGATGCACACGGGCGCTCGGAGGTGACGGCATGACAGGCAGTGCGTACGTGAGCCCCGACGTGTATGGCGTCCACGCGGCACTCACCGGAGGACTGATCGCCCTTCGCACTTCACTCAACGAACTTCTGCACGATCCGCTACTGAGCGTCGTGTCGCCGGGCGGGCGTACGCGCACCAAGACCACGAACGACGGCCATCGCGCGGGCGCTCGGCAGCCCGCGGCGAAACCCGCCGGCGGCCGGATCAACGGCCGGCCCGTGGCACCGGCCCAGGGCGGGCACCCCGGCCCGCTCGACGCCGGGACGACCCGGATCATCCCGGTGCTCGGCGACGACGCGACCCAGCGGCTGCCCTCCGGCGAGGAGCCGCCGGCGTACCCGAGCCGGCCCGACCCCGGCGACGCGGCCGCCGAGGTGTGGGCGCTGATCGAGCGGGCCCAGGCGGGCGAGGCCGAGGCGTTCGGGCTGATCTACGACCGTTATGTGGATACCGTCTTCCGGTTCATCTACTTCCGGGTCGGCAACCGGCCGCTGGCCGAGGACCTGACCAGCGACACCTTCCTGCGTGCGCTCAAGCGCATCGGCAGCTTCACGTGGCAGGGCCGCGACCTGGGCGCCTGGCTGGTGACGATCGCCCGCAACCTGGTCGCCGACCACTTCAAGTCGGGCCGCTACCGCCTGGAGGTCACCACCGGCGACGTGCTCGACGCCGATCGCGAGGATCGCGGGCCCGAGGGCAGCCCCGAGGCCGCCGTGGTCGACCACATCACCAATGTGGCCCTGCTGACCGCCGTCAAGCAGCTCAACCCGGAGCAGCAGGAGTGCATCGTGCTGCGGTTCCTGCAGGGCTTCTCGGTCGCCGAGACGGCCCAGGCGATGGGCAAGAACGAGGGTGCCATCAAGGCCCTGCAATATCGCGCCGTACGCGCACTGGCCCGGCTGCTGCCGGAGGGTTTTCAACCGTGACGGATCCCGTAACCACACGTGCCATTCATCAGTTGAAACCAGTGCGACCGGACGTCTGCCCCAGGCTCCGGCAGGTGGACGCGACCAGCGAAGGGGGGTGCCCGCGGTGAACACGGCCTTCGACCGGCGGCACGCCGAGCGCTTCGCCGAACTCCTTGACGAAACCGACGGCGGTACGCGTCGCCGTTCCCGCGCCGAGGCTCAGCTCTCGCAGCTGGTGACCCTGGGCGACAAGCTCGGCGGGGTACGCGTACCCGGTCCGGCCGCCGACTTCCGATCCGGGCTGCGGGCGCAGCTCTTGGCCACGGCCGAGCGCGAGGGCGTCGGTGCCACCGCGGTGGGTGCCGAGCCCACGGCCAAGCCCCGCCGGTCGTCACGGGCCCGCGTCGCCATCATCGCCGGCATCGCGGGCGGTACGCTCGCCGTCTCCGGCATCTCCATGGCCAGCGGTGACGCCAACCCCGGCGATCCGCTCTACTCCGTCAAGCGCTCCACCGAGAAGGCTCAGCTGGCGCTGGCCAGCTCCGACCAGTCCCGCGGTCAGCTGTACCTGGAGTTCGCCCGGACGCGGCTCAGCGAGGCGCACGCGGTCCGCACGGACGCCGACGGCTTCGGCGGCGCGATGGTCGACATGGACGCCAACACGGTCGACGGCATCCGGCTGCTGACCGTGAGCGCCATGGCCCACCAGGACCCGACCGCGCTCGACGCGGTGGACCGGTTCGTCGAGGATCAGCGCTACCTGGCCGCCCAGCTCACCGCCGTGGTCGGCGCGGGCTCTCAAGCGAAGGTCGGCACCTCGCTGGCCCTGCTCGACGCGATCGCCGCAAGATCGCACGCGCTGCGGACCGCCCTGGCCTGCGGAGCGGGCGTCACCGACCTGGACTCGCTCGGGCCGCAGGCCCAGCCGTGTCCCGCTACGGCGGCCGCGCAGCCGCAGGCCGTACCGCAGAAGGCCGGCACCGGCTCGACGACCACCGGCAAGCCGGCTGTGGCACCGTCCACGGCCGGCGAGGTCGCTCCGGCGGCGCCCCCGGCACCGGCCGCGAGTCTGGTACCCCGGCCCGGCGCGGCCGAGGACCGCGGCCTGCCGGGTGAACTTGGTCGCATCCTCGGCGACCTGCTCGGCAACTGAGCACGAAAAATCGCAGGCAGGAGATCTGTCGTACACGCGGGCGTCACCGGCCGGTGACGTCCGCGAGTGCTTTGAGCGGCTACCCTCGAAGCCGTGGCCCGATCGCTAACCGTGTACCCGCAGACCGACGAGAGGAGCGCCGTCGTGACGACGGAGCAGCGCCCTCCGGCGGCCGCCTTCTTCGACCTGGACAACACCATGATGCAAGGCGCGTCCTTGTATTACTTCGCCCGCGGTCTGGCTGCCCGTAAGTACTTCACCACCGGCGATCTGGTGAAGTTCGGCTGGCAGCAGCTGCGTTTCCGGCTGCTGGCCAGCGAGGACGCCGGGGACATCGCGGAGGCCCGCGCGGCCGCGCTCGCGTTCATCAGGGGCTGGCGCGTCGAGGACATGGCCCGCCTGGCCGAAGAGATCTTCGACGAGCTGATGGCCGAGCGCATCTGGGCCGGCACCCGGGCCCTGGCCGAGGACCACCTCGCCGACGGCGACCGCGTCTGGCTGGTCACGGCCGCGCCCGTCGAGCTGGGTCAGGTCATCGCCGGCCGGCTCGGCCTGACCGGCGCGCTCGGCACGGTCGCCGAGATCCGTGACGGGGTCTACACCGGGCATCTCGTCGGCGAGATGCTGCACGGGCCGGCGAAGGAGATCGCCGTCCAGGCGCTGGCCGCCGCCGAGGGCTTCGACCTCGCGGACTGCTGGGCGTACTCGGATTCGGTGAACGACCTGCCGATGCTGGGCTCGGTCGGCCACCCCTGCGCGGTGAACCCCGACAGCGCCCTGCGCCGCCACGCCCGCGCCAGCGGCTGGGCGATCCAGGACTTCCGGACCGGTCGCAAGGCGGCCAAGGTCGCCGTCCCCGCCACGCTGGCGGCCGGCGTACTCGCCGGAGCGGTCGGAGCCGGCTTCGCCCTGCGCCACCGCAAGCACTAGCCGGCCGGGCGGCTACTGGGAGAACGGGTCGGGGCGGCGTTCCAGGAGTGCGTGAAGCATCGCCTGGATCGTCTCGCGGACCTGGTCGGCGAGGTTGAACACGACCATCGGATCGTCGGCTTGATCGCGCATGTCCTCGGTCGGAATGGGCTCGCCGAACTCGATCAGCCACTTGCTCGGCAGCGGGACCAGGCCGAGCGGGCCCAGCCACGGGAACGTCGGCGTGACCGGAAAGTAGGGCGCGCCGAGCACGCGGGCCAGCGGCTTGATGTTGCCGATGAGCGGGTAGATCTCCTCCGCGCCGACGATCGCCGCCGGAATGATCGGCGCCCCGGTCCGCAGCGCCGCCGACACGAACCCGCCCCGCCCGAACCGCTGAAGCTTGTAGCGGTCGCGAAACGGCTTGCCGACGCCCTTGAACCCCTCGGGGAATACGCCGACCAGCTCGCCCGAGGAGAGCAGGCGCTCGGCGTCGGGCGTACAGGCCAGGGTCACGCCGGACTTGCGGGCCAGCTCGCTGAGGACCGGCAACTTGAACACGAAGTCGGCGCCGAGCAGCCGCATATGCCGGTTCCCGTCCGACTCGTCGTGGCAGGCGAGCGCCAGCATGGTGGCGTCCATCGCGACCGTGCCGGAGTGGTTGCCGACGATCAGCCCGCCGCCGTCGGCCGGAATGTGCTTGCCACCGAAGATCTCGGTGCGGAACCAGTCCCGCTGCAGTACGCGCAGCAGCGGATGCACCACGCCCTCGGTCAGCTCGGCGTCGAAGCCGAACTCGTCGACCTCGTACGCGCCCGACAGGCGCCGGCGAAGGAAGGCCAGTCCGGAAGCGACGCGCCGATCCCACACATCACCGGAGATCTCCTCCGTCACGACCGCACCTCCCGGCGTACTCGTTGAATGGTTTCGAGGAAGGACTTCTCCGCGGCCGCGAGCCGCTGCGGGGTGAGCGAGGCCCCGGCGGCGTGCGTGCGGACGAAGTCGTCGAAGGCCGCCGGTGTGGAGCGCGGAGTGAAGCCGAACTCGGCGACCAGCCGGGAGATGTCCACGACCCGGCCGTAGACGAACAGATCGATCTGATCCTGGCTGATGATGCCGCGACCGGCCGCCGCGGCGAGCGTGAGGCCCGGTTCGAGGATGGGCAGCGCGACGCGGCCCGCGCGGCGGACCGCCTGCGACAGCATGAGCGTGCCCGGCCCGGCGACGTTGAAGGTGCCCGCGTGATCCTCCATGACCGATCGCTCGATCAGCGCGAGGGCGTCGTCGACGTGGATGAATTGCAGGCGCGGGTCGCGGCCGAAGACCGTCGGCACGGCCGGACGAGCGAGGTAGCGCAGCAACGCCGTCTCGGCGGCCGGCCCGATGAAGGGCGCGAACCGCAGCACGGTCGCGGCGACGTCGGGGCGCCGGCGGCGGAATCCGCGTACGTAGCCTTCGATGTCGAGGATGTCGCGGGCGTACCCGCCCCTCGGGATCTCGCGCGGCTCCGTGTCCTCGGTGAAGACCGCGGGATCCCGGAACGACGCGCCGTAGGCCGCCGTCGACGAGCGTACGACCAGCCGCCGTAGGCTCGGTGCCTGCTGGCAGGCGGCGAGCAGCTGCATCGTGCCGATGACGTTCTGCTCCTTCATCGCCGCCCGGCCGCCGCGGCCCTGGTCCGGCGACGAGATCACCGCCAGGTGGGCGACCGCGCGGACGCCCAGGTCGACGATGATCTCCTCGGCCGAGCGCAGGTCGGCCTGGACCACCTCGACGCCGCTCAGGTCGGCGTCGGTGCTCGGCGGGAACGGATCCAGCCCGATGACCTGGTGGACATCGGGCCGGGCGGCGAGGTTGGCGGCGATCTGCGCGCCGAGGAACCGGCTGACGCCGGTGACGAGAACTACCTGCGGCCGAGCGTCTTGGGCCATGGGCTTCTCACCCCCGGATCGCCTCCAGAACCAACAAGGACGTGCGGCCCGCAGTGCAGGCCGGTCACGTCACTTGCCGAGACGGCGACGCTGGACGCGGGTCTTGCGCAGCAGCTTGCGGTGCTTCTTCTTCGCCATGCGCTTGCGGCGCTTCTTGACCACGGAGCCCATACGGCAGCCCTCTCATCACACACGTTTGGTGCGCGGCGCGGACGGCGCGCCAGCGCGGGTCGGACAATGGGCTCCCGGCCGGGCGGCCATCACTGACTTGCGGGGCGCCGGAGCCGTTGTCCAGGGTAACCGTACGCATGTGCTTTCGTGAAACCGGGCTCGTGGCCCGGCCCCGGTGGCGGCGGCCCCGGTTCGTGGCGCCGGTTCGTGGCGCCGGTTCTAGGCCGCCTGCGAGAAGGCTCCGCGCAGGTACTCGTGCACGGCGTGCTCGGGGACCCGGAACGAGCGCCCGACCCGTACCGCGGTCAGCTCGCCGGAGTGGACCAGCCGGTAGACGGTCATCTTGGAGACCCGCATCAGCGTCGCGACTTCCGCCACGGTGAGGAAGCGCACCTCGGCGAGCTCGCTGTCGTGTGGTGCTCCACGCGATTTCATGTTGCCCCCATCCCGCCCGCGCACCCCGGCGCATCCGGTGGGATCCGCCGGTCAACGAGCGTGTTACTAGTACGTTAGCGGGACTGCTGTGGCGAACGCGACAGCTTCTCGTAACCGGGTCGCGACCGGCTGTGACGCCGCCCAGCGCGGAAGCGGTTTCCGGCGTACGAAATGAGTTATTCAGTCCGCAAAGCGGTGACCGGGTCGAGGCGCCCGGCCCGCTGCGCGGGCACGACGCCGAAGATGATCCCGACCCCGGCCGAGACGCCGAACGCGAGCAGGATCGACCACCAGGTCACGGTGGCCGGAACCGGGCTGAGCGCGGCTGTTATCAGCGACGCCGATACGCCCAGCGCGATGCCCAGCGTGCCGCCGAACGTGGTGATCAGGACCGCTTCGAGCAGGAATTGCACCCCGATGTCGCGGGGCCGGGCGCCGACCGCCTTGCGCAGCCCGATCTCCTTGGTCCGTTCCCGGACCGACACGAGCATGATGTTCGATACGCCGACCCCGCCGACGAGCAGGCTGATTCCGGCGATGGCGGCCAGCACGATGGTCAGTACGCCCAAGATGTCGCCGAGTACGCCGAGAATCTGATCCTGCGTGACCGCACTGAACTCGGTATCGGGGTGGCGCTTCTGCAGCTCGGCCACGACGCGGTCGCCGAGAGCGCCGATGGTGTCCGCGTCGGGCGCCTTGATGGCGAACGCGTCGATGCGGTTGGTGGCGAACAGCCGCTGCGCGGTCGAAACGGGTATGTGCACCTCGTTGTCGCGATCGACGCCCAGGCTCTGCCCGAGCGGCGCGAACACCCCGATGACCCGGAAGCGTACGCCGGAGATGCTGATCTGCCGCCCGACGGGATCGCGGTCGCCGAAGAGCGTACGCGCGACCGACGAGCCCAGCACCGCGACGCGGCGACCGGTGTCCACGTCGGTCTTCGCCAGATAGGTGCCGGTACGGATGCTGCGGACGAAGACCTTCGGCGTCGTTTCAAGGACGCCGAGGACGGTGGTGAACGTCGATGCGTTGCCGGCCCGGACGGTCTCGCCGGAAGTGAGCGTCACCGCCACGCGATTGCGGTCGCCGACCGTACGCACGACGGCGTTGAGGTCGACGGTGTCCAAGGGGGACGATGTCGGCGCCGAACCGAAGTCGACCCGGCCCGGCACCACGAACATGAGATTCGCGCCGAGGCCCTCGACCTGCGCCTCGACCTCGTTTTTGGTGCCCGTACCCAGGGCGACGAGGACGACCACCGCGCCGACCCCGATCACCATGCCGAGCGCGGTAAGGCCGCTGCGCAACCGGTTGGTACGCAGGGCGTCGAACGCCACCCGCCACGCCTCCGCGAACCTCATCACTGCTCCCCTGATGGCTCGATCAGGCCGTCGCGCATGCGGATCTGCCGGCGAGCGCGGGCCGCTACCTCACGGTCGTGCGTCACGAGCACCAGAGCGACGCCCTCTTCGGCGTTGAGCTGCTCCAGCAAGGCCAGCACGGCTTGGCCGGTCGCGGTGTCGAGGTTGCCGGTCGGCTCGTCGGCGAGCAGCACGGCCGGCTCGGTGACCAGCGCCCGCGCGATCGCGACCCGCTGCTGCTCCCCGCCCGACAGCTGGTTGGGGCGGTGGTCCAGCCGGTGCTCCAGGCCGACCTTCGCCAGCATCGCGCGGGCCCGTTCCCGGCGTGCGCGGGCGTTCAGGCCCCGGTACACGAGCGGCAGCGCGACATTGTCCACCGCACTCGTACGCGCGAGCAGATGGAACGATTGGAAGACGAAGCCGATGGTCTCGTTACGCAGCCGAGCCAGCTCGGTCGGGGACAGGTCGGCGACGTCGCGGCCGTCGATGCGCAGCCGGCCGCCGGTCGGCCGGTCGAGCCCGCCGAGCAAGTGCATCAGCGTGGACTTGCCGGACCCGGACGGGCCGACGATCGCCACGTAATCGGAGCGGCCGACGGTGAACGTGACACCGCGCAGGGCCGGTACGGTCACCCCGTCGAGGGCGTACTCGCGGCGGACGTCCTCCGCCTCGATCGCCGCGGTCACGGCAGCTTGTCCCCGGCCTTGACCAGGTCGGCGCCGTGGATCACGATCCGGTCGCCGGGCTGCACCCCGCTGACGATCTGGATCAGATCCGTCCCGGCCACGCCGGTCTCCACCGGGCGGCGTTCGGCCTGGCCGTCCGGCCGGCGTACCCAGATCATGTCGTGGCCATCGGCCGTGAACACAGCCGCGGCCGGAACCGCGACGGCGCTCGGAGCCTCGCGGACCTTCAGATGGACGACGGCATTCATTCCCGGGCGTGGCGTCGGCATGTCGCCGGTCGGCGTGTCGAGCGTGAGCCGCACTCGGTACGCCACGGCACCGCGGGCATTGGCCGTCGGCAGGAGGTCGATGCTCGCCACTCGGGCCGGGTAGCGGACGCCGGTCGCCGCGTCGAGTTCCACTTCGGCCTCGATGCCCGGCTCGACCAGCAGGATGTCCGTCTCGTCGACCTCGGCCACCAGGCCCAGCTCGCTCACGTCGACCACGGTCGCGACCGCGGTACCCGCGCTGACCAGACCGCCCTGGGTCACGGTCGCCGCGACCCCGGCCGGTGTGGTGCCACTGGACGTCGTGAGCTGGCCGCCGCCGGCCGCGTTCAGCAGATCGGTGATGTCGCCCGGCACCGGCGTACCGCCGGGACTGCTCGCCCCGCCGAGCTGCACCACACCGGCGATCGGCGCCCGCAACGTGAGTGCATCGACGGTCGCTTTCGCCAGGTCGTACGCCTGCTGCGCCTGCAAGCGCTGCGCCGCACCGAGAGCACTCATCGCGCTGCCCAGTGATTGCACACCTCTTTGGACACCGCGTACGGCGGAATCGACGGCTCGGGCCGCCGCCTGGTACTGCTTCTCCCCCGCCGCGATCTGCGCTAGGAGAACCTTCTTGAGCTCCGGATCGGCGATGTACGCCACCGCCGCCCGCGCCTGATCGAACGCCTGCGCCGCGGCCTCGTCGAGATGCTTCGACGCGGAACCGAGGTTGACGGAGACCCCGCCACCGCCCGATCGCTTCGCCGCGTCGAGGGCCTTCTTGGCGTCCCGCAGCCGCTTCTGTGCCGATGGCGAGTCCACGACGGCCAGCATCTGGCCCTTGGTCACCTGGGCACCGGGGGTCACCACGAGGCGGGCGAGCGTACCGTCGGCCGGCGCCGTCACGGTCGCGGCCGCGCGAGCGACGATCGACGCCGGGGCGTCGACCACCTCCACGACGTCGGCCCGGCCGACCTCCGCGGTCGCGATGTCCTTGTCGTCGCCGCCGCAGGAGGCCGCGGAGAGCGCAACGAGTGCCGTCAGTGCACCGGCGAGCAGAAAGGGTCTGCGCACTCGCGAAATGGTAATCGGCGCGCGTCAGCTTCCGACTACCGCGAGCGGCTTCGCGGTCTCGTCGACGGCCGCCTTCTTGCGGGCGCGATGGGCCGCGACGTGCGAACGCGTCGCGCAGCGCTCCGAGCAGAACCGCCGGCAATTGTTCGACGATGTGTCCAGATAGACATTCCCGCAGCGCTCATCGGCACAGACGCCGAACCGGGCGCTGCCGAACTCGCACAGCCACACGGCCAGGCCCCACGCCGCACCGGCGAGATACTCCGCCGAAACGCTCGACCCCCGGCTAGCGACATGCATGTGCCAGTCGTCGGTGTCGTGACCGGAGATCCGCGGCTGAATCGGGTACGCCTCCAGCAGAGCGTTCAGCTCGCCGACCGCGATCGCGTCCTGGCCGGAAGCGCCGGCCTCGAACACCTCGCGCAGCTTGCGCTGAGCCCGCCGGAACGCCGCCAGATCCTTCTCGGTCGCCTCGTCCCGCATCCACGATCGCTCGTCCTCGAAGGCGATGCGCAGGTCATCGAGGGAGTCAAGCCGCAGGTTGACGAGGTCCACAGCGGTCTTGGCATACGCGTCGAAGTCCACCCGACAAAGGTAGAGCAATCTCGCCCGAATCGGTGTGCCGAGTGTCGCATCTCGTTTCTCACCCACTGGACGTGAGCGACGTCTTAACCGGCGTTACGCTCTTGACATGCTCCGTTCGGTGATCCTCGCAGCGTCGCGATCCACCCAGGTCGAGAAGTTCGTGGCCTCCGCGCCAATCAGCCGGGACGTCGTCAAGCGCTTCGTCGCCGGCACCACCACCGCCGACGCGCTGCGGGTCACCGCATCGCTCGTCCAGCAAGGGCTGGCCGTCACCCTCGACCATCTCGGCGAGGACACCCTGACCGCGGAGCAGGCCAACGCCACTCGGGACGAGTACCTGCGGCTGCTGGCGGCCCTGGGCGCCGAGGGCCTGACCCCGGCGGCCGAGGTCAGCCTCAAGCTGTCGGCGCTGGGCCAGGCCTTCGACGAAGACCTCGCCGAAGCCAACGCCCGAGCGATCTGCACCGCCGCGGCCGAGGCCGGCACCACGGTCACCCTCGACATGGAGGACCACACCACCACCGACTCGACGCTGACCATCCTCGGCCGGCTCCGCAAGGACTTCCC
>Ga0114129_10000279_pt1 | contig 58518 bp, 42 predicted proteins | sample RhiMetdeltSRZDD1_FD_80071 | JGI IMG/M metagenome (GOLD analysis project Ga0114129, IMG submission 80071) | Populus rhizosphere microbial communities from Tennessee, USA - Rhizosphere MetaG P. deltoides SRZDD1 (version 2) (version 2) | ecosystem: Host-associated > Plants > Roots > Rhizosphere >...
CGGGCGGTACGAAGATGATGCCGACCAGGCCCCATTTGTCCGACCGCGCGGTGTGGGTCTGGCCCCCGAAGTCGATGGTGACGGTCTGCTCGGCCACGGCCGTGCCTTCCGCCGTCACGATCACGATCCCGCCCGGATCGGCCTTGGCCACCGCCGACGCATCGCGCACGGCACCGAAGAAGGCCAGCACCAGGACGGCCCCCGCGAGCCCCTTCCGCCACGTCCGTTCCCGATTCACGATCTCTCCTCCTTGGCGCGCAGCCTTTGGCGCGCCTTTCAAGGCCTCAGTGCACCCCGTGGAAAGGCATTTCAACCGAGTGTGATCCCCGTCGCAATCAGTCCCGGAGGACCAGGAATGGATGGGAAACCGCGCCCTCTGGACCTTCGATACGGACCTCGTATTCATCCTCGACCAGGGCGGCCGCGGGCACGTCCAGACGAAGACCGCCCGACACGGCCGCCCCTTCCCCGGTCCACACCGTCGGCCCGTCCGAGGAATGCAGCGACGCGCGCCACGGTCCATTTCCGCGAGCCTCCATGCGGACCTCGATGCGCAGCGTCTTCGCCGAGGCCGGAAGATAGACGCGCGGAGGCTCGGCGTCGCGCGAGACAGTCACCACCACGATCTCGGCATCGGTTCGCGGCACCGGGTGCTCACCGTCCGTTCCGCTGATCGATCGCCCGGGGTCGTGAACCGGCTGTCGCACCAGCCAGAGCGAGGCCGCCAGCAGGACCACGGCGGCAGCGGCGGCGAGCCAGGCGGCGGACGGGATCGCGCGCCGCGGCGCCGGCACGCCTTTGAGAAGGAGACGCGTGCGCGCCAGGCGCCGGCGATCGTCGTCCGTGCGCAGGAATCGGTCCTCGAACCGCCGGCGGTCTTCGGGGACGAGCCCGCCTTCCGCGTACAGGAAGTAGAGGTCGTCCTCCGCGGCCATCAGTGCCTCGAACGAGTCGGCCCCGCCGAAATACTCCTGCTCGACGCCCTGCGCTTCGTCTTCAGGAAGCATCCCCAGGAGGTAGCGCGTCAGGACGTCCATATCTCCCCTGTGCACGCCGGCCGATTTCATTTCACGCTCCCGGCGGCACATTCGGTGATGCAGTCGAAGAGCCCCGCGCGCAGCCGGAAGACGCGGATGCGGAGGGCGTTGATCGGGATCCCGAGCTCGTCGGCGAGCACCTGCCGCGCCCGGATCCGCGCGCCTCCCTGCCCGGCGTGGTAGGTCTCGAACATCCTCCGTTGAGCCGGCGGAAGACGGTCGAGGCAGGTGGTCAGGCACTGGAGACGGGGGCCGGTCTCGTCCACGTCCTCCGGCTCCGCTTGCCGGGCCAGCGCCTCGCGCCGCCCGGTGACTTCATCGAGCTCCGTCTCGCGGGGCGTCCGCCGCCAGTGCTCGTGCGCCACGCGCAGGGCGACACCATGAACGTAGGAGTAGGGGTCGGGCGCCTGCAGCGCAACACCTTCCGCGAGCCGCCGGGCCACGCGGTCGAACGTCTCGTCGCTGAGCTGCTCCGGTGCTGGGCACCCGCGCCAGCGAAAGAACCGCAGCAGGCGCCGGCGGATGTCCTCGTATCGCTCGGCGGCGCGCTCGCGGTCCGTGTCCAGCACGCCGAGCAGCCGCTCGAAGGCTTCCGCGGACAGATCGCTCAGACCGCACTCCCCTGCCTCATCCGCATGACCGGATCTTAGACCCGTCCCTTGCTCCCGTTGTCCCATAGAGTAGACAGCCGCTCATCGACCGAGGTCGCCAGGTCAGGCGCCCGCGCTGTTCCATGCCGGGTTCCGCGTGTGCGCCGGTGGCACTCTGCTTGCTCGGCCGTCCGCAAGTTAGACAGAAGCAAGGAGGGCTTATGAGGCAGCGACTCTTTCGGATCGCAACAGTGGCAACGGCGTTCGTCCTGGGCGCGGCGGCCGGCCGCCTGCCCGGCTCGCGGGCGGCGGACGAGCCACCCCCGCCACCGCCCGGCGTCGAGCGCACCTTGTGCGAGATGCGCTGCGAGCAGCGCCATCACGCGTGCGTGCTGCTGGCCGCCATCATCAACACCGCCAACTTCGACGACAGTTTCGGACGGCCGACACGGGGACCGGGCAACGAGCGGCCGGGCAAGTGGCCGTTCACAGACGACATCGTCGTCGACGATCCCCGCGCGGAGCCGGCGAAGGACCCGAAGTGCTCGTTCCTCCAGGACCGCTGCCTCGTCAATGAATGTGGAGCGAAGGAGGCGGGCCAGGACTAGAGCAAACGAGCCCGCTTGCGATGAATCGCCCTGCCCCGCTCCTCTTCAGCCTACGCCGGCGGCGGCGCAGCCAGCCGACCATCCTGCCCCTGAAACTGGCCACGATGAACGGCACCGGTCTCCGGTGACTCGATCCGATAAAAGAACAGTTGACCGATCTCGAACCCAGGCGTGATTTCCAGGTTGAACGGTCCGTGGTTGATCATCTCCAGCTTGAGGCGGCCTTCCCACCCGGCGTGCGCATGCGGCGCGGTCACATGGATCTGCAGACCGATTCGCGCCAGCGAGCTCTTGCCTTCGATGTGCGCGCAGACATTCTCGGGCAGGCTCAGATACTCGAGGAGGTCCGCCTGATAGAACTTGCCCGGCCGCATCGTGATCACGCCATCGCCATCAGGTGAAAGCTCGATCAGCGCGTAGCGCTCCAACTCGCGATACTTGAAGCCTCCGAGGCGCAGGCTCGTGACCATCCCCTGCGGACGTGGCCGCCACTCATACAAGCGGTCGCCCATGTGAACGTTGACGCTGTCTGTGTCGTATCCCGTAGTGACGTCCGGCGCCGGATCCACACGCAGGCGGCCCAAGGCGATTTCCGCCTGAATCGCCTTGGCCGAGAGGATCATCGGACGATGGACGCCATGGCGATCCAGACGCGTCGGCCGCCGACCATGGTCTCGTTCGGGAGCTCGATGAGTGCCCCGTCTTCATCGACCTCGACAGCCCGCACATCCACCGCCCCCGTTGCGGAGTGGGTGCCGAGCTGGTCTGGATTTTCGACTTCGACCTGCCGGCGATCGGCCCACGTTTCGTGCGAGCGTCCAGAGCGATCGGACAGCCGAACGATGTACTCCTGATTCGTGAACCCGCTTCCGACCTCGCAACGAACGCGAACGCGCGTCGGTACATCGAACAAAGCCTCCGGGCTGGCCATCTCATCTCCTTGGTTACGTCGACGCAATATCGACTTCCTGGTCAACCGTACGGCTGTGATCGGACAGGATAGGTCCAGGACCATTATGGGCGCCGCCTGCATAGAATCACCACGTTTGGAGGCGCCGTGATACCGATTGCGTCGCCGCGTTCAGGCAATAATGGCGCCGCATGGACATCGACCTCATACGCCGGCTGCCCAAGACCGACCTGCATGTCCATCTGGACGGCTCGCTCCGGTTGTCGACGCTCATCGAGCTCGCGCGCGAGCGCAAGATCCCGCTGCCCTCCGAAACCGAATCGGGGCTCAAGGAGCTGGTGTTTCGTCCCCACTACCGCAACCTCCAGGAGTACCTCGAGGGTTTTCGCTACACGGTGGCGGTGCTCAGCGATCCGGAGGCGCTGGAGCGCGCGGCGTTCGAGTTGTGCGAGGACGCGTGGAACGAAGGCGTCTGCTACATCGAGCCGCGGTTCGCGCCACAGCTGCACGTGCGATCCGGGTTCGAGATGGCCGACGTGGTGCGGGCGGTCGACCGCGGCCTGCGCCGTGCCGCCGCGCAGTTCAGCGCGAGCGAAGCCGTCACCGCGAACGGCCGGCCGCCGTTCGTGGCGGGCATGATCCTCTGCGCGCTGCGCTACTTCCATCGCACGTTCTCGCCGGGGTATGCGCGCTTCTTCGAGACGTTGCCCGAGGCGCCGCTCGAGGAGATCTACGCGGCGGCGAGCCTGGAGGTGGCGCGCGCCGCGGCCCGGCTCCGGCATGAGGAGGGGCTGCTCGTGGTGGGCGTCGACCTGGCCGGGCAGGAGAAGGACCACCCGGCCGGAGACCATCGCGTGGCCTACCAGGTGGCGCACGAGGCGTTCCTGGGCAAGACGGTACACGCCGGCGAGGACTACGGGCCGGAGTCCATCTTCCAGGCCATCGGCGACTGCCACGCCGATCGCGTGGGGCACGGGACGTGGCTCTTCGACGAGACGAGGATCCAAGACCCGCGGATCGCCGACCGGAAGGCGTACGTCGAGCGGCTGGCGCAGTTCATCGCGGACAAACGCATCACGATCGAGGTGTGCCTGACCTCGAACCAGCAGACCGTGCCCGAGCTGGCCGCCGACCTGCGCCGGCACCCGTTTGCGGAGATGCGGAAGCGGCGGCTCTCGACGACCTTCTGCACGGACAACCGGCTCGTGTCGCACACGACGGTCACCGGGGAGATCGCCCGGGCGGTGGAGGCTTTCGCCCTCGCGCCGCGGGAGGTGCGCGACATCCTTATCTATGGGTTCAAGCGGAGCTTCTTTCCGGGTACCTACCTCGAGAAGCGGAAGTACGTGCGTCAGGTGATCAACTACAGCGATCGGATCACGGCGTAGAGCCGTCGTTATTCGAGAACGTCGGTCAGCCGACAACGAAAGCCGGGCAGGATGTCTTCCCCGTCGAGCTCGTCCTCGGCACCGAGGGTTCGCACGTCCGAGATCGATCGATACACGGTGGCTCGACGTCCATCGGGATCGATCACCCAGACCAGGCGCACGCCGGCTTCCAGGAACTCACCGATCTTGTCCAGCACGAGCCGTGGGCGATCCTCCGGTGACAGAACCTCGACGGCGAGATCGGGAATCACGGACGTGTATCCCGTGGGGATCTTGCCGTCTTCAAACCGGCCGCTGGCCACGAAGCCGATATCAGGGGCACGCAAGTTTCCCTGGGGCAGCCGAACGCCCGGATCCCAGCCTGAGACATGACCCAGGTTGTGGGCCTTCACGAACGCCAGCAGCCTCGAGCCGAGATTCAGGCAAACGAACCCGTGGTTCCATCCCGCGGGACTCATGCGACGGATCTCACCGTCGACGAGCTCGTACGTGTAGCCGTCTTCGGGAACGTTGAGAAGGTCCGCTTCTGTGGCTGTTCGCGATGTGGTCGTAGCCATGCCCTCCGCCTCACAATGTTAGCACTCACGGAAAACACTCCCCCGGAGAATCCGCGCGGGGAGAGCGGCGGAAGAAGCGGCATGGTGCGTGAGGACCCGGCCGCAACGGGTCCGACGGGTTTCCCAAGATCCACCGAACCGTCGTTCAATAGAGCAGCATGCGACGGCCTACCTCCTGCTCGTGGTTCCGGCTGCTCGGCCTGGCGGCAACCGTTCTGGCCGCGGCCGCTCCGGCCAGCGCGCATCTTCCGTACGAGGAGCTCGAAGCCGTCATCCACGACGAGTCTGGACGCGAGCTTCACGTCTTCCGCTCATACGTCGATGGGATCGTCCGGACGGATCCCGTCAAGCTGGTGGTGCGCGATACGGCCGACCGGACCCTCGCCGAAACGGACTATGGGCGCGACCTCGCAGTCATTTGTGACCGGACCTCGTGCAGCGTCTTTCGATATGACGGCCTCATGCCTGTCTTTCCCATCGGCACCTGGCGGCTCGACAAGGGACAGCTCCAGCCCGCGCGTTCGGCGACGCTCACCGTTCTCGGCCTCGTAGCACCGCTCTGGACCCACGCCTCCGGCTATCTGCTGGCCTTTGCGCTGCTCTGCATGCCGCTGGCGATCTGTTGGTCCCTCTGGCCCATCACCGGCTCGCCCTGGCGCATCGTCCTGTTCTTCGGCACGGTGATCGCCACGCTGCTTGGCCTGCCGCTTTGGCTCTACGCCGTCGTGTTTCTCTCGTATCTGTCACTCCCATGGACGATCGTCGTGACGCTCGTGGGAGCAGGTCTTATCTATTTCCTCCGCTGGACGGCGCTACGGTTGGGACTCCCGGAATCACGGATGCGGCGCATCGGGCGCGTGGCGATTGCTGGTTTCGCGCTCTTGTCGACTTTGGCGGTGGTCGCGCGGGTCCTCGTCGTCGGCTATTGGAGTTGGAAACACGACGTCGGCATCGGCACCACCTTCCACGAGCTTCCGGTACAGCCTCCATTGCTGAAGGCCATGGTCACGCGACACCGCGGTACCGCCTCCGAGGTCTTCGTCACCCTGGCGCAAGGCGTCAAGCTCGCGGACGTGGTCAACCTGCAGCTGTTCGACGGCTTCGAGGCGCAAACGACCGCCGACGATGCCGTGCAGCGCCTGGGCCCGCCGTCGGGCCGCGCCGAGGACCGGTACGCGGGGGTGACGGCCAGCTACTACGACCGTCCGGATGGCCGCGTCAGCCTGCCGCGGCGCGGGGCGTCCGACTGGACAACGGTCGGCTACCCGGCGCGGTGCACGCACGACTACGTCTTCAAGGACGCGCGCGTGCGCGACCAGATCATTCAGTGGCTGCCGCCGACGGAGAGCATCCAGGTCAACGTCCTCCGCGACGCCGGTTGGGGTGGCTTGACCGTCTGGATGTCCCGCACCGGTTGCGAGTATCTGATCCTGACGGCCAGAGACAGCGCTCTGAAGGACTGAACTACTTCGTGCCCATCACCTCGAGGACTCGAGGGACGCGGACCGATACCGAAGGCATCGTACCTGCGCTTGACGGTCCAGCGACTCGCGGTGCCAGCGAGCGCTGTTGTGAAGCCATGAGGTGTCTCCTTGTCCGCAGGCCCCTACAAACCAGTCCCTCAAGGAATACCCGACGGTTCGTCTGCCGCAGGCACCCGACTCGCCGCAAATCGCGACACCCGCTCCGCCGCCGGTGGATCCAGATTCGATAGCACCGCGATCACGTACCCCGTGGCCGGGTAGATCCGCAGGTCCCCGTTCATGCCCGGTGCGCCGCCGCCGTGCCCAATGGACCGCAGGCCGTCCACCGTGGCGTCGTCGAAGCCGTAGGCATACCGGCCGCGGCCCGCCTCGACCTTCCCCGTCGTCAGCAGCTCCGTGTGCGCCGCGTCCAGTAGCTTGTGCGACGTGAGCGCGAAGGCGAACCGGGCGAGGTCTTCGGCCGTCGAAATCCCACCACCCGCCGATGTGGCCACGGGCGGCAGCGTGTCCACATTCGGCCGCCACCGGCCGTCTTCGTTCATGTAGCCCACCGACCGATCGGCAACGGCCTCGTCCTCGGCCGGCGCACCGCTGCCCGTCATGCCCGCCGGCTTGAACACCCGCTCGCGAATGTACTGGTGGTAGTCCATGCCCGAGGCCTTCTCCACGACCAGACCCGCCAGCACCATGCCGTAGTTGCTGTACGCGAACCGCGCGCCCGGCTCGTGCTCGAGGCCGCGGCTGCCGTAGAGCTTCACGTAGTCGTGCAGTGTCCGCAGCTCGAGCCGATGCTTCTGGTACAGCGGCCCGAAGATGTCGCCGGTCCCGCCGGTGTGCGTGAGCAGGTGGTGAACCGTCACCTTGGTGGCCACGTCCTTGTTGGGATAGTCGGTGAGGTACTTGCCGATCGCGTCCTCGAGACGGACTTTCCCGGCCTGAACGAGCTGCAGAACCGCCGTGCCGGTGAACATCTTGTTCATCGACCCCACGCGAAAGCGCGTGTCCGGCGTGTTGGCGATCTTCTTGTCGCGATCGGCCAGACCGTGGGCCGCGCTCAGGAGGACCTTGCCGTCGCGCGCCAGCACCACGGTGCCCGAGAACCGATCGGCGGCGGCCTCCGCGGCCAGTCGCGCGCGCAGCGCCTCCACCAGGGCCTTCTCCGAAAGCCGCGGGATGGCAAACTCGGCCGGACGAGGCACCACGCGCATCTCCCAGTGCGTCACGCGATACGGCGCGGCGGGCTCGACCTCCACCGTGGCCCGGGCGAACTGCTCGTTTTCGCGTTCCTCCACCAAGGCGACGAACCGCGTGGCCTCTGACTCTTCGACCTTGCGCACGTCGAAGCCGCCGGTCATCTCGCGGAAGCCGAGGTCGCCCTCCGGGCTGGCCGAGCTGCGCCAGAGATCCACCTTGGCCCCGTCGGCGATCGCGGGCGGTCCGCCCGCCACCTCCAGCCCGAATGCGGGATGGCCGACGGGCTGCAGCCGGTGGTGCTGATCGTCGTAGGTCGGCGACAACTGCCAGTGTTGAGTCGCGTCGCTGCGACACGTGGACTGCTGGATGGGCGTGCCATTGGCCACGCCTGCGGCGCCAATCTCAACACACTTGCCGCCGGCCTTGTTCACGAGCGCATACACCACGCCGGGCTCGATGCCGACCACGCCACCCTTGCCCGACACGGCCGCGAGCCGAAAGGACTGCCCCGTGGTCCCGTCGCACGTTCGCTGCTGTAGTTGAACGCCGTCGGCGGACGAGGCCGCCGGGACCTCGATGCACTTGCCGCTATGGCGCGCGATGAGCTGGTACTGGCCGTCTTCCTGTGGCACGAGCCGAAACTGCTGGTGTGCACCCCTGGTGGCATGCGCTCGCTCTCCGAATGCCTGCAGCGCAGCCTTGTCGGCATCGTTGAACGCCGCGAGCCACGACCGGAAGCGCCCCTCGGCCGCCGGCGTCGCTGCCGGCGACTGTGCAAGGCCGAGCCGTCCGGCGCCGAGCAGTGCCAGAACCAACACCCACCGAACGGTCACGCGAGAGCCCATGTCGTCTCCTCGAAAATGGCCGGGGCGGTACCGGCAGGGTAAGGCTACCGTGCCGCGGCCGCCGCGTGTCGGCGAATGTTAGCGATTGCCTCCGCGTGCACCGCCTCGCAAGGCACCCACCCAAAACAGCGATAGCCCCTCGGATCACGGCGTAGCTGGGACGCCGTTAAGGACTGGGCTGCTTCGAGACGTCGAAGGTCCCCGGCACCGGCGCCGCCCCACTGCACTGCACCGTCAGCGTCCCGGACAGGCGTACGCCCTGCCGCGTGCCGGACAGCTCCGCGGGACAGTGTCGCGTGGTGGGCTTGAACGATAGCGTGACCGCCGATCCGTTCACGCGGCCGGTGACGTCGCCGGACGTGAGGACGCCTGCCACCGGCTCCGTTGCTTCCAGAGTGCCGCTCAAAGAGCCTTCCGAGTCGGACAACGTGAGGCGCAGGTTGAACAACGTGCTCGCGGACCCGAAGTTCAGCTGCATGTTCCCCACGTAGGCACCGGTGAGGTCGTCTTCACGGTTGCAGCCGATGGCCGAAAGCCCGGCGACGATCAGGATGAGGACGGCGCGTCGCCCTGGGAACGGGCACGATGGCCGGCGGACACGGAGGAGCACCTGCGGCAAGCGCTGGCTGCCGAGCCCGACGAAGAGCTTCGCGAGGCCATCGCGACCGTGCTGGAAGGGCGGCCCTGGCCGCCACCGCAGGGGGCTTGATCAGACCGTCCATTCGCAGAGGTTGTGCGGAGACTGCGTGTGCGCCAGGAGACCCGGCAGCTCGTCGCATCGCGACGCCAGCACCTCGCCTCCAGGCAAAGATCATCGTTCCGTTCGAGAACGACGCCCTGGCCACCGAGCTCGGCATCCGCCCCAAGCGCGGGGTGCTCCTCGTCGGCCCGCCGGCCACGGGCAAGACTACCGGCGATCCCTCGCCCACCGGCTGAAGGCGAGTTCTTCATCATCGACGGCACCTTCATCACGGGAACACGCGACTTCTATCCGCGCATCAAGCAGGTCTTCGATGCCGCGCGACAGAACGCTCCGCCCATCATCTTCACACTGCTCGACGGCCGGAATCCAAGCGTGCCATGCGACCGTGATGATGACGGCCATGGACGGGGCCGGCTCGCCGCCCGCGCTGGTCCGCAGCGGCCGCATCGAGCTGTGGCTGTGGCGTGCGGTAGCCCCAACGCGACTCTCTTGGCGGCCAGCTCCCGCTGGTGGTGCCGCAGCGCGTCGTCCGCCTTACGCCTCGCCACATACCAGCAGCTGGTACGGTGGATACCAATGAGGGCGCATGATCGCCGTTGGCTCATCCCGAATTGCTCCACGACGAACCCGACCGGGCGCTGACCATCACCAGCGTTTCCCACGACCGGCTCTACACGGGCGGTTCGCCGGACTGGCAATCCACGCTGAGTTCTGCCACAACGGAAGGCGCGAACCCATCCAGCGTTGAGATCTCATAGAATCAATCTACATAGACACTCGCGCTATAATCCGGTCCGGTCACAATGCCGCGACACTGGACCGCGCCTTTCTACACATCGAGCGGGCAAGGTATCTCGAGCGGAGGGTCGCTATGGCGAGCAAGTCTCGTGGGAAAGCCGCAGAGAAAGGCAAATTCATTGTCGACGACCTAAAAGACGAATACGAGCTTCAGCTGCCCGCCTTCGACTCTGGCGGAACGGGTATCGTCTTCCGTGCCCGCCGAACAAGAGACGTTGACTCGCTGTTTGCGGTTAAGCTCTACGTGCCCTCCGCTGACACACTCTTCCCGATGCCGAGCAGTATGAAGCATTTTATGCTTCCGGACTCGGGGGCCTCGTTCGACGCCGAAATGCGTTTCCTGCGGCGCACCAACCACCCAAGCGTGCAAGAGGTGGTCGGCTGGGGGACTATTTCGGACCCCGAGCCGCTGATCGGCAAGGCAAGCGCATCCACCCTGCAGCCCGGCTTCGTTGTGCGCTTTCTTGTGAGCCGATGGATTGATGGCACGTCACTATCCGCCTGGGCCAAGTCTCTACCCCCGGGATCAGGCCAACTGCTCTTGTCGGCTCTAGCGGAAATCGGCGAGACTCTCGCCTACGTCCACGACGTTCGCAAGTACCAGCACGGAGATATCCAGGCGGCGAACGTACTGGTCCACAGCCACACCCAGCGCCCAATCTTGATCGACTTCGGCAACGCCTACTGCTTTGACATCAGTGACCCCGAACTGCCGCCTGTCACGAAGGTCCGACAGCTTCCAAAGGACACACCAGCCGCTCTCATCGATGATCTGCGCACGCTCGTAAAGAAGCACGGCTCCGATCAGGTCCCACGGGAAGAACTGCGAAACGTTCTATTTCCTGGTCTCGACCTCTTTCATTTTGGTCAGCTATTGGAGGAGGTGTTGGCGCTCGGCGCTGCCGCGGATCTACTCAGCGATCGCGATCGCGATTTTGTTCGGCTGGTGGCGCGCCAGCTCCGCGATTGGCACACCGCGAAAGAAACTACGGCTGCCGCCATCGCAGCGGCGATGCGGCGCCTAATGTCCGGACCGACGAGCCGCCGCTCCGAACACGGCCGAGAGGACCAGCGTACGGTTGCGCTTCCGCGAAGCCACATGAGGCTGGACTCAGCTACTGAGGCGATCCTCAAAACGCAGGGCTTTAGGCGCCTACAGCTTCTTCATCAGTTGTCACTTCTGTATCTGGTCTATCCAGGCGCAACGCAGACGCGCTTCGAACACCTCCTGGGCACATACGAATGCACCCAGCGACTGATCCGCAGCCTCAGAGGGTCAGCTCGCTTCATGTTGCTGTTCGATGATAAAGAGATACGTAAGCTCTTAGCGACGGCTCTCCTTCATGACCTCAATCACTTTCCGTTTCTTCACTACTTCCAAGAGCTCAAGGTGCCCGCATTGCACAAGGTTGACCTCTGGGACTTCTTTGGCGACGGTCAGGCGACTTCGGACGCACCGTCCATCTATCAGATTCTTGCGGATGCCGGTATCGACCCGCAGTCCGTGAAGCGAATTTTAGTAAGTGAGTGGGAAGCGCTGGAGAACCCAGCCGACCAAGTGATCAAATCAATCATCGACAGCGGCCTTGATGTAGACAAGATCACGTATGTCCGTGATGATGCCATCGCGACAGGCGTTCCATTTGGCAGAGGGATCGACGAGACAACATTGCTGGAGTCCGCGGACATCGTGGAAATCCAGCTTGATGCAGCGGGCACGGGCGCGAGCGAGGGCTCGCGAATCGGACGCCATTTGTGCTTTCGCGAAGAGGGCCTTTCTGCCGTCGAGAGCGTCCTTCTCGCACGCTACTGGAACTTTAAGCAAATCTACTGGCACCACACGAATAGAGCGCTCGGCGCGATGATCATTCACACAATCTATAGTCTTTTCGTTGATAAGGGTGTGCCTCTGGAGGAATACCTGCGCGAAACCTTGGGCCGTGGCGAAGCAGGGGCGCTTGAGTACCTTGCGCAAAAATACAGAACGCTGTTCGGTAGACCATCGATTCTTGAAGGAGTCGCGAGCAGGCGAGACCGACTTTTCAAGCGACTATATAGCGTCAAGTACGCATGGGGAGGGACTGAAGACTCTACGTCGAGTACCCCACAACGTAGGCTCTTCGACGACCTTCAAAAGTTGCCCATTGCACAACGGAAGGGTTTCCTGGACAAGGTCGGCCTCGATCTAGCGCGGTTGTTCGCATCACGACTCAAGGGAGGTCCGATCGCCGAAGGAGACATCCTTCTCGACATCCCGGGCAGAAGTCTGGACGAGGAGATGAAGCCAGTCTTTGTCTGCCAGTTGGATTGGATGGGTAAAGTGTCGCGTGCTATCCAGTCACCGTTCCTAAAGGTGTTAGAGACGGAGTTCGGAAGCCTGTCACGAACTATTCGCTTCTTCATCAACCCAACCATTCGTGAACTCATTGGACGCACCACGTTGGAGCAACAGCGCGGCGCCATAGAGACCATCATCACCACGCGACTTCGCGAAGCGAGAGGGCCGGCGGAGCGTGCCCCGCGCTAATTAGCTGGCGTGGGGCCGGAACACAGGGAGGTGACGCGTTGGCGAAGACGAGCGGCGGTCGCACCGTAACTGAGATCCTACGTGCCGCTGCAGAAATCAAGAAGCATCGCAGCGTGTTTGAGGAGTCCGTCATAGGTGTGGTGATGTTCATAGATCTGGTCGGTTCGACGAACTATAAAACGCGCCATCCCCGCGAGGAAGATTGGCTTCCGTGGCTTGCTGGATTCCTTCACGGTGCCAGCGAGATCGTTCGCCAACGCGGACAGGTCGTCAAGTACATCGGCGACGAGGTCATGGCGACGTTCTTGGGTGACGGCTCGGTCCTCAGGGCGGAGCACACGGCGGAGCAGATCCTTGCTTTCGCCCACGAGACCGACTACAGAGTAAAGATCGCCATGGACTACGGCAAACTCAGCCTGCTGGACTTCAGCAAGTTCCAGACGAGCGGGCGCGGCGACCGATCGCGCCTCGCAAAGGATCCACAAGGCACCACTGTTGATCGCTGCGCACGCATCGCAAAGCGCGCGGAGCCGAGTACCGCCCTCACGTCCGCGGAGCTGGTGAACGCCAGTCAGGCCGCGGAGCGCTGGCGCCGATGTGGCAACATCATTGCGAAAGGCGTGGGCCGAGTGCCCGTGTTCCAACTCTCGTTCGCTCATTCTCCGCGGCTGAAGCTGTCCGGCACTAGCGACGTTGCGGTCCACAAGTTGTGCAAACGGCGCGAGGAAAGACTACAGAGACTGGTCAAGGACCTAAAGCGGCTCAGGGACGACCGCCGCTGAGCAAGGAGGCGGCGGAAAGACTGTCGCGGTTGATCAAGCGCCGAAGCACTGACCTGGCGCTCGCACGGACCGGCAAGAGCGCAGTGGCAGGCTCATCCGGAGCTCGATCCCGGACGAGCCGGACGTCGCTCGCCCTCGGGCGCCGACCCTTGTCGGCGTCGGCCCACCACCGTCTTCAAGCGCCGAATTCTCGGGGTCAAGGACAGCTCACGGGCACCACGGCTTGTTGGAGCACCGCTTCGAGCAGGCGGGCGCATTCGGCTGCCGTTGTGGCGAGTTGCGCGTCGAGTTTGTCACAGACGTCCATCAATTCGTCCACTCTTGCAACGATGCTACGCTGCTCAAGAGGAGGTGGGAGTGGTACCGGCATTCGCTTCGTATCGCCAATGTAGAGGTGTGGCTGAGCGGAGGCCTCTGATGCCTGACGCATCCAGGTGAGACACCAGGGACTTTGTAGCCAACGAAGCAAGAACTGCGGGGACACCAGCGGCTTCAGGAGCAGCACACTCCTCACGAGGACAAATGGCCGACATGCGCCAACGATTGCTGCGCGCCCAGTTGTTGCGCCTACGCTGACCACCAGAATGTCGCCTTCCTCGGGCCTACATCGCATCACGCACCTTTTGAAGTCAGCCTGAGAGATGAAACCGCAGCCTTCAAACGTCACGTACCCATCGCGCACATGCGACGCGGTCAGCATCGGAAACCCGTCGGCCTGATACGCCGGCTGAATGTGTTCACCATCCGTAATCTGTGCGCAGATGGCATCGCAGGAAGCCCAAAGCCATGAGGGCGGTATGTGTGGAACGCCAGCAACGGTCGGAGCCAGTGGCGCCGCATACCTACGCATTGAACCTTCGCGCTGCTGCGCGTCCCATCGGTGCCGACGACCAGCCATGAGTTGCCCAAGATAGTCGGCCGCTGGTTCCTGCGCGCCACCATCCTGTCGCCACTGCTGCGTGAGGAACCCTCGAAAGGCAAGATCAAGAATCGTTGCTCTTAGCCGTCGAACATGTTCGGGGCGAGTGACGAGACGCGGCAGGTGTCGTAGATGAAAGGTAGCCTGCTCGCGGAACGCTTCGTGATTCCCAGCCTGTGTAGACTGGCTCAATCGCTGGAGGGACGCCGCCGCCACTCGGTCCCGTCGGGCCTCGCGCTCCGTCTTCGCCGATGCCAGTTCATCACATAGCGCCATCAGTTCGTTTACCTTGGCAACGATGCGATGCTGCTCGTGGAGTGGCGGCAAAAGCATAGGGAACAGCCGCAGCCGTTGCATGCTGAGGCCTTCTCTCGAAACCCCGACTTGAACGTCGTCTATGATCTTTTGGAAGAACGGCGATCTCAGCGATAGATGGATGAATTCGCGAATGTCGGGTAGAAGGAGACGAATGATGGCAACGTGCTGAGACACGTTGCCCTCGACGAAGGTGGGAGGAACAAGGGCGCACCTTCCAATGGACGCACCGGTGATGTTGAGCAAAATGTCCTGTTGTTGGACATGCGTACCTGGCATCTTGTTGTGAGTCTGGCGACGGATGAGCGCGACGTGTTCCAGTCTCAAGCCATCGTCGTGGACGTTCTGAGACCTCAGGAAGGCAACACCGTCGCTCTGGTATACGGACTTGCCTCCGCGTGGGGTACTCCCTGCGCCTAGTTTGCGCGCAAGCGAGCCCATGCGCATTACTTCCCACCCAGACGGAATGGGAAAAGAGATTTCAGTTGCCTCAACGGGCTGCAGCGCGTCCCGGGTCTTGACCTCGCCAGCAGCAAGCAGGCGTGCCCGCTCTGCGTGAATCCGTTTCACCAACTCCGATGCCGGCGCATCCTTCGGGTCCTGCTCCACCAGACTTCCTCTCACTGCGAGGTCGAGAATGAAGCGCCGCAGCCGCGGGACAGCACGCGGCGCTTCGCTGATACGCTCGAAGTGCGCGAGAAGCTGCTCCGGCTTCATCGCAGGAGCGCCCGCTGCAGAATGACCTTAAGCTGGTCACGCAGAGTCGCGGCCTGCGCCTCGGCCTCGTCGAGTCCGGCCAGCAGTTCCTGAGGATCGCCGTGATCGTCGGCCACCGTGTGCGGGTTCTTGAAGTCGAGGTTGTAGCTGCGCCTCTTGACCTCGTCTGCCGTAACGCGCCAGGCTGCCGCCGTTTCCTTCCGACCCTTGCGCTTCGTGCCGCCCCACCAGGCGACACACGGCCTCAGGTGATCCAGCTTTATAGGCTTGGTCATCGAGTATGCTTTCTGCCCATCGGGCACCCGATGCTCGTAGAACCAAATGTCCTTCGTCGGTTCGCCCTTCTCGAAGAACAACAGGTTGGTGCCGATGCTGGCGTACGGCTTGAAGACGCTGTTCGGCAGACGGACGATCGTGTGGAGACTGCACTCCTCCAGCAAGTGCTCCTTGAGCCGCGTCTTCACGCCTTCCCCGAAAAGCGATCCGTCGGGCAATACCACGGCCGCACGGCCGTTGGGCTTGAGCACGCGGATGATGAGCGCCAGAAAGAGATCGGCGGTCTCGCGGCTCTGGAAGGGCTTGGGAAAGTTGGCCTCGATTCCGTCTTCCTCGCGCCCGCCAAAGGGCGGATTTGTGAGAACGATGTCTACGCGGTCGCTGGCGGTATAGCTGATGTACGGTCGGGCCAGGGTATTGTCGTGATGGACGAAGCTTGGGTCCTCGACACCGTTCAGCAACATGTTCGTCACGCACAGCATGTGCGGAAGCTGTTTCTTCTCCGTCGCACGCAGGGCTTGCACCATGCGCTGTTCGTCCTCGACCGTCTTCACGTAGCGTTCCTTCATGTGGCGCAGCGCGCACGTAAGGAAGCCGCCAGTCCCGCAGGCGGGATCGAAGAGAAGCTGGCCAGGTCGGGGATCGATCCGATCGACCATGAATGCCGTGAGCGCGCGCGGGGTGTAGTACTCGCCCGCGTTGCCGGCGCTCTGGAGATCGTTCAGGATCTGCTCGTAGATATCACCGAAGTGCTGGCGCTCCGCGAGGTTGTTGAAGTCCACCTGGTTGATCTTGTTGACCACCTGCCGCATGAGCTGGCCGGACTTCATATAGTTATACGCATCCTCGAACACGTCTCGGACTACCCGCCGACGATCAGCCTGCATCTTCCCCGCAAGGGAGAGTCCCTTCAACTTGGGAAAGAGCTCGCCGTTGATGAACTCGATCAGATCGGTGCCGGTAGGCCCTTCCGGATCGGCAGCCCAGGTACGCCATTGGAATCGCTTGGGGACCGGGGAACGATAGTCCGAATACATCAACTCCAACTGCTGGTCCTGATCGTCGATGATCTTGAGGAAGAACATCCAGCAAAGCTGGGAAATACGCTGAGCGTCGCCGTCGACGCCCACGTCCTGGCGCATGATGTCCTGAATGGACTTGACCGCGTTGCGAACCGACATGGCTTAGGCGATTCCTTGGTAGAGGGCGGTTTGAAGCTCATGAACCGCGCGCTCGAAGTCCGCGCGGGTGCCGAATTGTTTGACGAGCTGAAGGGGCGTGCCCATAGCGTCGAAAGGCGGAATCTGCAGCACGCGCGGATCGTCGAGGTTGATGACGCCTTCGTCCTGGTACTTGTCGAGCAGTGCGTCTAGTACCGCTCGAGCCTGCGGTCCGTACTTGGTGAAAACGTCGCGTTTGCGAACGCTCTCGGCCCGCTCGCGGCGCGTAAGGGGTGGCCTGTCGAACGCTACGTGGCAGATGAGGTCGAAGAGATCGAGGTTCTTGCCTACCTCTTCCGCGAGTGGCTCTAGCGGCAGCCCCTCTGCGGCGAGCTCGTCGATGATCGCCTGCTTGCGCTCAGCGGCGTTCCAGCGACGCAGAAAGTCATCGAGACCAGCGAAGCGCTTCTTCAGCGCCTTCCTCGTGAAGTCGCGAAGGCTCTCGGTGACAAGTTTGCCGTTCTCGTCCATGTACTCGACCCGCTCCGCGACGATCGTCGCTCCCACCCCGTCGACGTAGACCTTCCGAGGCCGGTCCGCGGCCGTCCAAATGCTGATGTCGGGCGGTGCACCGTCAACAACCACCTCATCATCTCCGGGCTTCCACGGGATCGCTTCCTCGTCATCGTCTGCTCGCGGAAGAGCATCCGGTGGGGTGATGGGATCTGCCTCATTCGGTTCGTAGATCTGAACCGGGTTGCCATCGAACGTAGGATCGGCGAAGTGATTCGTCGCGCCTCGAAAGTCCATGAGTGTGAAGTAGAACTTGTTGGTGTCCTCGTGCACGCGAGTGCCGCGTCCAATAATCTGCTTGAACTCCGTCATCGAGCCGACTGGTCGCTCGATCACGATGAGCCGGCAGGTCTGGGCGTCGACGCCGGTGGAAAGCAGGCGAGAGGTTGTGACAAGCACGGGATACCTCGCCTCTGGGTCGATGAAGTTGCCGAGCTGATTGGTGCCTTCGGTGTCGTCACCCGTAATGCGCATCACGTAGCGCGCGTTCTCCTGCACAAGGTCGGCATTCTCGTTGACCAGGGTCTGTCGCATTCGAGCGGCGTGCTCTGTGTCAACGCAGAAGACGATCGTCTTCTGGAAGCGATCCCCGCTCTCCCGGAGGAAGTCGGACACGTTCCTGGCCACCAGCCGGGTGCGGTCGTCGAGCACGAGGTTCTTGTCGAAGTCCTTCTGGTTGTAGATGCGATCCTCGACAGGGTTCCCGTCCCGGTCGAGTTGCCCGAGCGTGGGGCGGTAGCCTTGGACGTCGCGGTCGATGTGGACCTTGATGACTTTGTAGGGAGCAAGAAACCCGTCGTGGATTCCCTGCTTCAGGGAATAGGTGTAGACCGGCTCGCCGAAGTAGTCGATGTTGGAGGCGTATCGCGTCTCCTTGGGTGTCGCAGTCATGCCGATCTGCGTAGCGGCAGAGAAGTATTCGAGGATCTCACGCCAAGCCGAGTCTTCTGCCGCGCTTCCACGGTGACACTCATCGATCACGATGAGGTCGAAGAAACCAGGCGAAAACTCCCGAAAGAGTTTCTGGCGGTCCTCGGGCCCCGTAATCGCCTGGTACAGGCCGAGGTAGACCTCGTAAGCGGTGTCGATACGGCGCTTCTTGTCGAGAGCTGTCAGCATCTCCACTTCCGTACCGTCTTCGCGTTCGATGGTCTTGGTTCCGGTGCTGAGCTTAGCCATCGCAGCGCCAAACGGTCGGAAGTCGTTGACCATCGTCTGGTCGACGAGGACGTTGCGGTCCGCAAGAAATAGGATGCGCTTCTTCTGCTTGGCCTTCCACAGGCGCCAGATGATCTGGAAAGCCGTGTACGTCTTGCCGGTCCCGGTCGCCATAACGAGGAGGACCCGATCCTGCCCCTTAGCGATGGCCTCGACGGTCGCATTGATCGCGTTGCACTGGTAGTAGCGAGGGGCTTTACCGCTGCCGTCGTCGAAGTAATCCTGGAGCACGATTGCGTCGGCCGCCGGCACCAGGCCCTTCCACACTCGGTACCGCGCCCAGAGAGACGAAGGCGATGGGAACGCGTCGAGGGGGACATCGATTTCCCGGGGCGTGCTGTTGCCTGTTCTGTCGTGGAATACGAATCCGTCGCCGTTCGACGAAAAGACGAAGGGGATGTTGAGGGTGTCGGCATACTCCAGCGCTTGCTGCATGCCCTCACCCACGCTGCAGTTGTTGTCCTTTGCCTCGATGAGAGCGATCGGAATGTTGGGTCTGTAGTAAAGGACGTAGTCGGCGCGCTTGGCCCTGCCGCGCGTGACGAGCTTGCCACGGACGATGATGCGGCCCTTGGTAAAGCCGACCTCTTCGCGCATCTGTGTTAGCTCGTCCCATCCCGCGCGGCGAACCGCGGGTGTGATGAACTTGGTGCAGATGTCTCGCTCGCTGAGAGCCTTCTTGTTCATGGGCGCTGGATCGGAAGTCGGCATGCGCTCCTACGGGCCATGGACGCACCGACGACGACGACGGGCTACGCTACAGCGAAATACGTAGGCCGACAACCCGATTTCGGCAGTCGGTGTCCCATACAAGGAGCGTTCCGGTTTTCGCGAGTCCTGCAGCGTCGTGACAAAAAGCCGGGTGCCTCCGTTCACCCGTGCAGTCCGCCACCAACAAGCGCTTCGATCACGCCCGATGTGGTGGGCACGCCGCGCTCGCGCCCAAGGGGGCCGCGAAGGGTGAAACCGGAGGCGCCCGTCCAGATGGCTGAGTGTTGCTCGTCGAAGATGAACTGAACACGGCCACGTAGGTCGTCCTCGCTTCGAAGTTTGGGCGGCCGCACTTGTAGCCGGAACGCGATGTTCCGAGCGCGCATTTCCTCATAGAGACGCCATTCCGGCTCGGCCTCGAGGAACAGCTCAGGCATCGTGCGGGCCCGCTCCAGGGCCAGTCGCGAACTCCATCGCCGAACACCCATACGCACCCCATGACCACGATCGCCCTTGTTGATGATCGGTCGATGCAGGCGGGCCAATGGCTCTAGCTCATAGAGCACGACCTGCTCGTCAGCATTCCGCGCCGGCCAAGGCGTGGGGATCTCGCCGCGGAGCACGACACGAACGTCTACAACTCGCGCACTCAGCCGGACAACCCCGGTCTCATGCTCGTCTCGCATTCGTGCAGGCTCATAGAACGCTACCGTTCCCGCCGCAAAGAGACGCGGCTGCGCCTTGGCGAACGGCGTGTAGTAGCGCCGTGCATCGCCAATCCACGCGAGGTGGCCTGCTGGGTCGCTGCCGCGCAGCACGCCGATTAGCACAGGTTCTGCTGCTGCGCGTCGCCATTCACCCGCCTGCCGAATCGCGACGTGGTCGGTGGCTCTGTCCGCCATGTCCCAGCCACCATGGTTGAGCCAGCGGCGCATCCATGCGCGCAGCAACTGATCGTGCCCTGGCAACAGCGGGATCGCCCCGACGCCGATCCGCCCGAGTGCGCGCCAAAGCCGCCCCGCCTCATATGCCTCGGGGTCAACGCGAAAGGGGAACAGTGCCGCAGCCTGAACCACGGTACGCATTGTGGTTCCGTCAATGTCGTCCAAGATCGCATCGCGATAACGGTGCATCGCATTCAATGCGTCCTCAGGCGGACCAACGGATTGATAGCGTGCGACATACTCCGCGGACGCATCGAGGCGGTACTTCGCGTCGAGCACAAGGTGTGCAGCCGGCCAGTCGGGGTGTTCAAGCGTGAGTAGGAGATCGGGAGCCTGTGGGACCAAGGCGTTAGCCCGCATTGTCGGGTTGTAGCGAACGGTGAGCTGTCGTCCGTTCATTAAGGCGAAGGGCATCCTGGATTCGTGCCCCTGCCTCAACAGCACGGACAATCCCCTGCTGCGCACTTCGAGAAGGCCACGGGGATCGATTGGGCTCTTCGTCTCCTCGGCCACGATTCGCAGGAGTGCCAGGTAGCACCAGTACTCGTACAGAAGGTTCAGGTCCTTGACGGAAAGCTGTAGCGGACCCCCCTCAACCCGCAGACCGAGCGAGAGCGTCATACAGGCCCGGTATGCCTCTCGATAGCCAGGCGCTGTGAGCAGCTGCAACGACGCGAACCCAGAATGTGGAAGGTCCGTCGCTGCGGCCAGCGGGTCCAACCGCGCCCAGCGGTTGGTTCGCGCCTCGAGATGCCGCAACTCGGCAAGCACCCTGGCCCCTCGTTCCGAGGCGCGGCGCTCGGCTCGTTCTTGCTCTACGACGATGAGCTCCGCCAGGCGGCGGCGGATACGGTCGACTTGCGACGCCAGCCATCGATGTTCCGGCGTGTCGAGGGTCGAAACGGCCCGACGCTCCGTGAGCCGTTCTGGGATGGATACGCCAGGGATGATTCTACCCACTGCGTCCAGGCGCGCCTGGCGTCGAAGTTGCGACCGGACGCCGCTATCGACGCGACGAACCTGATCCGCCCTTCGCGCGACCGGGTCCCGCTGGAGCCCTCGAATGGGCCGCGCGCCAACGTGCTGGAGTGCACGCTCGAACTGGTCCACCACGTGGCGAAGGAGTGTCAGCCACTCGATCTGCGTCGGCGCCGGTGCATCCACAGCCGTCGCGCCCTGCCACGTCGCTCGTAGGTACTCGAATGCCAGTCCTGAGAGTGTTCCCTGTACCTCCGCGAGGATCTCATCGTAATCGCTCTGATAGTCGAGCTTGGTCGGGAAGACCTCGACGTCGAACTCGAACTCCGGCGTGTTGTCGACAACAACGCGGAAGGTCGAGACACCGATCTGGGACCGGAAGTTCAACAGCCCGTCAAAGCGGCCGGCCTCATCGTCATCGAATCGCTCCAGAACTAGGGGATCCCGGTGCTGTAGGGCTACGTCCCTACTGCCGATGGCCCGGAGTGTCACTCGATATTCGCTCTGCTCGAAGAGTGGCGGACCCACGAGCACCATCGGGTCGGTGTCGACGGCGACAGGAACAGCGCGCCACGTATCGGGATGGAACTGCACACCCGCACGGAGAGGTCGAAGTGCTAGGCGACCGTAATGCGACGTAGAACCGCTCGTCGCAGCCGGTGGCGCAGAGCGAAGCTCACTCCACGTCAGGCGAGCGCGCTCGGTGGCGATGATAAACAGGGTGGACACGACCTAAAGCCAATAGGAAGTAAAACCTTCCTGCTGGAGTCGATCCCACATTAGACACAGTCGTGCGGCCGTTCGCGGCAGTCGCGCTTCGGACAACGAGGAGAGGCGCCCCTCCTTGTCCCAGCGCGCAGTGTGGCGAGTCAACTCTTCGTCGTTCGCAGAGGCCTTCCCGTCGACAGCCCAGCCGAGGAGGCGCAGGAGAACGCTGCGAATAGCACCACTACCGCCCACGAGCCTGGGTAGAAGCTTCATGTGCAGCGCAACGTCGAGCGGATTCACAGCCTCGCCAGGCTGAGTTCGGAACCACGACTGGAGATCTCGCGCATGAAGGACGAAGAGGGCCACTTCGTCCCGGACGCGGTATCCCACCTGGATTTGCGCGGTGGCGAGAATCGCATTCGCCTCCGTCAGGGCAGTCACGACATCGGCGATGAGCTTGGCTTCCTCGCTGGATAGGTCCCGGAGGTCGCTAAGGCGAAGCGCTCGCGGATACCACGCCTCCATCGGCCACGGCGACGCGGCGGGGACGGCACGCGGGGCTTCCTTCCAATTGCCGAGGTCGACGTCCGACATCTCAAGGGTGAACGCTCGGTCCAGCACCTTTCGACTGAAGCCGTGGGTGCTTTCGTCCATGTTCACAGTGCCGACGACGGCGAGGTTCGGGGGCCACCCGACGGTTTCCCAGCTCGCATCCTCCGGAGCGACCTTCTGAACCAGCAATGCAGGGCCTCCGAATCCGCCCGCCGAATGTGGTCGTCGGTCCTCCATCCCGCTGAGCAGCTCAGCAAAGTACTGCTCGACCCGCGCCAGGTTCATCTCATCGAGCAGGCAGACGTGCTGCTGTGTGAGTCTGCTCGTGGCGGCCTGGGCGAACTGGAGTACCGCGCCCGGTCGAAACGAGCCCCGCAGGTCCACGTAGCCGAGAACGTCCGAGCTGTCGGTCCAATCTGGGCGCACGGCAACGCGGCAAAGCATTGCTCCCGTTGCCGTGCCGACGAGTTGGGGGAGCTTCGATTTCCCGGTGCCCGAGACACCTGCGAGGATCACGAATGGCTTCGTGCGTAGCGCCGTGACGTACGCCGCTAGCTGCCAGGGCTCGAAAACGAAGCCCGTTGCGGCAATGTGCTCGAGCATGCGTTCGAACGCCTCCGACCGCGAAGGCGCTGAGGTGTCGTTGACCACGGGGACCTTCTTTCCGTCGAGATAGGTCTCGTATGCCTCGAGCAGGGCATGCAGGTCTGCCGCGAGTTCGTCTGGGTCGGGAATGCCGTCCACGGCATAGAACTTGTGCGCGATGGTTGATGGTTCGTATTTGGCCCCCAACGGCGTTGCCGACCTGAGCTCGATCTTGTTGTCTAGCGCGAAGCCGGCCGCGATGAGTTCCGGCACGCGTTCACGGATTGCTTCGGCGCGTCGGGTCAGCTCTTCCGCCTGGGCCTCGGCGGAGAGTTCCTTCAGCTCAGTGACCCCCTGATTCAGCGTCGCGTAGAGACCGCTCATGTCTCCGCGGAAGAGGTAGACGATGTAGACACCCTTCTGCGTCGTGTCCGTCGCGCGGGGATCGAGCATCGAGATCCAGGGGACGCTCGCCCAGTTCCCCTTGCCCACAGAAGGAACCACCTTGATCCTCCTTGGCACGACGCTCGGAATCGCCGCCAGTGCGCGGGATGCCTCTTCGAACGCCTTTGCGATCGGGTGGCTACCACTGAACTTGGACTGCGTCGCTTCTCGATAGCCTGAAAGAACCGTATCGAGCGCGTCGCCGAACCTCGCCATCGGTTGCTGGTCTTCCGTCGCTGGCTGACGCAGTGCGACTACGTGGAAGCCTAGGTCCGACACTACTCTGTTGGCCCCCTGGATGCCGCCAGAGAATGTGCTCGCGGATTGGCCGGAGGCGAGGGCGAGGATCTCCTTCACCGGGTACCGCCGTCCATTCACTTCGATCGCGAATCGATGGTTCTGGTTCCGCTCCCAGGTCGCCCATCCCGGCGTAGATCGCAACTCCGTATCGAACCTCTCGAACGCCAGTCGAATCTTTTCGGGCTCTGGTTTCGGGATCATTGGGGTTCTTGCGCGTGTCAGGTTACGCCGGGCCGGGACCGCGGCGCAAACCATTGCGCGACGTGGTGGGCTTCAAGCGTTCATCGTCGAGCACGAAGCCCTTGACCATCTTCCACAAGGTCTGGGTGAGCCAGATGCGGACTGCGTGGCCTGGACGCTGTTGACCCGATAGTCCACGGAGATCGAGGTCTAGGGTCGCGCTCCGTCGGTCCCCAGCGCGCGCCGCCGGTCAGCCCCTCGCGGTCTCAGCCAAGACAGCCAGAAGTCCCGGCCGTCCGGTGTCACGATTCGGAGGTCGCCGCCCGATCGGCCGAGGATGATGGCCAGCCGGAACCGGTCGTCCATGCTCACGTTCACCTTGCAGGTGGGCGCGCCGCGATGGAGGCGCCACTGCGAGATGACGCTGCCCGGCGGCAGCAGCTCGGCCAGGCGGGCTTCCGGATCCTCCGGCGCCGGCGTATCCGGCTCCAACCGTCGCACCAGGATGCGCAGCACCCCGCGCGTGCCCCACTCCCGCGCGAGGCGCTCCCCTGCATCGTTCATGCTGATCTCGGTGTTCGGCAGGGCCGCGCGCAGGGATGCCAGGCCGGGCGTGCTCACGCGCGTTCCCCACAGCGCCAGCTTCTTGAGCGACGTCAGACGCGCCAGGTACGGAATCGAGGCGTCGTCCACGTCGGTCTCCTCGACGCTCAACGTCTGCAGGCGCTGCAAACCGGCCAGGCGCGCGAGGCCGGGACCCTGGATCCGCGTGAGGCCGAGGTGCAGATATTCCAGGTGCACCATGTTCGCTACGGCGGCGAGACCGGCATCCGTGACGGCGGACCAATAGACATTGAGGTGTCGCAACTCCCTCAGGCCGGCGAGCGCGCCGAGACCGGCGTCGGTCATGCGCCTGGCCTTCGACATGTAGACGCTGCGCAGGCCGGTGAGGTGCGCGAACCGGCGCACGTCTTCGTCGGTCGGGCTCTTCTTGGGAAGGTCGATTGCGTCGAGCGCGTACGGCTGCAGGCCGCCCAGGCCGCGCACGGGGCAGCCTGCCGACAAGCCCACGCAGACTCCCGCGGGAACGCGAATGGTGCCCCGGGCGGGGCCGCTCCAGACGACGCTGTCGCCGGTCTTCATCCACAGGTGTCCCACGACGAGGTCCTCGGGGAATTCCAGCACCCGCTCGGGCAGCGAGGGTTCGGACATTCACGGCCGCCTTTCTAATGACGACGATCCGGTTGTAGCACCCAGGAGAGGCGCGGCGGGTCCGATGATACGCGCGGACCCTAATGGATATTGGCTGAAGTGCCCTGCCTCCCGAGCCCTTGAGGCCAGCGCGTGCCGAGGTACAACCGATTGTGTTGCAGTCACGCCCCCACACGGACGCGAGCATGCGCCGCCGACGCTGACGAGAAGGGAGTGGGGAGCACTCCCGCGGCCCGGCGAGCCGGTCAAGACGGCGGTGGAGGGGCTACTCGCGAACCCGGCGCTCGACGAGCGATGGATGGTCTAAGGCGCCAATCGCCGGGCCCGCCCGAATCCGGCGATCGCGAAGGCCAGGACGAACAGGAACAGGACGATACCCATTTCCTTTCCGCTGATCCCAGCGGCCCGGCCCCTCATTCGCCTTCTCCAACCACTCGCGCGCGGGTTCCTCATCGAGAGATCAAGACGCGGAGAAGCACCGTCAGCTCGTGGGACGCCGTACTCTGACGCGATCGGGCGAGACGACCACGAAGCACGCGGGCCACGTATCGACAGCCTCTCGTTCGAAGACAGTCGTGACGCGATCGATGAGCTGCTGCCGGCCTGCGTTCTTCAGACGAACGAGGACCAGACCATGGTGAGTGCCGGGGCGAAATCGCCGGGAGTCCCGAAAGTCGAGGTCTTGGGTGACGAGGAGTCGGCCCGCCGATTGCGTTGCGTCCCAAACCGCCGCGTCGTCCTTCCCCGCAAGGCCCTCCCGCGGAACAGTGTCCGCGTCGTGGCCGAGTTGGGCGAGAACGTCCGCCAATTCGACGGGCATGTTCTCGTCCAGCTTGATCTTCACCGAACGTCGGGCAAGGCGGGCACGGGTAGGTCGTCGGCCGCGCCGGCGGCGGCAAACGCGATCGCAGCACGCACATCGGCGTCCTTTAGCGTCGGGAAACTGCGGAGAATATCGTCGGCTCCGGCGCCCTCGGCGAGGCTATCGAGCACCGTCCGGAGGAGCACCCTGGTTCCCTTGATGACTGTCTGCCCCCCGCAGACGCCGGGGTCACGAGCGAAGTGGCGGTGGTAGTCGTAGACCATGGTTCGTCCTCGAATCTCAGACTAAATGCTACGCCTTCCCGCGGCGTTCGGCCACGCCGATAGAGGCATTGCGTTCCATCGCCGCAGACGAGCGAGCGCCACCGGCTTCGATGCATCCGCGCCCGGCGATGATCTCGGCGGCGGTCATGCGCCTGGTCTTCGACATGTATTGGCCGAAATGGGCCGGCGCGAGCCATTGAGCCCAGCGGCTACCCGTTGTGTTGTTCGCGCCGGGCTGGCCGAGTAGATCGAACGCGGACGCAACACCGCCAAGCACGCCGGGGCTGCCCACGACGCTGCTAAGCTTTCCCTCGCTTGAGCGAGCCAGAGACGCCGATCGAGTGCCCCCGGCATGGCCAGAGCCACGTCACGTTCGTCTGCACCCACGTGGCGGGCGGCACACAGCAGGGATTCCACTCTTCCTCGAGCAATCCGTCCGATCCGCGGCCCGACGCGTGGTGCTACGCCTGCGAGCTGAGGCGCGCCGTCGAAGGCGAGTGGAACGAAGCGAATGAGGCCGCACCCGACGTCAAGGTGTTGTGCACAGCCTGTTACGACGAGGTCCGCGCCCGGAACGACGTTCCGCGCCCTTCGCTGGACATCGACGGCTGGGAGCTGGGGACCCTCTCGCAGGCCTTGGAGGCCTCGTCCGACATCGCACCGCCTTCGGACGAAGTGCTGCGCCGCATCTCGCCGGGCGACGTGGTGAAGGTGGTGTTCGGGATTCTCTACAACGACGAATCGGGGCCCCGCGTTCAGCGCGAATGGATGTGGGTCCGCATCCGGCGAAACGACGACGGCTGGCTGGTAGGTGATCTCGAATCCCAACCGCTGACGAAAGGCACGCTGTCGCCCGGTCAGGTCGTGGTCTGCAGGTACGCGGACGTGATGGAACGGCTGGCTGGAGAAGAAGCACCGGCGCTTGCGTCGCCCGGTCCTCCCCGCGTTCGATGGGTTGGCGGCGAGACCGCGAGGTGTTCCACCTGCGGCAAGGAGCACGCCTGGCTCGAACCCTCCTTCTGGCGCCCGGACGATGTGTTCGCGATGCCGGCCGCGGATCGGAGCGCGCGGGTCTTCGAGACCGACGACATCTGTGGAATCGCTCCAGTGTCGGGAGCGGCCACCGGGCATCGATGCTTCGTGCGATGCGTGCTCCCAGTGCGCCTCCTGGATCGCGATGACCAGACACAGTGGGGCCTCTGGGTCGAGGTGCCCGAAGCAACGGCGAAGCGGGTGACGGAGCTGTGGACGGCTTCCGATCAGTCGAGTGAGCCGGCCTTCCCCGCTCGAATGGCCAACAAGGAGTAGTCAATGGCCGAGCCCATCACTCGCGTGACGTTGTTCATCCCAGGCACGCCGACTTCGGCCAAAGCGTGGAGCTCGGCACTGCGCCGCCACGGCCTGGATCTCGGGCAAGACACGCTGCGCGGAGACCAGCTCCAGTCGACGGTGTCGGCGGAGTGGGTCGAAAACGACGGCGAGTTCGGGGAGGCGTTCTCGTTTGGGACGGTGTCACCGGAGGTCGTCCAGACGCTCGACGACGTGCCGGGCGCGCTGGTCCTGCACTGGCCCGTCGACCTGCGAGACGGAAGAACGGAGATCGTCGGCGTCGTCGAGGGCCTGCGCGAGGCGGGCGCCATTGCCGTACGGCTCGAGCAGTCGAAGGTCGGTTGGGACGTCTCTCGCTGGCTGGAGCTCTTCTCCGGCGACGATCCCTGGGGCTGGCACCGCGGAGCCGTCGCGTTCCTCGGGGGCGAGGAGGGGTTCCAATCCTGCGGGATGCACGCTTTCTCCCTGCCCGACGTGCAGGTCACGCTCGACGACGACACGGAGGCGCTTCAGGCCTTCGCGTCGGTTCTGAACGTCTACCAGATCGCCGAGGATCCGCTGCTCGTCTCAGGGCAAACGTTCTCGCCGGATGAAGACACGCCTCGCCGCGTCGTCCAACGCTGGCCGGACACCGCCTATCCGCCGGACGAGGTGTGCCACAACCCGTATGGAGTATGGCGTCTGGGTCCTCGCGGAGGCACCGCGCATCCAATGCCTGAGCTCGCGCCCGTGTTCATACCGGCGCTCCGCGTTCTGCTCGCGGCCGCGGAGGAGGAGCAGAACAAACCCCTCACGAGGCCGCAGGTCGAATCCATCCGAGACAAAGGGGCCTGCATGACGATGGAGCGCCGGGATGCGCAGAAGCTCGAGCGATCCCGAGGCTACGCGGACCTCGATCCGGAACTGGTGTGGGAGCAGTGGCAGTTGGTGAGAGCACCAAGCCCATGACGCTGCGGGCGGCGTGGACGAGGTTCGTGGGGATCTACAGGGGCTTCGCCCTGCTGCTCCTGAACACGCAGGTCCTCCTGCTCCTCGTCGTCGCGGGATTGATGATCCGGGCGGAGTGGATCTATCAGCCGTTCAGCCGGCGGCACCAGGCCCACTTCGGAGACCGCCTGCCCGCCCTCTACCCCGGTCTCGATCGGAGTGAGATCGACCGCCTCCTCGAGGAGAGCTGGGACCGACACTACGAGTTCGAGTCACACACGCTCTTCCGCGAGCGCCCGATCGCCGGCCGGTATTTTCACGTCGACCCGGCCGGCTTTCGCCACATCAAAGATCAAGGTCCCTGGCCGCCCGATCCGCGTTTCCTGAACGTGTTCGTCATCGGCGGCTCGACGACTTTCGGCTACGGCATCGCCGACCACCAGACGGTGCCCAGCTACCTGCAAGAAGCGCTCGAGGGGCGGACGACGCCGCCGGCGCGCGTCTACAACCTTGGGCGCGGCAGCTACTACTCGTCGCAGGAGCGCATCCTGTTTCAGAAGCTGCTCGTCGCCGGTATCCGGCCCCATCTCGCGGTCTTCATCGACGGCTTCAACGAGTACCGCGCACAGGACGAGCCGGCGTTCGCGCCGGATCTCCACGAATATTTCGAGCGGCGCGTGCCCTCGACGCGGCGAAAGATCGACTGGCTGGACGCGACGCGCGTCTGGCTCGCGGACTCGCCGCTGCTGCGCCTCCTGCGACCGGGCTCGATCGACCGGAAGCCGGTGGCAAAGGGCGCCGACCCGGACCGCGTGATCGATCGATTCCTCGCCAACAAGAAGATCACCGAGGGCGTCGCCGCGAGCTTTGGGATACGCACGGCCTTCGTGTGGCAGCCCATCTCCGGCCATCGTTTCGACCTCAAACGCCACGTGTTGGGAGAACGAGCGACGATCGAAGCGGTCCATCGCACGGGCTACGGACGCATGCCGGAGCGGGCGCGCAAGGAAGGCTTCGCGGCCGAGATCATCTGGGCCGAGCATCTGGGTGAAGAAGCGATCCCTGATCCGCTGTACATCGACTCCGTCCACTACGCGCCGAACATGTGCCAGGCGCTGGCACGCCTGATCGCGCAGGAGCTGGAAGCGCGCGGTCTGCTGACGGCGCAGAGAGCGGCTCGGTAGACTCTCTCTACTTGAAATCCGCCGAGCGCTGGCTCGAGACGGCCAGCGCCGCAACGCAGGATGGGGCGCAGCCTCTGCGCCGCCCGCTGTTGGCGCGCCTCTTGCTCCTGACTGCCCGCGCCGGGTCTGCCAGTGAACTAAACGGCGGCGCCGTGCCACAAACAGAAGGAGGGCGCGCACCGTGTGCGCGATCAGGACATGACGGTGAACGGTTTTGCCGGGACCACCCGGAGGCCGACCCAGGCCGCGCTCGCCGCAGCGATTCTGCCGGCCCTGCTGCTGTGCGGGTGCGGAAGCTCTACGCGAGGGCTGCCGTATGCCGCGCCGGAATCGGTGGGTGTGGACGGTGCGGCGCTCCGCAGCGCCGCGGATGTCTACCGCGCGGCCGTCGAGCGGGACGACGTGCGGGGCGCCGTACTGCTGGTCGCGCGCCGAGGTCACGTGATCACTCACGAGGCCGTGGGTTGGCGCGACAAGGAGGGCGGCCTCCCCATGCAGACGGACACGCTGTTCCGCATGGCCTCGAACACGAAGCCCCTGACCGCCACCGGCGTGCTCATGCTCGCCGAAGAAGGGCGAGTGACGCTGAACGCGCCGCTCGGGGACTATCTGCCGGCGTATCGCCAGGGCCGGAACGCTTCGATCCGCGTCGACCATCTGCTCACGCACACCAGCGGCTACCAGATCGACGGCAACCTCAATCACTTCTATCCCGTGCTCCAGGCGTCGCCCGAACATCCCGACGCCCCCCGTCTGGGGATCGAGATCGATCGGCTCGCGGCGGTCGGGCCGGTAACGGAGCCCGGCACCGTCTACTCGTACAGCAACGCCGGATACAACATGCTGGCGGCCCTGATCGAGGCGCGCTCGGGGCTGTGGCTCGAGCCGTTCTTCGAGACGCGGATCTTCGGCCCGCTCGGCATGGTCGACAGCGCGGCCTGGGAGCCCTCCGCCGACCCGCAGCGCATGGCCACGACGTACCAGCGGGTCGCCGGTCAGTGGCGCGTGACCTGGCAGCCCGGCGGCCTCGCGTCCAACTGGTTCCCCTCCGGCGCCGCGGGAGTGGTGAGCAGCAGCACGGACTACGCGCTCTTCTGTCAGGCCTTCTTGAACGGGGGTACGTATGCCGGCGTCCGCCTGTTGTCCGCCGAGTCGGTCCGCCTGGCCACGCAGCCCTGCACGCGCCCGCTCTACACCGCGGCCCAGCAGGCCGAGGCCACGCGGTGGTTCTACGGCTATGGCTGGAACGTTCGGTCGGACGGCTCGTACTACCACGGGGGCGCGCACGGGACCTGGGCGTACATCGAGCCGGCGCAGGAGCTGATCATTCTGGTGTTCACCCAGAGCGTGGGCGGCAGCAACCCGCGTGACGAGTACGTCGCGCGGGTGCATGCGGCCCTTCGGTGAGCGGGTCCTCGTGAAGCTCGACGACTACGCCCACCTCGAGCTCAGGATCGTTACCCGCACGGCGCTGCGCGCGGCGGCCTCGCGCACGGCGGGGCGGTGATCCCCTCGCCACTGCGGCGGGGACAGGTTTGTCCTGTGCGGCTGGACCCAGCCCGTCCCGCCGCCGTTCGATTACGTGGTCGATTACGCCCGGCAGTTTCTAGCCGAGCCTCAGGACGATATCCCGCGAAGGTACTCGATATCGAACCGCTGCACTGGTCCCGGGACCAGTGGTTCACGCTGTTTCGGGCCTCGTATCTCGGTCGCGTCCGAACGTACAGGACAAACCTGTCCCCGCCCGTGACGAGATACCGTCCGGCCCCGACCGATACCCACGGCTACGGCAGCCCCACGCTCCCGACGGCCGCGTGGGTCATCGTCTCCCAGGCCATGAAGTAGTTCGAGCCCGTCGGCCGCATCCGGTTGACCATCCCCAACGTGTTCGGCATCGAGAGGCCCAGCCGCGTGTTGTAGTGGTTGTACGCGATCTCCCACGACGGCGTGTTGGCGGTCGAGATGCTGCCGCCGCACAGCCACGACGGGACGGACGCGCCCAGGTCGTACTTCGCGTGGAACTCGAGGCCGTCGCGCAGGCGCTTGCTCTGCTCGCCGTACAGGTTGAGGCCCTGCTGGCGCGCCGTCTCCGCCGCGTGGATGGCGGCGGTGATCCCCCACTCCATGTGGCCGAAGTCGCGGCAGGTTTCCTGGCCCACGCCGTCGACGAACGTCGTCTGGCCGTACCAGCTCGGCCGGCTGCAGTGGCCGGGCGCCTTCGGCTGCGAGCCGTCCGTCGTCTGATAGATGTACGCGGGCACGCGGCCGCGCCAGAGCAAAACGGCCTTGTCGTAGATCGCGCGGTCGTCGAGGACCACGCCGATGCCCATCAGCGCGTTCGTCATGATGAGCTCCCAGTTGCCGTTCGCGCACGAGCCGTTGATCAGCTCCGGCACGTAGACGTTGCGCAGCATCGTCTTGAACCGCGAGACGTCCGTCGACGACATGCCCGCGCCCGTGTGGAAGATGATGTCGGCCGCCGGCGCCCACATCGAGCCCGACCACCCGGTCTGCAGCGGCGCGTTGCTGTTGGTGTGGTCGGTGATCGTCCCCGACCACGCGTTCATGATCTGGATGGCCTTCTGCGCGTGCTGGCTGTTGCCGGTGTTGTACCAGAGCAGCGCGTGGGTGTACGCGGCCATCGCGTCGCCCCTCTCGTCGGTGCAGCCGTTGTTCGGGTTCGACGAGGACCCGCACTCGACGATCGATCGCGGGTGCGGCGTGTACGAAAGCGACCCGGACGTCGACGTGCGCGCCTTGTTGTAGCCCGCGGTCCACGGCTCGGCGCCGGCCTGGATCTTGGCCTTCACGAAGTCGAGCTGCGCGCGGTTGATCAGCACCCCGGGGTGGCGGAACGCGCCGGCGGGCACGGTCGGCGTGGGAGTGGGAGTGGCGCGCGGGCCCGTCGTCGGTGTCGGGGTGGGCGTCGGAGTCGGTGACGGCGGTATCGTGCCCGTGATGCCGAAGATCTCGATCTCGGCGAGGCTGTTCCAGGCGTTCAGGGTGTTGCCGTGGCCGGTGACTCGGAGATAGCGGCCGGCTCCGTCGGTCACGTTGTAGGTCTCGAGCGCGGTCGTGGTGCCGCTGCTCTGCTGCCCCGTGGCGAGCCCGGTCCAGGGTCCGGTCGCCGATGCGGACACCGCCACATCAAACGTCGAGCTGCGTGTGTTGCCCTGGTACCACGCCATCTGCACCGAGGTGACGGTGACGGTGCTGCCGAGGTCGTACTGGATCCACGCCCCGTCGCCGCAGCCCGACCAGCGCGTGGCCAGATTGTTGTCCACGCTGTTCGCCGGCAGGTTTCCGTCATTGGTGCTCGCGGTGACGCTGCCGCCTCCCGGCGTGACGTTGACGGGAGTGCCCCCAGACGTCGGCGTGGCGGTCGGCGTGGGTGTGGCGGACGGACCGGACGTCGGTGTCGGCGTGACCGAGCCCACCAGCGCGCCGAACACGCTCACCTCCGTCACGCTGTTGAAGGTGCCGACGTCGCTCATGTGGCCGACGTAGCGCAGGTACGTGGCTTCCGTCCCCGGCGGGAAGTCGAAACGTTCCTCGAGCGTCGTGGTGCCGCCGGTCTGGGTATCGGTGAAGACATTGGCCCAGGTGACGTTGTCGTTCGATACCTGAAGGTCGAACCGATTCCGCCGCGAGTTGCCGTTGTAGACGGCGATCCACACGTCGCTCACCACGTGGCGGGCGCCCAGGTTGAGCTTCAGCCAGGCCCCGTCCCCATTCCCCGACCAGCGCGTGCCCAGGTTGTTGTCCACGGTGTTGGCGGGGGTGTTGCCATCATCGGTGCTGGCGGTCACCGCCGACCCCGGGGGCGTCACCTCTCCCGTCTGGCTCCAGGCGCTGCCCGCCCAACTCATGACGGCGAACACACCAAGGACGATCGGCCGGACGGCCTGAGCGCACTTCTTCATGGCTGCTCCTCCGGGCAAGGAATGGTTGCGGCCATGATCGACGACGAAGCCACGACGGGACAAGGTGTTTCTCCGAGAATCGCGGTGAACTAGCCCAAGGAGCTAGCCGGTGCTAGATGTTTCGGTCGAGTTGACGCTACGGGTCTGCGCCACGTGGCCTCTCGAGAGATAGACGGGCTACACTGCGCCGTCCGATGCTTCGCGCCCTCGTCTCGGTTGCCCTTCTGATCGCCGCCGGCGTGGCGATCTTTCTCTGGTGGCATGGGCGGCGGTCTACCGTCCGCGTGGGCGGCGAAGAGATCTATTTCGCCCGCGCCGACGAGAGCCGAGCCCGAGGCGATGCCGTGCTGCCTCACGGTCCCAGCGAGGATGCGCGCCACGTGCTCGGGGGCCTCGACGTGCCCCGCGAGACCCGGTACGACCCCGAGGGCGACTTCGCCGGTGATCCCGCCCTCTCGTCAGCGGTAGTCCTCAAGCGCGTCCAGCAGAAGCTTGCGAAGCACTACACGGGGCTCACGGTCCATGGCTTCGACCCGGCGCAGAAGCGCTGGACGTACGCCACTCCGGGCGACCCCGCCACCGTGACGCGGCTCCAGCTCGCGTGGCGCTACGAGCCCATCGACGAAGACGATCCACTGGCGACGCTCGGCGGTTTCCGTGACCGCCTGCTCGGCGTCACGGCGGCGGTCTCGACTCTGGGCGAGGCCTCGGTCACGGCCCCCGTGACGCCGGAGGATGCCGTGAAGCGCGGCACGCACCTTCGCGAGCTGCATCAGCGGCTCGATCACTGGGCCGGCCTGCGGCTCGCGGCCCCGGATGGCCAGCGGTTCGATGGCCGGAAGGTCTGGGACGTCCTGGTGAGCGTCGGTCTCGAATGGGGCGACATGGACTGGTTCCACTGGAAGAATCACGGCGGCGTCGGCGACGACGCGTTCTTCAGCGTGTCGACATCGACGTCCCCCGGCTACTTCCTCCCCGAAGACGTCATCCCCGGCCGCGTGCAGGTGGAGGACCTCGTCTTCCACTTCTCCGTTCCGCGCACGCATGCGCCGGTTGCCGTCTTCGATGCGCTGACACGCGCGGCCGCGTACGCGCAGAGGCGCCTCGGCGGCGTTGCGGCTGTTCTGACGATCCCTGCACGGCCGGCGATAGGCCGCGAGGATCTCCAATAGCGCGCGCGGCGCTGGTTCCGGGATCAGTGGGTCAATGCGCGCTGGACCGCACGCGCTCGGCCACCGTGCCGAGAACGTCGAGCGCCCCGGCGTAGTCGAGGGCGTCGACGCGGGCGCGCAGGGTCTCTCCTTCTTCCCTGGCGATCCAACCCCCGAGGGACCGGATGACGGCAGGAGCACGGTCGATCGCCCTCAAGTTCTGGGCGCGCAGCAGGTCGGTCAGCTCGCGCAGCACAGTCTCCGCGGCCTGCGGGGTCGAGGCAACGGAGTCGGCGGTTGCCGCAGTTGTCTCTGCAGGTGCGGCTGCTGTTATCTCTGCAGTCGCTTCGCGGGCCGGCGGGGTCGCCGTCGCCGCCAATCCCTTCTCGGCCTCGACAATCTCGGCGAGCGCGTCGCCCAGTTCCTGCAACGCGCCGTCGATCGAGGCGGCGTCCGGCTCCGACAACGCGGCCTCGAGGGCTGCCGCCGCCGAGGCCAGGCGGGGCGCGGAGAGGTTCGCGGCCACGCCTTTGACCGCGTGCGCACGCTCGCGCGCGCGGCGGGTGTCGCCGGAGGCGATATCGCGGCGGGTGTCGTCGGCGGCGCGCCCGAACTCGACAACGAGGCGCCCGAGCAGGCTGCGCAGCAGCGGCTCGTTGCCCTCGAGTCGGCGCATGGCGGCGTCGACGTCCACGCCCGTGATCACGAAACGGCCGGAGGCGCGGGCCGGACGAGGGGTCGTGCGCGCAAACCGTCCCAGCGTGGCGAGGAGCTGGTCCACGTCGATCGGCTTCGTGAGGCACTCGTTCATCCCCGCGGCCAGGCAGCGCTCGCGCTCCTCCTTCATCGCATGCGCGGTCAGGGCGAGCACCGGCAGCGTGGCGTGGCGCGGGTCCAGACGCAGGCGCCGCGTGGCCTCGAGCCCGTCCATGCCCGGCATCTGCACATCCATGAGGACGGCGTCGTAGCGTTCTCGAGAGAGACGCTCCAGGGCTTCGGCGCCGCCTTCGGCCACGTCTACCTCGATACCCGCGGACCGCAAGACGTCCCGGGCAACGTCGCGGTTGATCGCGTTGTCCTCCACGACGAGGACCTTCGTCCCGGCCAGGGCCGCCTCCGTGGCCGCCGCCGCGAGGTCGCCGCTCTCCGGCACCTGCTCCGTCGTCCTCATCTCCACATCGAACCAGAAGCGCGTACCGCGGCCGGGCTCACTCTCTACTTCGAGGCGGGCGCCCATCTTCTCGGTCAGGTGCCGGCAGATCGTGAGGCCGAGACCAGAGCCGCCGTACTTGCGGGTCGTGGAGCCGTCCGCCTGCCAGAAGGCATCCCCGAGGCGCGGCACCTGCTCGGGCGCGATGCCGATGCCCGAGTCCTGGACGTAGAACCGCAGGCGCACGCCATCGTCGTGCGCGCGAAGAGAGTCCGCGCCGAGCACGACGTGCCCTTCGTGGGTGAACTTGACCGCGTTGCCGACCAGGTTGGTGAGGACCTGGCCCAGGCGCAAGGGATCGCCCATCAACGCTCGCGGTACGTCAGGTCCCACGCTCGCGCGCAGGTCGACGCCCTTGCCCGACGCCCCCGGCGCGAGCAGCCGTACGACGCCGTCGAGCACGCGGTGAGGGTCGAACGGGATGCGCTCCAGCTCCAGCTTGCCGGCCTCGATCTTCGACAGGTCGAGGAGGTCGTTGACCAGGTGCAGCAGCGTGCCCGAGGCGGCGCGCACTTTTCCGAGATCGTCGCGGAGCTTCGGCGGCAGGCTCGTGCGCAGCGACAGGTCCGTCAGTCCGATGATTGCGTTCAGCGGCGTGCGGATGTCGTGACTGATGTTGGCCACGAAATCGCCTTTGGCCTGGCTGGCGGCTTCGGCTTGCGCGGCCAGGGCGCGGTTCTCGATGCCCACGCGCAGCGCCTCCGCGATGGCGCGGTGCATGGTGGTGCCCACGCGCCAGAGCACGCCCACGTACACCGAGGCGAGCAGCGCCACCATACGATGGGCGGTCGTCGGCTCCAGCGCGAAGCGCGCGATCATCGGCAGCATGGTGAGGAGCGTGAACGGAACGAATGCCGCGCGTACCGCGCTGTAGGCGGCGGTGCCGGCGGCGCTGATGCCGACGATCGTGATCCCGATCAGGAGCTGGAGGACGGGCTCCCCCGGCCACAGGAGCACGACGGACAGGGCCCACATGGTGCCCGACAACACCGTGGCGGTCACGTTCAAACGGCCCGATCTCAGGACGTCGGCCTCGGAGGCGTCGGGGCGATAGGCCGCGGTGATGATCACCCGCGCGGCCTGGACCGCGAAGAACGCGGCGAGCCAGGCCAGCAGGCGCGCGCGCGGGACGGCCAGGGAAAGGGACCAGGTGAGGATGAGGCCGGCGATGACGTTACCGACGATGCCGGTGTAGCTGTGGCGAAAGACTTCGCGGACCTGCGCCTGCTGGATCTGCCGCTGAAGATCCGCCGACGGCGCGCTCATGTTTCGCGCCCCCCTCGCTGCGGAGTCTACGCGCGGCGCCGGGGGCGCGCAACGAAGCGCATCCAATAACGCGCTGAACTCGTTCCGGAACCAGTTGAGCCACTGGCACGCATGCGGCGGCGTTGCGGCTGTTCTAGAGGACAAACCTGTCCCCACCACGAAAGTGGACGGTGGCCACCCGAACCAGAACCGCCGCGGTTACCGAACGCGTTCCGGAACCTGCGCCCGCGCCATCGATGGCCGGCGTCGCGGCGCGCGCCTTCGATCCCCCGTTCGTTTTCTCAGCCACGGCACCCAGAAGTCGTAGCCATCGGACGTGACGATCCGGAGGTCACCCCGCGTCCGTCCGAGGATGGCGGCCAGGGTGAACCTGTCGTCCATCTTGATGTTCACCTTGCACGCCGGCGCGCCGCGCTCACGCCGCCACTGCGTGATGACGCTGCCTTCCGGCAACAGCTCCGTCAACCGTGTCTCGGGATCCTCCGGCGCCGGAGCGTCCGGACGCAGGCGCCGCACCAGGATGCGAAGCACCGCGCGCGGGCCCAGCTCCCGGGCGAGGCGCTGGCCCGGATCGGTCATGTGGATGTAGGTGTTCGGCAGGGCCGCGCGTAGCGACTGCAGGCCGGGCGTGCTTACTCGCGTGCCCCAGAGCGCCAGCCGCTTCAGCGAAGTCAGTCGCGCCAGGTAGTGGAGCGACGCGTCGTCCACGTCCGTGTTCTCGATGCTCAGCCGCCGCAATCGGTGCATACCCATGAGGCACGCGAGGCCGGGGCCCTTGATGCGCGTCAACCCGAGGTGCAGGTATTCCAGGTTCACCATCCGCATGAGGGCGGCGAGCCCCGCGTCCGTGACGGCCGACCAATAGATGTTGAGGTCGCGCAGCTCCCGCATGCGGGCGAGCGCGGCGAGACCGGCATCGGTCACGTGTATCGACTTCGAAAGGTAGAGCTCGCGGAGGCGCGTGAGATGCGCGATCCGCCGCATGTCTTCATCAGTGGCGCTCTTCTTCGGGAGGCTGAGGATGTCGATCGCATCCGGTCGCAACGCGTTCAGGCCGCGTACCGGACAGTTCCCCGACAGCTCGACCGACGCCCCTGCGGGGACGGCGATCGTGCCTCGGGCCGGTCCTCGGTAGAGAAGGCTAGCGCCGCGAGTCACCCACAGGTTTCCGACTTCCAGGTCCTCGGGGAATTCCAGCCGTCTGGCAATAGCGGACAGCAAGGGTCCAGGCATCACGGCCGCCTTTCTTAATAACGACGATGCGGTTGTAACACCGGCACGCGGCGCGGCAGGTCCGATGATTGCTCTCTGACCCCCGTCGATATTGGGTGGAATGCCCCTGGCCCGAGCGCTTGAGGTGGCGCCGCGGCGGGCGTACTACAGGTTGTGTTGCGAGCGGACTACATCAAGTCTGCGATGGCGGCCTTGATCCCGGCTTCGTCGTTGCCGAAGCGGCGATATCCCACATAGACGAGCGGGACCCCTCTTCCCCCAAGCGCCTCGAAGGCCTGCTTTCCCTCGGGGGAGGTGTCGATGTCCACGTTCCGGAACGCGATCTTGTTCTCCGCGAAGGCGGTGCGCAGCCGCGTGCAGTAGGGACACCACTGAGTGCCGTACAGCACGACGACGGGCCGGCCGTCGGCGTCGAAGTGCCCGGCCATGGCGAGTTGCTCGAGGCGCGTCAGGACGCGATCACCGTAGGTTTCGGCCAGCAGGGACACGATGCGATCGATGTCGTCGCCTTCGACCTTTCGATTGCCGACGAGCGTCGTGGGATAGCCCCGGACGCCGTACCGGCTCTCCGTGTCCGCCGCGAATTCCACGACCTCGTAGTCGATCCTGCGCTGCGCCAGCGTGGTGGCGAGCTGCGGGGACACTCCCGCGCGGCCGCCACCCACGAAGACGATGACGGTCGGGTTGCCTTGCTCGTCGAAGGCGCCCTTCTTGGCCGCGACGGACTCGCGGTACCTGTACGCGCCGTAGGCGGCGATGCCCAGCAGGGAAAGGATCAGGAGCTTCTTCATGGCGCCAGCGAAACGCTACTCCTGACGCGAGGCGCGGGTCAAATGGCATAAGCTCGCGCCCATCACGATGACCCTGGCCTCCGGCACTTCCCTCGGCCCCTACGAGATCCTCGCGCCGCTCGGCGCGGGCGGCATGATACGGCTCAAGCTCAGGGCACAACTCACTGCTTGCGCAAGCGCAGGGTCGTGGACCAGTTCTCCCCGGCGCCCGGCCCGGCACCGGTGAGGACGAGGGTGCTGGTCGTGTACGTGCCGCTCAGCGGATAGTTCCCGAACCCCGCGGCGCCGCCGACCATGCTGACCCAGTCGTTCGAGGAAATCGAGATGCTGCCCCCTCCCGACAAGGTGACGGTGAACAGACTCACTGTCGAACCCGGGTAGACCGACGGAGGGACTGTCGTACCGGCGCAGTCGGCACCGGCGAACGTGACGTTCATGTCACCGCTGAGCGTGTTCCCATTCTGCGTGAGCGTTCCCTGCCAATCGTAGTAGTTCGTGCAGGTGCTGCCGCTGCGCGGGTTCTGCTGCGTGCTGATGTGTCCCATGTTCTCCGAGCGGAAGCCCACCCAGCGGCCGGTCAAGGGGCCGGGCCCGGGAGCGGGCGTGTCGCCGCCCGATCCTCCGTTTCCGCCGCCACCGGTGCCGCCGCCACCTCCTCCGCCACCGCAGCATGAGGGCGGCTCGCTGCCGCGGCTGAGAGCCACGACGGCCACGCCCCCGCCGGCCGCGGCGCCGCCCACGATGAGCAGCGTCGGAATACCGCCACCGCTCCCACCACCGCTGCCGGCATTCGCGCTCGCACCACTACCGCCGCCGTTGCTGCTACCGGCGCCATTGCTGGCACCGCTGGCGCCCGCGCTCTGACCCAGCGTCACACCGTCGGAGCTGAAACCGGCCATGCCTTGCGGCGACGCGCCGGTGGCGGACACGGCCTGCCCCGCCGCGTCCCGCGCCACCGTCACCTCGATCGACGACTTGCCGGGCAGGCTGCCCAGCGCGCTGTCGGCCGCGCACTCCCCTTGCGCCCGCGCCACGCGCGGGGTGAAGGCTTTGGCGGGGGCGCCCTCGGGCCGATAGCTCTCGCCCAGGCTGCGATCGACGGCAAAGACGATGTACTCGATCGCCGCGGTGTTGCGCTTCGGCTTCGGCAGCACCGCCGAGAGACACGCGCCCTCAGGCTTCATGTCGACCGCGTACCACGGGCTCGTGGGCAGCGCGCGGAACTGCACCTGCGCGCGGGCGACGTGCTCCGCGGGCTTGATGCAGGCCTGCAGTTTCACGAAACGCTCGGCCACTACGCAGGACGCGGCGGTGTGCTCGATCACCAGGCCCACCGGTTTGGCCGCCGCCGGCGGTCTGGACGGCGGTACCGGCTTCGGTGTGGCCGCGGCCACCCCTTGTCCCGTACCCAGATACAAGGCCAGACCGGTCAGAGCCAGAGATCGCATTCGAGTCCCTCCGGCAGCTATATGTCGGGAGGAGGCGTCCCCTTTCGGGGGACCATTGCGGCCATTGCGGCCACCGCTCGGTCTGGCAGGTCGAAACGGAAGGGCGGCGCGAGCAGAAGGGCTGCTTTCGGATTTGGGGGTATCACTCTAAACGATACGTGGTATCAGTTACGATGATCACTCAAAAGCTCAAAAAGAACACCTGAACCCCCGCGGACGGCGGATCGCGCGTGCGGCGTCCCGCTCATTCCACCATGACGACGAACGCCGAGGCCTTGAACGCCTCGGGGTTCAGCAGGATGACGCGGGCCCACGCGCCGTTGTCGTACAGGTAGACGATGTAGTCCTGCTGGAACACGAAGCCGCCGGGGAGGAGCTCGATGTTGTCGATCTGCGGCATGCCGTGATCAGCCGCGCGCACCACGATCTCCGTCGACTGCGTGAGGTCGAGCATCTCCATGTGCTCCAGCCGCTGCACGTGCGTGCCGCGGATCCAGTTGCCGGCGATGATGCCGCGCTGGCGCAGCTCGTCCTTGCTACCGACCACGAAGCGCGCGGCCGTCACCGCGGCGCGGGCGATCTGCCGCGCCTGGTCGGCCTCCTGGGCCCAGTGGCCGATGTCCGCGCGCAGCATGGCGCTCTCCTTGCGGAGCGCGGTGCGCTCGCGCTCCGACTCCTCCATCGCCAGCTCCAGCGCGCGGGCCTTCCTGACGGCGGCGTCGCGCTGCGCGATGAGCGTGCCGGACGGCGCGGACGGCGGGCGGGTGTTCGGCAGGCGCGAATCCCCCGCCGTCACCCACGTGCCGAGCTGGTTCCCGCGCACGAGGATCCACACGCGGTTCCCGGGGGTCAGGGTGGGGGCGAAGCTCACCGGCAGCATGAGGCGCGTCATCTCGGCCTGGCTCAGGCCCCGCGTGCTGAGGTACGCGCGCACGAGGCCCTGGTGGGTGTCGCCCGGCTTGGCGATGACGGACGTGGCCACCATACTCTCGATCTCGGCGATGCGGCGCTGCAGCGTGGCGATCTCACGATCGCGATCGAGGATGTCCTGAAGGGTGGCGCCCAGGCCGAGCCGCTCCTGCTGGAAGCGCTGCGCGAGCAGGCGCCGCTGCTCGTCGTTGAGCTCCGGGCCAAAGCCCTGCGGCAGGCGTCCCCCCTGTCGCTCGTAGTTGTCCAGCAGCGTCTTGATCTCGCGGTTCTTCTTCTGGACGTCTTGCTGCAGGCGCGTCAGCTCCTTCCCCAGGTCGTCGAGGGAGGTGCCTCCGGACTGTGCCCAGGCCGCGGGGGCGCCGCCGAACAGCCCCCCGCCGATCAGTAGCGCGGCGCAGAGCAATGCGCGCAGGTGGGTACGCCTTCCCCTCATGCTCATTCAGTCCCCAGGAGTGCAAGGTTCGGGCCGTGGCCGGAGGCCTGTCTCTACCTTATCTATAAGGGGAGGGGCGTGGAATCGGCTTTCCCTCGGGCGGAACCTTCAAGGAACACTTGAGCGGACTCGTTCCGGAAGGAGTCGGTTCGCCTGTGTGCCCGAGAACGGACGCGCCCGTTCTACGATTGCGGACAGTCCCCGAACGCATCGCCGCGGAAGCCGTTCTCTTTGTAGCAGCTGCCCGCGGCCCCGTCCTTGCATACCCGCGCGCAGGACAACAAGACAACACGCGCAAGGAGGCAGCCGATGCCATCAGTGGGTGGAGCCCCGGCCGGTGTGGCGCTTGCCGTCGTGACCTGTGTCGCGTCCGCATCGGCGCCGGCCGCATGGCTGCCGACGTTGTGGGCCCAGGCAGCCCCGGACACGAGCCAGGCGCCGGCGGCGACGAAGCGCCAGCCGCTGGTCGTGCGCATCGGCGTCGACCTCGTCCAGATCGACGCCGTCGTGACCGACAAGAAGGGCCGGCATATCACCGACCTCACCGCCGACGACTTCGAGATCCTGCAAGACAAGAAGGTCCGGCCGGCCTCGCATTGCCGCTACGTGGTGGCGGAGACCGCGCCCGCCGCCCTTCCGCGCGCGTCCTCCGCGACATCCGTCAGCCCTCACGACGCACCGCCGGCGCGCGGCACCGCCCTCCGTCCCGACGAAGTGAAGCGATCGATGGCCTTCGTGGTCGACGCGCTCTCGCCCACCGGCGCCTACGCGACGCGCCAGGCTCTCCGCAAGCTCGTCAACGAAGGCCTGCGCGTGGGCGACCTCGTGGCCATCGTGCGCGCGCGCGGCGGCATGGGAATACTGCAACAGTTCACGAGCGATCGCCGCCAACTGGACGCGGCCGTCGACGCCATCGTCTACAGCCCGGTCGCCGGCGCCTGGAACGGCCGCCGCCCGGGGGTCTTCGGCGACTGGGAGCCGCGGAATGAAGCGGCGTCGCTCTCCGCCATCACCTTCGTCCTCGAGGGTCTTCGCGAGCTGCCGGGACGGAAGTCTGTCGTCGTCTTCTCCGAAGGCCTCAGCCTCCACGAACACACCGACGGCCTGGGGCGTCCCGCCGCGCTCGATGCCGAGATCATCGACGCCGTTCGCAGCGTCACCGACCTGGCGAATCGCAGCTCCGTCGTCATCTATACCGTCGATCCGGGCGGGCTCCGCACCTCGGGGTTCTCCGCCGCCGATCGCTGGGGCATGCCGAATTTCCGGCCGCCGCAGTCGCTGTCGGCCGCCCTCTCCGATTCCTTCGGGGCCTCGAGCTCGGGACCCGCGGCCTTCAGCGAGGCCGTACGCTGGGAGACGAACGCTCGGCTCGATGCCCAGTCGGGCCTCGAGACCCTCGCGCGCCAGACGGGCGGCCTCTTCTTCCCCGAGGCGAACCGCGTGAGCACCGCCGTGGCTGCGGTGGTCGAAGACCAGAAGGGGTACTACGTCCTCGGCTTCACCCCCGACGACCGCACCTTCGAGCGCTCGGCGCGCGGCGGGCCGCTCTTCCACAACCTGAAGGTGCGCGTGAAACGCGAAGGGCTGCGCGTGCGCACGCGCGCGGGCTTCATCGGGGTCACCGACGAGGACGACGCCAGGCCGGCGCCGCGCAGCACCCAGGACCAGATGCTGCGAGCGATGGTGTCGCCGTTCACGGCGAACGAGATCCCGGTGCGCGTGACGGCGGTCTTCGGCCACGATCCCGAGGCGGGCTACGTCGTGGGCTCCCTCGTCCACGTCGACGGCTCGCACCTGACGTTCACCCCGCGCGCGGACGGCAGGCACGACGTCGCGCTCTCGCTGACGGCCGCCCTCTTCGGCGGCAACGGCGAGCTGGCGCGCGGGGCACATCACGACGTCACCTTCGGGGTGCTGCCGGGCAGTCTCGAACGGCTGCGGCAGGACGGTGTCGTGTTCCATCTCGACGTGCCGGTCGAGAAGCCGGGGCCGTACCAGCTTCGCGTGGCGCTGCACGATGCGACGTCGGCCGCCACCGGCACCGCCCACGAGTTCGTGCACGTGCCCGATCTCGCGAAGCGCCGGTTGGCGTTGTCCGGCCTGATCGTCGGCAGCGACACGTCGCTGACCGCGGCGACCTCACCGGTCGCGCCGGCGGTGCGCGTGGCCCTCGATCCGGGGCGGTCCGGCCCGGCGGTGCGCGGCTTTGCCGCCGGGGCGGAGCTGAGCTACGCGTTCGCCGTCTATCACGCCACCCTCGACCGCGACCTCGGCCGGCCGCGGCTCCGCGCCGTCCTGCGTCTGGTGCGCGACGGCGAGGAGGTGGTGAACGCGGACATCACCGGCAGCAGCCGCCTGACCGCGCTGGCACCATCGTCGGGCAAGTCGAAAGGCCCGAAGGTGCCCGGCTACATGGCGGTGGGCACCTACCGTCTGCCCGCCTCGCTGACCCCGGGCGACTACGCGCTGCAGATCGTCGTGACCGACCTGGCCGCGAAGAAGTCGGCGCTCACCTCGGGCCGGTGGTCGGATCTCGAGATCCTGGCCGGCGAGCCGGCACGGAGCAGCGCGAGATAGGGGCTGCGCTACGGCGCGCCGATCTGCGCGTGCGTCACCGTCTCCCACACCACCGCGAACCAGGTGGGGTTCTCCGGCCGCACGGACTGCACGTAGGTCAGCGTGAACGGCATCGACTGGCCCATCCGCACCGCGTAGTGGTTGTACGCCACCTCGCCGATCTCCTTCAGGTTGCGATGGACGTTGCCGCCGCACACGCCGTTGGCGGTCCATCCGCTCTGCAGCCGCAGGTTGTACTCGTACCCCGCACGGATGCGCCGCGACTGCTCCGCGTAGAGGTCGACGCCCTGGATCCGCGCCGTCTCCGCCGTGTACACGATGTTGGCCAGACCGTAGCTGGCGTGCTCGAGGTCTCGGCACGTCTCCTGCGCCAGGCCGTCGACGTACTGGCCGGGGTTGTACCAGTTGGGCCGGCTGCGCCCCGGCGGCGCGAGCGGCAGCGCGCCGTCGGTCGCCAGGTAGATGTAGGCCGGCGTGCGTCCGCGCCACATCGTGACGGCCCCGTCGAAGATCGAGCGCGTGTCGGTGAAGACGCCGATGCCGATGTTCCCGTCGATCATCGACAGCTCCCAGTTGCCGTTGCCGCTGCTGCCGTTCTTCGTCTCCGGGTAGTAGACGTTCAGCAGCATCGTCCGGAAGCGATTGACGTCCGTCGACGACCAGCCCGCGTTCGTGTGGCGGATGATCTCCGCCGCCTTCGTCCAGTTGAGGGCCGCCCACGCCGCCTGCAGCGGCGCGTTGCTGTTGGTGTGGTCGGTGATGACGGCGGACCAGGCGTTCATGTACTGGATGGCCTTGGCCGCGCGCGCCGGGTTGCCGTCGTAGTACCACAGCAGCGCATTCGCATAGGCCCCGGCGGCGTCGGCGGTCTCGTCCGTGCAGCCGATGTCGGGATTCGAGCTCGGGCCGCATTCCACGACCGCCACCGGCTTCGGCGTGCGCGAGAGCGACGCCAGCGGGTCGGCCGTGAGCTGATCGTGGGCGGCTTTCCATGGCTGAGCGCCCGCGGCGATCTTCGCCTTCACGAAGTCGAGGGAGCCGCGGCTGTTCAGGATGCCGGGGTGTCGGAAGCCGCTGGGGTTCAGGGTGGGCGTCGGGGTCGGTGTGGCCGGCGGCGTGGTGGGCGTGGGTGTCGGGGTCGGTGTGGCGCGCGGCGTCGATGTCCCGCCGGAGCCGAACACGCGGATCTCGGACACGCTGTTCCAACTGTTCACGGAGTTGCCGTGGCCGAGATAACGCACCCAGCGCCCGCTGATGTCGGCGAAGTCGAAGGTTTCGAGCGCGGTCGACGTGCCGCTGCTCGAGCCCGACCACACCGTCGTCCACGTGGAGGCGCCGGAGGACACCTGCAGCTCGAAGACGCTCTGCCGCGTGTTGCCGCTGTAGAGCGCGACGCTCACGTATCCCACCGTCCGTGCCGAGCCGAGGTCGAGCTCCAGCCACTGGCCGTCGCCATTCGCCGACCAGCGCGTGGCCAGGCTCCCGTCCACGGCGTTGCCGGGCACGTTCCCGTCGTTGGTGCTGGCGATGACCGCCGACGCGTCGGGCGTGATGTCGCCGAACGTCCCGCCGGGCGTGGCGGTCGGTGTCGGCGTGGGGCTCACTGTCGAGACGGCGGTGGGCGTCGGCGTGGGGGTCGCGGTCGGCCCCGGCGTCGGCGTGGCCGAGAGCGCGAACACGCGAACCTCCGACACGCTGTTCCACGTCTGCGTGGCCACCAGCGGGCTCGTGTTGCCGTGCCCGAGGTATCGCACGAAGCGCGCGTCGGTGTCGGCGAAGTCGAACGTCTCGAGGCCGGTGGTGGTCCCGCCGCTGGAGCCGGACCAGACGGTGGTCCAGGCGGCGCCGTCGGCGGACATCTGCAGATCGAAAAGGCTCTGCCGCGTGTTGCCGCTGTAGAGCGCGATCTCGACGTAGCCGACGGTGCGCGACGAGCCGAGGTCCAGCCGCAGCCACTGCCCGTCGCCGTTCGCCGACCAGCGCGTCGTGAGGCTGTCGTCTACGGCATTCGCCGGCACGTTGGTGTCACTGGTGCTGGCCGTGACTCCCGACGCACCCGGCGTGACCTCCGCATACGTCTGCCCCCACGCGGCAGCGGCCCACATCGAAACGACGGCCGCATACACGGCTGCGCCCACCCGCCTTCCGCTTCCGCCCATCGTCGCCTCCGTTTGCTGATGTTGGAAACAAGCTACGGTCGGGGCGTGCGCGCGTACAAGCGAATTCTTGTGAGATGCCGTGAATTAACGGTGCTTCACTGTGAAGACGGGACTTTCGTGCCCAGCGCAGTGGACCGATCGGCCAACCGATCCACGACCGCGAACCAGCGGTCGAGCTCCTCGGCCGTCGGCGCCAGCTCGTATGGATGATGGTGGCACGCACGGCTGAGGGCGATCCAGGCGAGATGGATGCGCCCGGCCTCCTCCTTGTCCTCCCAGTACTCGCGCAGGCACAGCAGCTGCGCGTGCGTCGTGCACAGCTCGAGGCCCGGCCGCTTCGACTTCCAGTACTCGTCGAGGGCCATCTCGAGGGCCTGCCGCGCCAGCAGCGCCGCCGCGCGCGGCCACAACCCGGCGGTGCGGGCCTCGGGTTTGCGCAACAGCGAGCGGGCGGTGGCGAGGGTGTCCTGGGCCGCGCTCGCCATCACTGCTTCTGCAGCCAGCGCGCCAGCTTCTCGGCATCGCGCACCAGCGCCTGGATGTCGCCCGCGAAGCTGATGTGGGCGCCCTCGTTGCACTTCTTGAGGATGTCGCTGCCGGAGCGGCCGAAGCCGTTCTCCACCCGCGTGTAGATGTCCGCCACGCGCTCGGCGTCGTCGTAGAGCGCGAGCGACACGAGGGCCTTCAGGCCCTTCGCCGCCCCCAGCAGTGATTCTACGGCGGCGTGCGCCTGCCCCTTCCCGATGCGGCGGCGGCGCACGGCTTCCATGCACGCGACCTCCAGCGCCTCGCGACACAGGCCGGGGACCACGCGCCCGGCGGCCTCGCGCGGCAAGGCGTCGGTGCGCGCCAGCGCGATCGCATCCTCGATATAGCGTCCGATGGGATCGAGCGCGGACCGCACCTCCACCACCGAGCCCTCGCGGCGGGTGACCTCGAGGATGGCGGCGGGGATCGACAGCCGACGCACGGCTTCGGGCAAGCGATCGTCGTGGGTGAAGACGACGACCTGTCGATCGTGCGCGGTGCGCTCGAGCACGCGCGCGAGGCCGTCGACACGCGCGGGGTCCATCGACTGCACGGGATCGTCGACGACGATGAAGCGGAACGGGCTCTCGGGCAACGTGGCCCGCGGGATGAAGAGGCTCAGCGCCAGCGAGTTCAGCTCGCCCTGGCTCATCACGCCCAGGGCGGCGCTCTCCTTGCCGTCGACGCTCACGCCCATCTCGACCTTGCGCTTGGTGCCGCTGCCCGCGAGGTACACGCGCTCCAGGGTCACGTTGCTTCCCAGCAGCAGCTCGCGGCACAGGGCCTTCGCGCTGTCCGCGATGGGGGTCACGCGGTCGTTGCGGATGTCTTCCTCCGCATCCTTCAGCCACTTCTCCGCCTTCTTGATGACGGGGACGGCGGCGGTGGCCTCGCGGGCGCGGCGGGCGTTCGGGATCCACGCCGCCAGCGGCGCCGCCACCGGGCGCCAGGCGTCCTCGCGGCGCTGGCGTTCGGCCGTCGCCTCCTCCGCAAGAGCCTTGAGGGCGACGGTGAGCCGCTCGCGGTGCGTGTCGAGATGCTTCGCCAGCGCGTCGTAGTCTTCGTTCGTGGCCAGCCCCTGCTGCCACGCGGCGAGCGCCTCGGACGCGGCGGCGGCCGGCTTCAGTCCGAGCGCGTGCCCTTCCTTGACGAGCGGAGCGGCGGAGGCGAGGGCAAGGTTGCGCGCCTGCTGCAGCGCCTGTCGGGCCGCGCCCTGCGCGTCGTGCGCCGCCTTCGCGTCGTTGCGGAGCTTCGCGATCTCGTCCTTCTTGTCGCCGTGCCACTTCGGGTCCAGGGCCTTGCCGCGGCCGCAGACCGGACAGTCGCCGTCGCCATGGTCGTCGTGGAATCGCAGCGCCTTCTCGAGGATGTCGGCCAACGCCGCCGCCTTCCCCGCCAGCGTGCCTTGTGTGGCTCTCAGCCGCTCTTTCGCCTGCCTCAGGTCGGCTGCCGTCTTCGTCACGATGACGGGGTCGGGACCGGTGAGCGTCGCGATGCGCGACAGGCGCTGCATGTCGGTCTCGCTCGCGTCCTTCGCCGGCTCACCGGCGATGAGGGCGTCGAGCGCCCCCAGCCCCCAGTCCTTCTGCTGCATGGCCCCGAGGGCTTCCCGCGCGCGCGGATCCTGGATCTGCTCCAGGATCTTGAGCAGCAAGTCGCGCTGCGTGGCCGCGTCTTTCTGTTGTTTCTCGCGCTGCAGGCGCGCGTCCTTCAAGGCGTCGAGGGCGTCGGTGATCGCGTCGAGGCCGAGGATGCTGTTGAGCGCGTCGAACAGCTTCGACGGGCCCTCCTCGAGCATGCCGCCGAGCTCGCTATAGGAAAGGATGGGCCGGTTGCTCTCGAGGGCCCGCGCCCAGCCGAGGCTGCCGAGGTCCGAGTTCGCGCGGCCCGGGATCTGCACGGTGGCCGGCGCCGCTTCGAGCGCCGCGCCGTCGGCCCAGGCGCGGCTCAGGCGGCACGGCGCCTTCTCGCCTTCGAGGAGGAACTCCGCGGCCACCACCCGCGCCTTGTGGTGGAGGTTCTCCCAGCCCTGCTTCCAGACGGCGGAGCGATCGAAGCGCGCCACGTTGCCGGTGAGGACCATCTCGAGGCCTTCGGAGAAGCTCGACTTGCCCGAGCCGTTGCGGCCGACGACGAGGGTGAGGCCGGGCCCGGCGGGGATCTCGAGGGTGGCGCGCGGGCCGATGCCGCGGAAGCCTTCGACCGTGATCGACTTCAGGTACGCGGCGGCGGGTTTGTCGGGTAGCGCCGCGGCCGACGGCTTCGCATCCCTCTTGGCAGAGCGCGCAGGTGCAGCGGCGGCGGCCGCCTCCGCATCTGCGGCCAGTTGCGCGGCCAGGGCCTCCTGGCCATCGAAGGCGCCGAGCACCAGGCGCCCCCAGTCCTCACCCGCGTCCTTGCCGAGGCGCGCCACCACGACGTCGCGCAGCGTGTCGGTCAGTAGCATTGGAATTTCATGGACACCGCGTCGAAACGCGCGGCCCGCAGGTCCTCGTTCTTGATGCAGAAATACAGGCGGCCTGCGTCGCCCCACATCATGCCCGCGCCCTTGTCGGACTCGACCTGGAGGAGCAGGCGCGTCGCCGGTTCGTTGAGCTCCGCCGGATCTTGAATGGCCTCCGGCCAGCCCAGGAGCGTGTGCACGTTCCCCATCGTGGTTTCGCCGCTGATGTAACTCTGGATCTCCGTGTAGCTCTCGAGCTTCTCCTCATCGTCACTCGTGATGGCGTCGAGGGCCTCGACCACGGATACCTCCGGCAGGGCCTGGTACGCCTCGAGAGCCAACGGACAGCACGCGAACCGCCAAGTCTTCGGAACGTCTTCCGGCGTCGGCGTGGCCTGTCGCGGCGCGTCGCTCGCATCGTGAAGGACGATGCCGGTCTCGCTGCAATCCGAGAAGAACCACAGGTGGCCGGCATGCGGGAGCGGGCTCTCGGACAAGACGCTGGCGATCTCCTTCAGATCGATCTGCGCGATGAACGGCACCGACTGGCGGCCGGTCTTGGGCCAGCTCAGGGCCTTCGGGAGATCCGGCTCGCCGCCGATCCGCGACTGGCCCAGTGCCGCCGCCTCACCCGGGCGCGACGTCAGGCGCACGGCGGGTCTCACGTGCGGCTCGATCGCCGAGACGAGATCGCCGAAGCCTTCGGCCGGAAGCAGGAGCCGCCACGCTTGACCGCCGGGAGGAGTGATCGATCCCCAGCGCTCGAGCCGGCGCTTGCGGTAGGCGTCCGTGACGGCGGACTCGCGGCGCAGTAGATGAACGAGGATGGCCGCGGCCGCCACCGCGATCGGCAGGCCGATGGCGGCGCTCCACCATTTCGCGACGGCCAGTCCCGCGATCAACAGGACGCCGGGGGCGAAGCAGCCGAATCGCTCGCGGGGGCGCGGTTCCGTCTGAGCCTGTGTCATCGGCGGGCGCACGCTAGCACAATCCCGATTCCAGTTGACTTTCGCTTTTGATTCGCCTAGCCTCAGGCTTCGGAGGCGAGGCCATGACTCCAGACATCAGGTTCGAAAACGACACCGTTCACGCGCTCATCTCGATGGCGCCGTTCGTGACGGACGGGCGCCGCAACCTCGCGGTGGCGCTGCACGGGCTGCGCGCCTGCGCGGCGAGCCGCGCCGCGCCGGAACCGCTGCGCCGCATCCTGCGCAAGAACACCCTCTCGCTGCGGCACGCTCTCAGCCTGCGGCATCGCGCGTTGTGGCTGTCCCGCGAGGGTCGCGTACCGGAGGCGCTCCTCAGTCTCGACGTGGCCAAGTCGGTACTGTGCTGCGAGGCCTCGCCCTGCGAGGTCCGGCGCGTCGATGCCTGGCTGCCCATCCACACGCGCGCGCTCGAGCTGCTCGACGACACGCGGAGCCGCATCTTCCATGAGTGGCGCGCTCAGAAGCTGGCGAGCTGAGCGGCGGTGCGCGGTGACCCGATTGCGCCGAGCTCAAGTAACAGTTGAAGCGACTCGTTCCGGACCGAGTTCGGTAACTCTAGACGTTACGATCTCGAGACGTCGCGCGAGGGCGCGCTCATGCGCCGACGATCCAGCCCTCCTCTTGCAGGCAGTCATCGATCTGTTCCGGCGTCAGGCCCGCGGGAGCGTCGAGGAGGCCGCCGAGCTCGCCGGCATTGTCGCGGGTGGCAAGCCATCGCACGAGGCACTCGACCTGGATCTCGTCTTTCACCTTCGTCGCGCAGGCTTCGAACGGGGCCACGCGCGGCCAGATCTCGGCATGAAGGATGAAGGGCCGCTGGTCCGGCGCCGGTTGGGCGGTGAAGCCCGTCTCGAAGGGCCAGATCCGGCTGTGGGCGGCGAGCCCGGGCGTTCCCCACCGTAACGCGGCCACGCGCGGGATGCCCATCAGCGACTGGCTGCCGACGCTGCCGTTGCCGTAGAGCTTCCACGTCTCCTGCACCTGCTGGCCGCGGGCGCGCATGGCCAGCTCGGCGAGACGGTATCGGCGGAGGGAAGGTGCGGCCGAGGACGGGGCGCGCGAGGACGGCATGCGCGGGGACAGGACCGCGTACGGGAATCGCGGGCCCGTCGAGCGGAAGGTGGTGGTTTGCCATCGCGGGGGGCCGCCCCAGAAGGGGCCGGGGGATCGGCCCATCGCTGCGTTCAGGCGCGCGGCGGCGGCGAACCGATTGTTGGCGTTGTCGGGCGCGTCCTGTATCAGCGACTGGACGCGCTGCCAGAGAAATCGCCAGTCGGGCACGTTGGGATCGTCGCCCGCGTCCGGGTGGCGGCGGAGCGCGCGCGCCAGACCGCGCGGGTAGCCGTACGGAAAGTCGAAGCCGACGAAGACACGCGCGTTCTCGTGCACCAGAGGCTCGAGCCTCTGGCCGATGTCGCGGGTGGCCGCCTCACGGGTGGTGGGGTTCGTCGATGCGTCGAGGGCCAAGGCCGCTGCGCGGGAGCGGCGGCCTCGCGGCCATCGGCCGCAGCCGATCCAGATGCTGTCCCGGCCCGCGTTGGGCACCGCCCGCGCCGACCAGTCCACCACCACGTACGCGTCGAAGAGGGGCATCCCGACGTTTATACGATGACTCGCGCAGGCACGTCATAATGGTGGATTCCGATGGCAGGGACCCTAGCCTTCCCCAGCGAACGACTCGAGCACCTCTTCCCGCGGTCCGTCCGCAAGCGGGGCGAGGGCTACCTGCGCGAGGATCGCGTCACCATCACCCTCGGCGATGCGAACCGCGTCCAGGCCGCCGTGCGCGGGACGCTGCTGTATTCGGTCGTGGTCGAGCGCGTCGGCCGCGACCTCATGATGGACTGCTCCTGCGAGTACTTCCGCACCGCCGGCCACTGCAAGCACGTGTGGGCGGTGCTGCTCAAGAGCGACGAGCTCGGCCACCTGATGAGCCTCACCGCCAGCGGCGAGGCGGCGGAGGCACCACCGCCCCCCGCCCCGCCCGAGTGGGAGCAGCGTCTCCAGCGCCTGTCGAGCGCCGCCGAGCTCCCGCCGTCGTCGCCGCGCCCCGTCACCGCCGGCAGCGAGGTCCTGTACGTCGTCGAAAAGGAGTCGACGCAGCAGGGGGGAACGCTGGCCATCGTCGTGGGGGCGCGCCACCCCAAGAAGAAGGGCGGCTGGACACGGCTGCAGGTCCTGATGCATTCCGACGTGGCGGCGATCGGGGCCGCCCGCGAGGCCGATCGCGAGGCGATCGGGTGGCTGCTCGGTACGCGCGAGCCCGCGACGAGCTGGCACTACCAGTACGTTGCGAATCCCGTGCGTTTCCTCCTCCAGACGCTCGTCGCCCGGCACGCGCTCCCCCTGCTGTGTGCCACCGGCCGCCTGTTCGTGCGGCTGCGTGGCGGTGACTCCGACGAGGCCCTCGTCGGCCCTCTCGCGTGGGACGGCGGAGAACCGTGGGAGCTGGCGGTGACGGTGCGCGCCGACGAGACGAAGGACGTCTACGCCATCGACGGCGCCCTCCGGCGCGGCTCGCAATACCGCGAGCTGGCCTCGGCGCACCTGGTGGCCTCCGGCGTCGTGCTCTTCGACGACACGGCGGCGCCGGTGGAGATCGGCGCCGGCCAGCCCTGGCTCCTGGAGCTGCGCGACCACGGCCGCATCGAGGTGCCGAAGGCGCAGGCACCGCGCCTGCAGGAGCTGGTGGCGAGCGCGGCCCGGCCCTCGCATCTCGAGCTTCCCGACGAGCTGCGCGTGCAGGAGGTGGCGATCGTGCCTCGGCCGCGCCTGGTGGTGTCCGAGATCCGACACTTCTGGGGCTGGCAGCGTGACCTCCACAGCCTCGAGGTGTCGTTCGACTACGACGGCGTGATCGTGCCCGAAGACGACATGCGCGCGCGCATCCCCGATGTGGAGCGCGGCCGCGTCCTGCTGCGCGACCTCGGGCGCGAGAGCCACGCGATCGGCCGCCTGCGTCTTCTCGGCGCGCAGACGGATCCCGCCGCGCTGCGCGAAGCCACCGGCGGATATGCGATCGGCGCCGAGCGGCTGCGTCAGGCCCTGCGCGTGCTGCTCCTCGACGGCTGGCACGTGAAGGTCGAGGGCAGCACGTACCGCGTGGCCCGCGGGATGCGGTTCGGGGTGACCTCGGGCATCGACTGGTTCGACCTGCGCGCCGACGTGACCCTGGACGACGGCTCCACGATGCCGGTGGGTCCCATCCTGGACGCGCTGCGCAAGGGCGAGCGCACCATCACGCTGGGGCCGGACGAGACGGTGATCCTCCCCGACGACTGGCAGCGCCGCTACGGGCTCCTCGCCCGCGTCGGCGAGCGCGCCGACGACGCGCTGCGCTTCGGCAAGGGGCAGGTGGGCCTGCTCGACGCGCTGCTCGCGGCGCAGCCCGAAGCGCCCGTCGACGAGACGTTCGCACGGGCGCGGGAGCGGCTGCGGCGGTTCGACGAGATCAAGCCGGCGCGCGAGCCGCGCGGCTTCCGGGGCGAGCTGCGGCCGTACCAGCGCGAGGGCCTCGGCTGGCTGCGGTTCCTGCAGGAGTTCGGCTTCGGCGGCTGCCTGGCCGACGACATGGGCCTGGGCAAGACGGTGCAGGTGCTGGCCCTGCTGCTGTCGCGCCGCGACAAGGTCGAACGGCCGTCGCTCGTCGTCGCGCCGCGGTCGCTCATCTTCAACTGGATCGACGAGGCGCGCCACTTCGCCCCCAGCCTGCGCCTGCTCGATCAGTCGCAGCCCGGCCGGCAGCGCGATCCCGCCGCCTGGGAAGGCGCGGACGCCGTCCTCATCACGTACGGGACGCTGCGGCGCGATGCCGCCATCCTCAAGGACGTCGGCTTCGACTACGTCATCCTCGACGAGGCGCAGGCCATCAAGAATGCGCAGTCGGAGACGGCGAAGGCCGCACGCTTGCTTTCGGCCGACCATCGGCTGGCGTTGTCGGGCACGCCCGTGCAGAACCATCTCGGCGAGCTGTGGAGCCTCTTCGAGTTCCTGAATCCGGGCATGCTCGGACGCGCGGCCGCCTTCCAGGGCGTCCTCGACGACGAGGGGCCGGAGCACGCGCTCCTCAGCACCCTGCTGCGCCCCTTCATCCTGCGCCGTACGAAGGAGCAGGTCGCCAAGGAGCTGCCGAAGAAGACCGAGCAGACCCTCTACTGCGACCTCGAAGGCGAGCAGCTCAAGCTGTATCGCTCCCTGCGCGACCAGTACCGGCAGTCCCTCCTCGCCCACGTCGATCGCGAGGGAATGGCGCGCTCGAAGATGCACGTGCTCGAAGCGCTGCTGCGCCTGCGGCAGGCGGCGTGTCATCCCGCGCTGGTGGCGCCGGATCGGCCGAAGCTCACGAGCGCCAAGGTCGAAACGCTGCTGCCGCTGCTGACGGAGGTCATCGACGAGGGCCACAAGGTGCTGGTCTTCTCGCAGTTCACGAGCTTCCTGAAGCAGATCGTCCCCGTGCTGGAGAAGCAGGCCATCGTTTTCGAGTATCTCGACGGGCAGACGCGCGATCGCGCCGCCCGCGTGCGCCGGTTCCAGGAGGATCCCGCCTGCTCGGTGTTCCTCGTGAGCTTGAAGGCCGGAGGCCTCGGCCTCAACCTCACCGCCGCCGAGTACGTGTTCATCCTCGACCCGTGGTGGAATCCCGCCGCCGAGGCCCAGGCCGTCGACCGCGCGCATCGCATCGGGCAGACGCGGCCGGTGTTCGCCTACCGGATCATCGCCCGCGACACCGTGGAGGAGAAGGTCCTCGAGCTGCAGCGGACGAAGCGCCAGCTCGCGGACGCCATCCTCACCGAGGACAACAGTGTGATCCGCGGCCTGAAGCGCGAAGACCTGGAAGCGCTGCTGTCGTAGCATGGAACGAAGGCCATGAGCACCGCCTATCTGCCGGCGGAAGAGACCCCGAGCCGCGAGGACGTCGACAAGATGCCGGGCCTGGTGCTGCTCGAGTTCGGCACCGACTGGTGCGGCATCTGCCGCGCCGCCGCCCCCCGCATCGCCGCGTTGCTGGCCGCGCATCCGCAGGTCAAGCACGTGAAGGTCGAAGACGGGCCCGGCCGTCCGCTCGGCCGATCGTTCCACGTCAAGCTCTGGCCGAACCTCGTCTTCTTGAAGGACGGCCAGGTCGTGCGCCAGCTCGCCCGCCCGACCCACGCCGAGCTCCAGCAAGCCTTCGACGGGCTTTAGAGGAGGGGGTCAGGTCTGTCGTATGGCTTATAGCCGGCTATAAGCCATACGACAGACCTGACCCCAAGGCCTAACGCACCAGGCAGCACTTCTTGTAGCGCTTGCCGCTGCCGCACGGGCAGTCGCCTTTGGGATCGGGCATCGGGTCGCCCGCCTTCCACACCCATTTCTTCGACGGGGCCGGCGCGTCGCCCTCGGCGGGCTCCTTCATGCGGGCGAAGAAGTCCACGCGGCAGCGGTCGACATCGGCCTCGAGGATGGCCGCCAGCTCGGGATCGATGCGCCCCTCCTCCCCCAGCCAGCGCATGAACGCGCCCAGCCGCGCCGGGATCTGGGGCACGTCCTCCTCGCGCACGTGACGCGTGAGGACCGGCAGGTGGCGCAGCAGGTACTCCTCGATGTCGTCGTGGGCGATGTCCAGCGGATCGAGACCCTGGCTGAAGATCTTGAAGGCGAAGAAGCCCTCGATCGTCTCCGCGACGGCGTCGGCGGCAGCGCACTCGAGGCCGCCCTCCCCCTCGAAACCCTTGAGGTACTCCTCGCACAGCTCGTCGACGGCGGCCCACCGGAAGTACTCCATCGCCGACTCGTCCCAACGCCACGGCGCCTCCGGGTGCGGAGCCGTCACCGCCACCGTGTGCCGCTCCCCGTCCGCCTCGAACACCCCTTCACCGACGATCGGCTCCGTCAGCTCCTCGCGGATGAAAAGGTCGGCGTCCTTCGCGAGCAGCCCCACGATGCCCTGCATCAGCGCGGCGGCGAAGCCGTAGTCCTCCTCCTCCGGGTCCAGCGGGATGTTGCGCGGGGCGAACCGCTCGAGCCACGGGAAGCCGCGCGGATCGGCGGCCTTCAGTCCGAGCGCCTTCGCCTGTCGGACGTGATCCTTGGGCGCCTCGCGGCGCGGGTCGAAGTTGATGCTGAAGACGGCGCAGTCCACGACGGGCGGCTCGTCCGTCAGCTCCGCCTCGTCCGTCTGCTCCAGGAAGCGCACGTACTGCTCGAGCGACGGAAAGACCATGACCGACGGCCGATCCCCCACCTCGCCGATGACGGCGGCACACGAGCCCTTCGGCCAGCCGAACTCCGGCGCGTCGACACCCATTACGTGGCTGTCGAAGGTGGCCGTCCAGGGCTCCTTCGCGAACAGCGCGTCCGCCGCCGCGAAGAACGCGGCCAGCGTGTCGTTCCTCATTTCCGTGAGCATACCCCGTGCGGCGGCGCCGCTGTCGCGCCACAATGGGCCATGACTTCTTCGACCGACACCGCCCCCCCGGACTTCGCCGCCCTCGGCCTCGACCCCATCCTCGTCGCCGCTGCCACCGCCCTCGGCTACGAAGAGCCCACGCCGATCCAGCGCGAGGCCATCCCGCTGCTGCTCGCCGGGCGCGACGTCCTCGGACAGGCAGCCACCGGCACCGGCAAGACGGCGGCCTTCGCGCTGCCCATGCTGCAGCGCATCCACGAAGACGGCGCCGAGCGCGGGGTGACGAGCGGCCTCGTGCTCGTCCCCACCCGCGAGCTGGCCATGCAGGTGGCGGAGGCGATCCACAAGTACGCGAAGGGCATCAATCTCTCCGTCGTGCCCGTGTACGGCGGCGCCCCCATGGACGTGCAGATCCGCGCGTTGAAGCGCGGGGCCGACATCGTGGTCGCCACTCCCGGGCGCGCCCTCGACCACATGCAGCGCAAGACGCTCAAGCTCGACAGCGTCTCCTTCCTGGCCCTGGACGAGGCCGACGAGATGCTCGACATGGGTTTCGCCGACGACCTCGAGGCCATCCTCCAGGCCACGCCGCGCGAGCGGCAGACGGCGCTGTTCTCCGCGACCATGCCGGGGCGCATCGCCGCCATCGGCGCCAAGCACCTGAAGAACCCGTCGCGCATCACGATCGCGGGAGAGAAGACGGCGGCGGGCAAGATGCCGCGCGTCCGCCAGGTCGCCTACGTCGTCTCCCGCGCGCACAAGCCGCTGGCCCTGGGGCGCGTCCTCGAGATCGAGAGCCCGTCGTCGGCCATCGTCTTCTGCCGCACGCGGCTGGAGGTCGACGAGCTGGTGGAGACGCTGAGCGCGCACGGCTATCGCGCGGAGGCCCTGCACGGCGGCATGGCGCAGAAGCAGCGCGACCGCGTGATGGGCCTGTTCCGCGCGGCCAAGGCCGATCTCCTCGTCGCCACCGACGTGGCCGCCCGCGGCCTCGACATCGAGCACCTGTCTCACGTCGTCAACTACGACGTGCCGTCCGCCCCCGAGGCCTACGTCCATCGCATCGGGCGCACGGGGCGCGTGGGCCGCGCCGGTGTCGCCATCACCCTCGCCGAGCCGCGTGAGCACCGGCTGCTGCGCAACATCGAGGCGTTCACGAAGCAGAAGATCGAGACGCAGCAGGTGCCGACGGTGGCCGACCTGCGGTCGCGCCGGCTGGAGCTGATGCAGGCGTCGCTGCGCGAGCGGCTCGTGGCCGGCGACTTCGACGACGTCCGGGTGGTGGTGGAATCCCTGGCCGGCGAGTTC